>Ga0123352_10021360_pt1 | contig 10316 bp, 5 predicted proteins | sample TergutLab28metaG_FD_89700 | JGI IMG/M metagenome (GOLD analysis project Ga0123352, IMG submission 89700) | Labiotermes labralis P1 segment gut microbial communities from Petit-Saut dam, French Guiana - Lab288 P1 | ecosystem: Host-associated > Arthropoda: Insects > Digestive system > Gut ...
AATATACATTATTTGTTTTTATATATTGTAATAGAATAAGAACACCCGTGGGGGGGGGGGGGGGGGGGGGGGGGGGGGAACAGAACGACGGCAAAGTTATGTAAATCGTTCTTGTGTATTCGAAGTCTTTAATTAGGTGTCTGTCAGTTAAGTACCACCAATGCGACGGAAGTCTGGACAGCAGCCCCAGGGCCTCTCACAGCAAGCTGGTAGTTAACGATCAGAAGTTTACTTCCTGCTGTTAGGATGGAAGATTTACGTTACACCTCACTCACAACCACAGTCGTGGCCAAGAACGCTGCGAGAAACCACGCCACACCATACCGCGAATTGATACTTTAACCCGGGCCGTCGGTCACCTGAACAGTTTCAGTACTAGAATTAAATGAACAACTTTTAGCTTAACTTATTGTTTGTAAACAATGGCCTAAGGTCGGCCCTCAGGCGAGACCTTAACGAATTATGTGACAGCGCTGTGGGCTGAAGTTGGTCAGCCCTGCTTTAGACGACAGACATGTTGTTACCTGCCAACACATCGCTCTGCCAGTCAATAGGTCTAGTTATCATACGATTCACTCTTTAGGCACACATGGAAGACTTTCACAGGCCACTACAGCCGATTACCTAGCTAACCGTTCCTAAACCTTCTCGTGCTACCGAAGGAATCCACTCCTCCAGAATACTGACTTGATCACTTCTAATTCAGTGGCTACCGTCTATAACGATCTCTAGATGAATGAACAATATACCGACACAGCTGCACAGAACTGGTCACAGCTTCTCAACGGGGTTCACTTCAAAAGGAAAACCGTAATTACAAGCAAAGGCAACTGAAATAACCTAAACAATCTTCTGAAGAAAACAAACGACAAATCTAAGATTATGCACGCTATATAAGACGCAGATTTAGAAGACGGCAATGGCAGAGGCCACGATTATAAACTTCAGTCCTTTATCCACTTCAGACCCTGACAGACAAAACAACTGGGTCAGGATATCGTGTCCTGGCTGTTACAGCGCAATACAAACGACTCAATGTGCCACATGACAATGTGTGCCTTCGTGCAGAATTCTGTTTATTGCTCTTGTCTTCAACGTCACGCATGTTAGATAAAAAACAGAAGAAAAAATTTGCAAAAAGTGGGAGGAAGGGTAGAGACACAAAACAGATTTTAACCTTTTATGTCATCTTCCTGGTCCTACTGTTTACAGAATCATCGCTACCCAAGCCTTCATGACTTTGAACAGGCCACTGTCTAGGGTTCAGTTATCTGATTACTAGTCTAGAGTGATCAGCAGATGAATGACGACACAGACGGCTAGCATTCTGTTCATTATCTACAGGACCAATGCCAAACTTCGGTACCTTAACAACACAGCTGCTATGGACCACAATACTATTACACCTTCCATTTAACCACGCGTAGATCTGTTTGCCGGAGGTAACACACTACGAGAGTGAACAGTTCTGACATGTCTGAAGTGCTGGAAAGTGGCAAGCCTGACCAAATTACGGGAGCCGAATTTCACGCAATTGACATACCGATTCAGACACTGCACAGATAAACAGAGCAGTATGAATCAATTTCACCACCTTAGTTCGCCCGTAAGTTATCGCTGCTACATCACACGCAACCAGCACGCATATCGACTATTTTGGCGAGCACCTTGCTTCAGGTAGGTGACATTTAATGCATGACTGTAAACAAAGTGGATGCCCAGGCCGTTCACATTGTTATTTGTGCATGGCAAGGTTTAATTAAATATTCCGAATTGTGTTCGTAGACCTGCAGCTGAAATTTCAAGACGTATATTGCCGTACAACATACTAATCCAGCAAGATCTTCCGACACGACTAGGATTGAGAAGGGATATGTCCGACATTCCGAAAGTACAGTGTAACTGCTTCCAATAAGCGTGACTGATGGGTTAGAAGCGGAAGAGCGAGAGGGAGATAAAAACTTTCTGCTCGAATATTTGTCGTTTCCTTTCACGTAACTTTGAATAATATAAATGTTTTTCACCTCACGGTGCAATAGCCCCTAGTGGGCCAGGGCTTCCTCACTGTCGAAGCTTCACGATTACAGTCGGACTCCTCTAGACGTGTGATTAGCCCGACGCAGATACCCTTACCTGACAACACACAATACTCACAAGAGACATATCCATACAGCCGGGAGGCCGCAAGACCCACCCCTTAGAACGCGCGTCCGCTGGGATCGGCATGATTCGTATAATATGTCCTGAATTTTATATGAGGGAAGGCAATCTGTCATGAAATGGTAATTTGGGTCCTGCTGTCAACAACACATGCACACAATGTGTCAATGGCTAAGGGTATACCTACGTACCGCCTCCGTCAGATGCTGCAAATGATTAAGGCGCACAGTATAATCAAAACACATTTTTTGCGGACATAGTAATCTAGTAACAAATCAACAACCGCTGCAAAGACGCATGGCGATTTTTGGGGACATTCTCCAGGAAAAATGCGTCTTATAAAGCGGGAAAGGCGGTACGTGAACATTCTATAAAGTACGAGTAAGAAATGTGTGGCCGACCCTACAACTCGGTAACAATGAGGCGCACAATTTGCGCGCATGCACACATACACAACACTAGTTGCAGTATTTTGTACGATTTGTTCTATCAACGAAAAACAGTCAAGGCACTTCTAGTTCCCGTTCCAAGGGAGTGTTCAAATAAGGTGACGAACGTGATACGTGTTTCGTCCATGGCCTGATTCCGAGCACCTGGTTGGATGAACTTGGACATCAATGGTCCACCATTTTGCTGAAACTGAGAGCCTGATTGCTTTATTACACAAGAACGCAACCTGCCGCGCTTCGGTACGATGATGTGCAATACACTTTGTGGAGTTCCAGCGACGGTCGATTGTTTCGTGTAGCGGCTGGCGGCAAGAAGTCCAGATAGGTAAACATCTACCGGCCGCCGGAAAGCATTCATCACATACCGTTAGTACCACAGGCAGCAGGAGGAAACTAGGTGTCTTCCATCTGACATGGACTATCGACTACGTTCTGACCGAGCCTGGTGAGCCAGACATTATGGATACAGCGCGGAACTGCTCACACTTTCTACGTACAGGCATCATGTAAACGTTTATAAGACAAGCAGTGTAATCACGTAAGAAAACATTAGTTAAACGCGTGTAATGGGTTGGCTTTCTAAGAGGCATTAGATCATACAAGGATGACCACCATAGAACGCAACCTCCATCCCCGCCAACAGCACAAATTCAACATACATCAAGAAAAATCAAAACCCCAATTTCAACTCTGTTCATATTCCACTAATAACATACCACTGGACACGCAGACCCGACACAACAACACTCTCATGTACCGGTAATGAAAGAGAAATATTTCTGCCTGCCGAGTAACACCGTCCATTTATATTCGAGTGACAGTAAAATTGTATATTAACGATTATGTATGTGCTAGGGGTCACTAATTCACACATAACTGTTTTACTGGTATATTAGACAAATTACCACTGCAATGCGTGACGACGGTAGTGAATTTGAACAGACACATATGGCCCTGTAGAATTCGATTCAGTTCTGTCCTTGTTAATGACTACACAATCGATAGCCGTTATATCGCCGATCTATGCACCTAACATCGTACGCACAACACAGATACATTATCTAGGATTAATGCTACTAAGAGGCTGCCACGAATGCGTAATTGGTAGGCGTTGTATAGATTTAAGCTATTTTTGTTCAAAGGGATTTTATCTAGTCGGGTTAATTTGTATCATAAAGCGAACAAACCACATACTACCGATCAGTCAGTGAAGGCAACAATTTTTCTAATTCTTGGTGGCATGCACTTTAAGTCTCCTACGATAAGATGAAAATTTCTGGCTCGGACACCCTCCTAATATGGATGAAGAAAGGAAAGATGAAACAACTATAGAGAATTTGCAAAAGCGATAAATAAGGATTCGAAACTCGTTTACTCAAGATCTAAAAGCAAGAAGAACTGAAAGTCGATACGTGTGTAAGATTTATTTAAGCAGCTGGTCTTAACTGTGTGTCACATAGCTTGACACAAGCATTCAATTCACAACGAGTTAATGTAAAAATACCAGGGCTCAAATAAAGTGTAAGGCTGACTGCACGTTCGTCAAACTAAGAGGAGTCCGTTTCAGATTCTAACTACACACGGAGGTGAAATCTGACTTCCTCACTGCTTCACTCTCATTCTCACATTATGCGAATCATGGCTATTGGAAGCGAATGTACTTACAACAGTCATCAATGCAGTAAGCATGTTGTTCGGAATTCGTGAGCAAAAAAACAAGTCTGAACAACGTTCGAAGGCACAAGGCTAAGCAGTAGGAGTTAATAAGAAGTCAGGTTCAAATGTCACACAACACACCGCTTATTACAGCACAATTCGTAGCCTAACACCGCCCACCGATGTATGCAATACGGATGTCAAGACGATGAATTGCCGACTTGATGTGATGCACGCAGACAGCAAAGGAACGTCAAATTCTGCAGCACTCGTAACAATGTGCAAAAATACAACTCAAAGATCTGGTTTAAAACAAGACCAGGACTGCTACTTAACATGTGTATAAAGGCGAATTACTCTACGCTTTCTTAAAGTGTCTGATTATTACAGTGAATTAATTGTGGATGTGAAGCCTGGTCACTTACACCGAAGGAGAAACACAGGCTGATGGTGTTCCAGAATAGGGTGCGGAGGAAGATATTTGGACATAAGAGGGACGAGGTGACAGGGGAGTGCAGAAGACTACACACCGATGAGCTTCCTGATCTGTACTCCTCACCAAATATTACTCGGGTCATCATATCTTGAAGAATGAGATGGGCGGTGCATGTGGCACGTATGGGAGAATGAGAGGTGCATACAGGGTTTTTGTGCGGAGACCTCAAGGCAAGAGGCCACTTGGAAGACGTAGGTGAAGGTGAAGAGAGGAAAATAATAATATGGATATTCAGGAAGTTGGATGGGAAGGCATGACCTGCAGTGATCTGGATCAGCAGAGGTTCAGCTGGCGGGCGACTGTGAATGCGGTAATGAACCATCGGGTTCCATAAAATGCGGGAAATTTATTGACTAACGACCCCATAAATTCTCAGGAAGGACTTTCCTGCAGGTAGTGAATTATTAGCCGCAAACAAAACCAAACGCGGAGCGGCAAATACACCTCTGTACGTATCTTCTGAAACAAGTATGGGTATAAGCCGAACAGGAGACGCGTTGCAGCTTGCACCGAGAGGACATCCAGTATGTGGCATAGCTACATTAGCCATGGTAAATCACTGTTATTTTCTAAATATCGTAACTATCCCAAATAAAGGACTGGACACAGCAACGGGTATGTGTATGCAACGCAAAGCTACCACTCTTGCCAGGTACGGTAGCAAAACTACTGAAAGAAGTGGCACCATCGTCATGCCCGATCAACCTCGTACGGGATGCGAGCATCGTCGGCAACATTTGGTCGGCACGCGGGCAGCATGCAATTCGATACACAAGGCTAAGAAGGCGCGAATGTAAGTATAGTGGGATGTACAGGTTTGCCTGTATTTAAGTTTGCTAGCTCGCGGATGAAACTGCATCGGTGATCTGTATCGGCTTTGCCAGGGAAAGTTACAAGATATTTTCTCGTTACAATTGCCTCCTCGAGCCAAAGAACACTGTGCCGCGGGCAACGTGATGCCCGCGAGCAATGGGTTGAGAGGGTCTGTACTCGACGGATTTTTGTGGGCACTTATATAATGAGGACTTTGAATTCATTCTGTGCTGAAAAAAAGCGTCACGTGTAAGTTGCAGGGAAAATCAAAACACGTTTTGTCTTTTTCTCAAAAAAAAAAGTGCCGTTGTAAGAGGCCCCAAGGAATAAGGCAAAGGTAGAGAGGCCAAAGAAATAGCTAACGATTTAACAAAACATGGCGCCACACAGATGCGATTTTCATGTCAAGTAATTGAGGCAAAATTAGACTTCGCTACGGTCAGACGTACGAAAAACGGAGGAGTGACGCCACGTTGTCATTGTCATCACGTTCCTCTTTGCGGAACTTGGTTATACAGCAAAACAAATGTTTCCATTCTGTGACGCTGGTGCATATGCAGATATGGCCAAATGTGTGCACAGTTGTAACATGATTTATTTTCAAAACAGGTCGCACAACTGTCAAAAACAGGACAGTAAAATCCAAGTGGACAAATGGAGATTTTAAAAATCCGAACGGGCCGCAATGTTAAGTCATACGCACGCTCCCAATCTCGCTCGATACGTTGTACGTACCTCAGGCGAATACTCAGATAAGCCCCAAAACGCACCTGTGCAGAGTGGGCGTTAAAATGTAAGCGCGTTAAAGCTGTACACGACAAAATCCCACAAAGACGCGTGAAAGCCGTAGTCTGGAGAAGTGATACAGCTCCCCCCCCCCATCAATATATACATACACATATACATACATAGTCTGTGTGAAATGCGTACATGCGCGCGCGCCTTATACGCCACAAAGAGAAGATGTTCCCAAAACTAATTAACCACCATCATAACGGTTGGACAAAAATGTAGCGTACCTGTAAAGATACGTTTACCCGATGGCACGGCAGCGCTGACACAGAGGTAACCCGACACTAGGAGGAGAATGATCAGCACCACGCGCCGGCCGCTTTACCCCCGAGAAAGACCATACATCCACTGTACAGAAGCTGCGTGGGCCTCGGGGCCGGTCTGGACGGCAGGAAAGTGTCAGTATACGCATAAGCAGTTTAAATTAAACACATACCATGGCAGTCCATATGAATTTCAGGTACGACAATTGGGGGGGGGGGGATTTTCACCCGTACACTCCAGTCTAAACACCGTCTCACCTCCGACGAAAAACGCAACCGAATCAACGGGCACAGTAAACACGATACAGCTAAGAGGGCAAGTAATCTCTGGCCACATCCCAACACCCGTCAAAGACACCAAACCCACAGAACACACCTTACTGACGATTATGTACGAGTGTACGATGATGAAAGTTAGCTGCGGGCTAAGGGCCTTGGAACTAGCGAACAAGTCGTCCGCTCCTCATTCCCCACCCAATAGTGCATAAATTTAACCATCCAGAACGGACACATCACTGCAGAACCTTGCGGAGCAAGCAACGTCATTTTCATCTCAACGCCATTCACGAGCACGTATCGTGTTCAGCCACTAGGACACGCCTGAGGTTTCATGCGGTTTAAGACCGAGGAAGAAAACGCTAGCACATTACGGCCTGCCACGCTTCAAGTGTCCTAAGACGGATAACTTTTAAGACGTTGTACCACGTATGGAAATTATGTGGCGTCTAATACGATGGTTAACGTTTACAAACCGCAAACCGGGAATGAAGCGGAAGTAAAAGTTCGGTGCAAAACCACCCCGGTATTCATCTAGACTGACTGAAGGAAGGGGGGGGGGGGGGGGGACCATTCATAATTTTAACTAGCGGTTATATGTCATCCGAGATATATACGGTCTACTTATGTAGGTGAACTTTATCACCCAGCATGAATCGTGCAAATTTAATGGGTGAAAATCTGGGCCCATATCGGCATTTATATTAATATACATACTACCTATATTTCGAAAAATGATTGCTTTTAGAGACGAAAACGGAATTCAGTTTCTGAAACTAGGAACTGAATGATAAACAAGAATGAACTCACTTCTGAGTTGCACGCAGTGACTCGCGTTCAGTACTTTACACAATATATGACGGTTACCTTCCTAATAACACCCCCAAAACTTTACAAAACAAACCACGACCGTTAGAACATGTACATAAACAAGTGAAATGCGGCAAAAGTTTCAAATCCGTATCTGTAACTTACTTGCCTACTGGAATGTCACGCCGTGTAGTTCGACAGGCAAGGGAGGCCGGTCTCCATCTTGCCTCCTTCTAATGCGCATGCGTGCCTTCCGAAACTACATAACAGAAGGAATTTTGATCCTCACTATACTTTCTCTTTTATTCACGATTTGGACCGCCCTTTCAAGACCGTACACGCCACAATGTACCGACGATACCCGCGGATAGTAGGCCAGGTGACGGGTTTGGAGAACTTCATCCATTTGGCTGACGACTCAATCAGCTATCAGTTTCCCAGTTTAAATCCGCTGACGTACATATGATATGTCGCAGGGTTAAACAGGGATGCCTTGCTTGCAGCTTTACATCTCCAAATTCACAATTCTACACTCCGTTCAATACAAACGGCCACGTGGTTGATGCGTGTTCAAATACTAAGATAGAGATAGCGTGCAGTGTTATTATACAGAAGTAAACACAAAAGACGGCTAACTGCACAAAGCGTCCAATCCGTAAAGGGATCCTGATGTTATCTGGAACTCGCTTGGTCCACAGACATGACCCGACACCTACTGTACAACAATTGGAACATTAACGTTTACCCTGATGTAGTTCCTAGCCAGAAGGTACACCCGTTGTTAGCGAACGTGACATCCAGGATGCTTCACATCTACATGAACAACCAAGTTATTTAACATGCCGCTCAAATTTTCAGGTTATAAGGATTCCCGTACGAGGTATGGGTGGAATGAAAAACACAGGGTTACGGAATGGTCGACGTGTCAGTGGACTACTGTTCTGCCTGCAGTCTTGTCCTCCCTGACTCGTACGGACAGAAGGCAGAAACACAATGAGGACTGCGCATTACAGTCTGTACATGCCACGAGGGAGCAGCAACACCGCAACGTCGATAACGGCATAACAACACCATACAGACATTACTAATACGGCCATCCCTGCTACAGGAAATGCGCATATTGAAATGAATTTTTCGCAAGAATTAGCAAAAAGAACTACATGTTAATAAGAAGAGGCAATGGACGTATTACGTCGCCTTTTTTTTTATTATTTTTAAGAATTTGTCACTGACGTTATTTACACATATATTTATATTCACTTCTATTTCACTCGTGTCAGTGTGTAAATATTTATTCAATTTGGTTAAGGGAACAAAATTTGTAACTTGTCCTTCTACAAGCTGTACATAGTTTCTTTGCAATAAATCTTTAAAACAATGGACGTATTAACGTCACACTGAGGAGCGTTCGTGCAACCCTGTTACAGTGAAAAAGCAATAAGTATTACTTGTAGCCTCAGGTGTCCAGCATGCAATGCGATGCATGCACCGTATTGTTATCTGGTGTGTCCAGTCCCACAATATTTTTTTCAATTATCTCGTAAATGGCACGATTTTCGAGAGAAAATAAATGAACATATAAAAACGTGCGTGTCGAATTTCTCTCCTTTTTTTCTGAGAAATTCCTCATTCTAAGAAGAATTCGGCGAGACAGTGTTATAAATGTGCATGAGTCTTCATGCAAAGTACTCGTTATTCGTATCAAATTTTCATGAAACTTTAATTTTCTTGACACATTTTTCGAAATATACTCAAATATCAAGCTAAATGGAAAATCCGTCCAGTGGGAGCCGGGGTGTTCCATGCGGACGGACAGACGAACACATATGACGAAGCTAACAGTCGTTTTTCGCAGTTGTGTGAACGCGCCTAAACACCGATTATGCAACAATAAAATATCATTTAAAATCTGCAACACTGGCTCTCCCGAAAAAACATTTTCGAATTTTTACTTAAATTCAGGGGTTCGGTGGGGGTCTACAATATCTAAAATTCCCGAATATGTAACTTCTCTATTCCAGAACGTCTGAAAAGTCAAGACGGCACAGCTTATCTCTATGGCTGAAACGAATTCCTAAACCATCTACTGCTAAGCCTTATCTTGCCTCCTTGACACCTTCCAGAGACACCCTGAAATAGAGCGATTGTGCCCACGCTCTCTGAATTTCCGTAACAAATGCCGTGCCTGGGTGCGAGCAGCACCTGGTGTCAGGCTCCACGTCCTTGCTGCTCTCAGTTACGACGCAGAAACAGAAGACATTACCCAAATCGTCAGTGCCACAAAAAACTGTTCTATAAAAAAGGGCGACGGTCCATGACACACGTTCAGTCTGGCAATTAAAAGACTGTTTTTTGAATTCAAAATTTGCACCATAAACTCGAAACTGCTCATGTTAAAATAAAAGACTAATAATCAGCATTTTTTACAGTAATGAGTCTTGATAATACTTAAAATTTGCAAGAATGCTGGTCAACGTTTTAAAATTACTTTTCAAAGGTAACGCATAGCATCCGAAACGAATGCTAACGCTTGCTGCACAGTTCTTCTCAAGTGTTCCACATCCTGCAATCCGTAAACTTTTATGGTAGAGCGAAGGGGGG
>Ga0123352_10021361_pt1 | contig 10316 bp, 5 predicted proteins | sample TergutLab28metaG_FD_89700 | JGI IMG/M metagenome (GOLD analysis project Ga0123352, IMG submission 89700) | Labiotermes labralis P1 segment gut microbial communities from Petit-Saut dam, French Guiana - Lab288 P1 | ecosystem: Host-associated > Arthropoda: Insects > Digestive system > Gut ...
CCCAGAGGGTGGGTAGAGGTATAGCTCTACTCTTCCATGACCGCGGCACTAGAAGGGGGTGAGTGGTCAGCAGCACGCCCCGGCCGCACTTTACCGCCGGGAAAGACCCGGTACACATTGTACTGGAGGCTGGGTGGGCCCCAGGGCCGGTCTGGACGGGCGGAAATTCTCGTCCCCACCGGGATTCGATCCCGGACAGTCCAGCCCGTAGTCAGTCGCTATACCGACTGAGCTACCCGGCCCACAACAACAACAACAATAATAATAATGTTAAAAGCAACCAAATGTATTTTAGTTAACAGTAGGGAAGTTAGTCGTCGCGTGTTTCAAGGTGCCATCTCTGTATTTCGGAGATACTCTGAGAAGCTATAAAACTTTCGAACTAGCTAGTACACCGAGCGGGCTTCGAATGAAAACTCTCCGGAACACGAAAAAAAAAAAAGATATTTAAGCTACTGAAACGAAGTTCGAAAGAGCAATACAGTAACGAGATTGAGAAGCTACAGCGAGCGCGCAAAGAGAGAGAGAAAGAAAAAAAAACCTGCGCAACTGAGGACGCCGAACAGTACCATCGGATCTGGCAAGTATTACGTTTGACCGACGAAGTTCTAAAGAATATGACAGAGAGCAGAAATCTAGTTAATAAAATATTCAGTCTGCAAACCCCAGTCCGGTACTTCCAGTCCACAAAATCCACTATGGAAGGGTCAGAGCAAGAAAAGCAACACACATAGTAGCTCGAACAATGACAGTATCACATCTGCACAACCTGAAGATTCATACAGAAACCAACGACCCATATTAAATTCATGTTCCAGCAAGCAGCTTTACGTACCCAGTAATCCAGCCCAAGATAGTCACGATACAGCAACAGATCAAGTTTCTGGTCTGCAGGTTTTCAGAGCGAGGCAGTTGCGAAGATGAGTCAGAACTAAATGAAACACTGCAGTTAAATACCAACTTCAGCATAAAATGTCTGAATTGTGTTTTATTCCGGAATTTTTAATCATAGGAGTTCGGTGGGAAACCCTAAAGAAAAGAAACGGTTTCAAAGACCTGGCGTAGAACGGAAGATAACGTTGAAAGGGAGCTTCAAGGAGGAGGATGGGAGAGGACCAGATTCATTTGACCCAGGACAGGAGCCAGCGGCGGGGAGCTGTGAACATAAGAATGAAAAGTAGAGTTCAATAAAATGACGTCCAAACGTAACAACCAAATCCCACTCCTCGTAACGTTGGCGATATAATCATATGGCGACACCGTGTAATCAGAACTACGAAGTGACAATTAAATTTTGTCTGACTTCACCCCCAGAAATCCAATCCACATTTTTCATTATCCATCGCCACTGCATCAATAGCGACTATGTCATTAGGACAGTTGATGAGATATGATGGGTCCAAAGTCACTGGACACTCGCTCCATGATGATTCTTCCTTCCGCTTCTGCTGAGGAATTCAAGCACTGGGGTAGCCTATAGTAGGGCATAGCTCAAGAAATGTAAAATTCGGATCTGTTACTGCGTGGCAAAATAAGCATGCGGCATGGCACATTACATTTGTGAATTAAGTCATTTATAATAGCTATCAAGGATTCGTATAGTTCTTACTGAAATAGTTTTCATATCTTCAAGACCCTGTCCTCTGGTTCAGAAGTTTATATGGCAGGTACGCCTACACGCAGAACAATGGCAGTGATGAACAACAATACGTATGTTTAAAAACATTTCAAATAAGTTGCGAGAAAAGAAAATTGATCTCACACACACACACTCATTCTATCAAGATGGGCAACGAGCGTTAATAAACGATCGTATCACGTACTAGGATTTAAGACATACCGTATGAACATAAATCGCGGGCGAAATGCACGGTGATACTATAACGTATATCTACGTCATGTCCATAGCGCTGTTTTATTAATACTACGTCTTGACCTTCTATATGCAATAAGGCACACTTGTAAATAGGGGTGTTAATGTAAATCACATCCACTGATTACAAACACGAAGCCAACTTATTCGCCTTACAAATGTAAAGTTTAGACAATACATATGAAAGCACGAGAAAATGTAAATGCGTGTTGAAATATTATGAAAAAAAAACAAGCAATACCTCTCCATATTCGATGGAAGTTGACTAAAACAAAAAGAGAACTATTTGATTATTCCATCAACCCTCCATATTCTAGTCATCCATCTACCACCGACCTCATGCAGTCTACACAATGACGGTGTCGACAAATACACCACAAAAAATGTTTAAGATAAAAAATCCAACCGGAAGCACGCTAGATAATCTGTCCAAAACAAATTCTTCTTCTTCTTCTTCGTTTGTTGGCGTTACAACCCACTATGGGTATTAGCCTTCTCAGTGGTTTTCTTCCATTCCGTCCTTTTCTTACTCAGTTTTCTCCACCTTTTATTCCCATCGTCTGGATATCTCCTTCAACGTCTTCAATCCATCTTTTCCCTGGTCTTCCTCTGATTCTCCTATCCATTGGCTTCCATTGTAATATTTTTCTAGGCATTCTCCCTCCATCCATCCATCCGCATCACGTGTCCTAGCCAGGCCATTCTTCTGCTTTTTATAAATCTTACTATGTCTTCACTTCCTATAAGTTCATTCAGTTCATGGTTCTTTCTGATTCTCCAAATTCCATTTTCGTCTTGTACTGGCCCAAAGATTTTCCTTAATATTTTCCGCTCAAATATTCTTAATTGTTGTTCATTTCGATTCGTTAACGTCCAGGCCTCACATCCGTATGTTACTACAGGTCCAAAACAAATTACCCCGTTAATAATCTGTTCCGTGTGTGCCCGATCAATTTCACACGAAGCAGAAACACAAAGCAATTAGGCAATTCAGCTCGAACGATGCAATGAGCATGGGGAAAAATTTCACCCCGAAAAGCCAAAAATTATAATGGTTTGATTTTCGATTAAAAAATCTCCTGTTTACGGGCTAAATATATTTACGCACTAAAACAAGCCACTTGTACCTACACACTATTGCCAAATTTCAAATTAATAAGCGAATCATACGCACATTCTGCAACAAAGCAAAACAACATGACGATACACATAAAATGTCGACAAATCAACGGTATCTTCAAGCACGTCCTTTCGAATCGCAAAAGTCTCTTTAGCCAAAACCGTCCGAACAGATGTAACTATTGACTTCAAGTCATGACACTAACTATTCGACAGCCGTGATCGTCACTCTGTCGCTATCATCTGAGGTAGTTATACAGCACGTTATTTCAGCTTCGTCTTACGCAACACAAGTAAAACACATGTATGTGCACTAACCTGGCACCTTGTATGTGTAGCATCAATAACAGCACATCAGTCGCACGGGCGCTAGTACAGTACAAAAGGAGCTGCTGTACTCACCGAAATGGATTGATGGTCTGACAGTGAAAACGTACGTCGTTAAATTCCACTTACCTGGAACAGAGAAACATAACTCAGTTGAAATGGAATTAGCACTATGCTTCCTACTACATAACCGTTTTAGAAGACTATTAATACCATTAGAATCAACTAGATGACAGGGGTGGCTAAATCAAATGACAACTGCCATGTCTGGCAACGCCTCGTCTTTTCCCAAACTTCAATTGCTGTAACTCGGTCCATAATTATTATAACCGGCCAAATCTCAAAGACGGGAATACGAACTCCACCCAGGAAATATAACGCGTGGTGATCACAGGAAACGTTAAGTGTCTACCGACTAGATGACACGAAGGATATTTGTGGTTAGGCCTCTTTAGGTTTATTCTCACAGTCACTTCAATTTTTATACTTTAATATTCACAGTCAATTTATTTGTGTCCGGCACTGTTAGAAATTGTATCAACAAAATGCGTCTTTATTATCGTCACGCTTCCCTTTCAACTTCCTCACACGAGTGTCCGCTAAGAAATCCCCGAACCCAGCCTGTGCTTCATGGCCTCTACTGTAATAACAGCTGTACGATTGATGTATGCCGAAAGGGGCATGGAATGTACTGTTCCCAGGGAGACAGAGCGGCACTATGGTTGTAACCCTAGCTAAAAGCATGCCGCACCCTTTCGCGTAATAAATACAGTCATAAACTTTATACCAGTAACCTTTAAGTCTACACCCTCACAATGTACCAGTGTATTGTACACAAGCGAAATTCTTTTGCTGGGAGTCCTAAATTTTTACTTATTCTTCCCAAGTAATTTTGCCTGTCCTTCCGCCGAGCATATTTTTTATCTGGCTTCGAACCAGGATCACCGGTAACATTATAATCACCAGCCACATATAGACGGTAGAAGACGAACTGTCACAGCAGCCTGGGAACGTCGTTCCGCGGGAGAAAAAAATAAGCCCCAAGTCAGACAATTCTGTCAAAGGAACTGAAATTACGACAACTTGCTTCTCTCTCAATTGTGGTGTTTGGGCAGAACCAGCGTCTAATTGGTTCAATGTCTATCACCTGTGAGATATGCGAGTGAACATGCACCACTGACGGAATTGAAACAGGCACAGGAAAAAAGAGTGTTCGGAAAGAAACCTTATCCTGTGGCACTCCGTTCACAGCAAATCCCGCACGACTGCGATGTGATCCCGTGACTCCGTGGTTAGATGAGGGCGACTAACCGTCTGAGCCACAGTCAGCTTTGGCTTGAAATTATTGCTATTTAGTAAAGGACTGCCAAAGCTTGCAAATCATTATACAGCTCACAGGCAAATTTTCATTCGGTAGGCACAAACATTTACACCACTCAGAACCAACTGCGACGGTGCAGTGACCAGATCTACTGCTTCGTGCTCCGGACGCACGTGTTTGTTCGAATTTCAGCCAGGAGACTCTTCATACAGACTCATGTTTTCTCGTGGGTTTCCTGCCCTTCAAAGCAAATGCTAGGATATTCCGTAAAGTAAAAAAAAAGTACATCTTTTTATATCATTTACAAGTCTTCATTCCCTATCACACAGTCATTTCAGCTCATTTCTGTACCCATAATGAATGTTACTAACGCAGCGCTCTAAGCATAAATGTTACACAGCCTCGAAGTTGCATAATATAGACACAGAATTCAATACCATCATCATATAGGCCTATATAATATCAATGAACACCGAATGTGACGTCTGCCTAAACGAAATTAGTGTGGTCAGTCAAGTTCTGAGTGACCTTGAGTGATATCGTTCCGTTAATCAAGCATCGGAACCGAAACACGAAGTAAGCCTCGAGAGCTATGCATGAATTTCCTATGGTTGTCACGTTGTAAGCATACATATTACACATCTGTGGCCTTAACGAATTTAGTAACCTATACTTCGTATCTTTTCTGTTACAAGCCAACCACTTCTGTTTTGGCTACAAAGGGGCATGCTGTAACAATGAAGGACTATTCTGACGTCTAACTGAAGACCCTCTCGTACGAACACAAAGTGGCGGGGTTATGACAGGACAGGTTCTATACTTCTACAACAAGTCACTAGATAAAATACAGACAACTTATGTCAAAAGACAAGTATCATAAACAATGCGTTGCTTAAAAAACACCCACACAAACTCTAAAAACAATTTATCGGGCACCTTTATTGAAGGAAGTGAAGACATAAAGTCGTCCTTCTCCACGTCACGAAGGCACAAGGCAGGGGTAAAGGGAGAGCTCCACTCATTCTTAACCTTAGCCCTAGATAGAGGTGAGTGGTTAATCTCAGGTCCCAGCTGCTTTACTCCAGGAAGGAACCCTGGTTCCCACTAAAGAGCAGGTTGGGCGGGCCCCAGAGCATGGCTGGACAATTTGGAGAGGATAAAAACCTACCGGGATTCGAACGCCGGATCGTCCAGACCGCAGCTTAATCACTACACCGACTACCACTATAGCGTCTACAGCTCAAAGAGATGCACAGACGCTGAAACACAAATCTCAATAATCTAGGTCGAGTCTTCCCCTTTACTATAGAACGTTCAATATTCGGTTCGTTCTCTACACCAGCAGTAAACCAGTTCTCTAAATCTGCACTTCACCATTGAAAATGTGCTTAATTATATCGCACACATTCTACGTAATTAATCGAATTAGCTAACGTTGGTGACGAGGCCGTAAGAGAATAGCACACAACACAGCGCCTCCTCAGGACCAATAAATGCACAGCTATGAACCAAAGATGGTTCAGTCCATATCAAAACATTTAAGTTATCTTTACAATTCTCTGTCTTCTCTCATACAATTACAAGGCAGCGACATAGTGTGTATAAAGTAACTTAATGAAATGTGCCATCGTCAGCTGACTTTAGAGCTTTGTGCCTGTTAGGCTTTCTAACTGTGTGGAATGGAGCTGTAACAGAGAGTAAGGTGTGGTGTTTCGAGCCATTTGAAGATAATGCTCAAGATCAAATTAAACTTCAAAATGACCAAAGTATAATACGGCGTTCAAAACGTGGTATGGCCAGCAATGGCAGCGATGAGTCGGAAAAAACAGCCGGGGTGACCCATACAATACACTTACAATTACTACAGTAAGAAGGCTAAGTAAGTATAAATTACGCATTAGGTGATCTGATAATCCCCAAAATGCATAGCGTAGGGTAACAGGCTCTCAAACACGTAATTGTTTAGAGTCTTTTAACGCTGTCCCTCCTACACGCAAATCGTATAAGAAATCAAACAAAACCTCAGGTATTCTGCGCTCTTTTTGGACTACCTTCAAGATGAAAGCAGCAAGTCGTTACGTCCAACATTAATGTTCCTCAACACTGAAACGAGAAACTCCTCGGGCCTCAAAAACTAAACATACAGCAGGCTGAAGTGAAGCGTCGTGTAACGCTTCGCATAGCCAACATGGCGCACGCTCTAGGGATATTGTTGTAACAGTGTACAACTTTGCCGTGGGCCTGGAGCTCCCACTTCCATTACGTGCAACATACCATAGAAACAGGGCGGCATGTTGTTTTTAACACCGTGAGAGGTACATCTTGTCCACACACGTTGCAACCAACACGGAACACCCTACGGCTCAAGAAGATGGACAGCAACACAGTTAACTTTCCTCATATCACTTGGCACACTCCTATACTTCTTGTGTTTGGTGGACAATGGCGATGTTGCGGCCGGGTGAGGGTGGACAGGCTTTTTCGAGGCCATAGGCCTTTTTTTTTATCTCAGCCACTTCACTGATTTCAAAGAAACACACACTATTCCATATACAACTTGTATACACAATAAGAACTAGCACCTCAACTCGGTATTATACAGGCTATCTGATCAAACTTCGCCATTTTCTCTTAAAGGTTCCGTAAAATGTAACTATCTCCTCCCGCAGAAGGTAACTGCCTCAGAAATGAAAAGATACAACATCCGGCATGTGTGTTTTTGACAGACAACAATTATCATATTAGTGCACGCTGTACAACATACCAGATTCCATACATCAAATCTTTTTTTCAGGGGTGTTTGCTTAAACTAGGGCACAGTGCTAATAGCCCTCTTCCACTTTCAAGACAGTACAGACAGGAACACGCTGCTTCTAAGTGTAGGTGACCTTTACCCTTATAAAAACGGCAAAAAGTTCGTCTTCAATGACGACACACGGCTACCACGGTACAAGGTGTCGCTCGCAGAAGACTAACCACAATATGAAGGCTAAGCATTCCTTCCATGTCTGTCTGGAGCACTTAGGGGTGTGCAGAACTGCTGACATATACAAATCGGGAAAACGAATATTCGCATTCGCCTCTTTGCGTGGTTCTACGCAGCATTTCCAGATAGCATTCACATAGGCCTTCATGTACACAAAGCGGGCAAAATAATTTCCAGGTTACATCAGTTTGTTGCACCAACCAAACGCACAGTATTACTTGTATATAGATATTAAAGATGTATATCCGACACGTTTCGGTACAAGTGTACCAGCTTCAGTGAGTACAATGATTCTAAGCTCCTTAGCCCCTCCAAATTACGAGCCCTGTCAAAGAACTAAACATTATTTGCATATACCATATGCTTACAGGACCCGATCCACCTTGGACTGCGATACGCACTAAAGACCTGAACATATGGCGCCACAAGACGAAATGTTTCCACTACAAAACGTACTAACAATAATTTTACTTTGTATATACCATACTTAACTGTCAAGATTTTCAATCATATTTTATCCATAAGCTTTTAAAGAACTGTACACGTTTTACCGTTTATACTTCATTGACATAAACAACGGAACTACTACAGACTGAAGAACATTGTAAATAATTGCTTATCATTAGCAATTGGTTTTAAAACTGGCATTTTGTGTTCCCTTAAGATGATACACTTGTACCAAAATAAGTCGGAGCTACGTCCTTCAGCATCATGTATTGCGTTTGGTAGGTGCAATAAACTAAGTACATTGATCTAAAAACGCATGTATTGGACAACTTTGAAATTCAATTCATAAGTAAACAGATGCATTTAATTTCACGCTACATAAACTCTTCAGATGAAACCTCATCGCCAAAAAAAAGAAAATAAAAATCTACTGCTGCTGCAACAACAACAATAATAACAACAACAACAACTACTACTACTACTACTACTACTACTATTACTACCACTTCCACCATCACCACCACATCTGGTCTTCACTCCTGTCACGATGGATCAGAGAGGCAACTAACGGTCTGAGGCAGGGACAACACGCAATTTGTCACGCTGGCTACAGACAGGAATTGAGCACCAGCAGCCTGATGGTAGTCGGTTGGGAAGAGGTAAAGATGAAGATGGGAAAGAACTGCAGCGAAACAGTATGAAGCCGATATAAACGGGAAAGAAAAGGAGAAATACGGCTAAAACACGTGAAGGTAACACGAAAACCTGGGCGATAAATCAGGAACCCGACACCAACAAGCAATGAACAAGGGTCGGTCACCTTCTCCTACAGGAACAGGTCAAGAAGCACACACACCCTGATGACCATAATGGAGAAAAAACAAGCCCTTCTGTATTATACAAGGCCTCTCAGGCAAAAGCTTAACACACCGTGACCACCTTCAGAGGCTTTGTTACTGTAAGCGGCTCAACAAACAAAGCTGTAACTGCTGACACACTGCACACAGTTTACAAACGGCACAGACACAAAAATAATACACTTCGTCTACACTATTTAGAGCAGAACCGTCTAAGGCATGGGTGGTTAGATTTCTGGACTCGGTGATCAACTGTAAAAGACAGAAAATCTTTCGCGATCTGCCATAGGACATACGGTATTAATATTAGGTCAACTAGCAAAGAAATGTAAAGTAGCGTAATTGCTCCAAACATACAAAAGCACAATAGTCTCCCATATTTAAACATTGAGATTTTGAAACTAAAACAATCTACCACAATTAAAAGCTGTTATTCATTAACCATCCTATAGCGAAGCTGATGCATGACACTGCATACGTTGCGGTAACTTACTGAATTACTTAGGCACAAGCGAAGGCAGTATTTATACGTTCATCGGTCCGACAGCTTTATTATCTTGATTTATCTTCATCTGCGAGATGGCTTCTTCGCAGATGTAGGTTGAGCCAAAAAATATCAAACGTAGAGCTATTGATGGTAGTGAGGCGGTAAATACACTACGATACGGACGAAAAAGCGACCGCGATCGACTGTTTGGCCACCCCTGATCTAAGGGACTGTTTACTGTAACAGGTGGCAATACGCGATTAAAAAACACATGCACACATACAATGTCTGACAGCATGCTCATCAAGAAAGAGAACTTTCGGTATAGAGACTATGATACGGACTGGACGATCCGTGCATCGAATCCCAGCATGGGCAAGAGATTTTTCTCTTCTCCAAAACGTCCAGACTGGATCAAGGGCCCATCCAGCCTCCTGTTCAACAGGGGGCGTTTCCCGGGGGTTTAGCGGCCGGGGCGTGATGTTGACCACCTACCTCCAACTAGTGCGAGGTAAAGAATGGGTTGATCTAAACATTCCACACCGCCTCATATGCCTTAATGGAACTTCGCCGAAATGCAGACACCATTACCCTAAGCTTTTCGTGAAAAGACAAGTTTGGCTCGCGCTGCGTAAAATGACCTACTAACGCAATAAATCGGACTGGCTGGGGGGCAGGAGATTTGCAACAGCGCTTAACCAAGCGGAACCACGTCAGCTGTCCGTCATCCCGCCAATGTGCAGCCACCATGTCCATCATGTTACTATCACGTTACTATCGGTTTCCATCAGCTACAGATCGGTCAAGTAGAGATTACATATCCGAATGCACGTACAGTACCTCCGAAACTAGCACCCCCCCCCCCCACAAAAAAAAACACACCAAAAAAAAACAAAACA
>Ga0123352_10021363_pt1 | contig 10315 bp, 8 predicted proteins | sample TergutLab28metaG_FD_89700 | JGI IMG/M metagenome (GOLD analysis project Ga0123352, IMG submission 89700) | Labiotermes labralis P1 segment gut microbial communities from Petit-Saut dam, French Guiana - Lab288 P1 | ecosystem: Host-associated > Arthropoda: Insects > Digestive system > Gut ...
AGTTGCATTTTATATATTTATTCAACAAATATAGGTACTGAATATTTTAAACATGGTATATACTCTCCGTTTTTTCTCTTCAAAATGCAGTTTGTTTCATAATTCTAACATATTTGGTTCCTGCATTATTCACATTTTATATATAGGGTGTGCTAAAATTAAAAAAAATAATTCCGGCGCCAAAAGGTTAATAAGTTAAATGACTATTTACTTTAGCTTGAAAACTTAAGCCACTCTACCAATATGTGTTTAGTCGAGATTGACAAAGGCTAAAGGATATCTGAAAAATAGTAGCTTGTTATTTTGGTCACCAGCAAAAGATGGATTAAATATTTTCTGTCATCTTGCTGTTGCTGTCACTTCTGGAAGCACATAGGATTAGCTTCCACTTTTTTTGTGCTGTTGGTCCTAAACAGACACAGGTGAAGTGTAATATAATGGGGGACATTACAGATTTGGAAGAAATTTTGATTGTCAGTGGTATACTTATCTTGTGAACCTTAATGTCTTTGGATGTGATTTGCCATTTCATTTGTATCATAAGCAAGAGGGTGGGGGTGCCAAAATTCTAAAAGTCAATTCACAAATGCAAAGTGGGAAATTACTCACAGCCAAAGATTTTTAAGTCGTAACTGGTTACCGTGAGGCCTTGTTCTCAATCCCAGGAATTTAATAAAACTGTATGTTATGGCCCATCAGACATAATGTAAGGTTTATTGTATGCAGATTTTCAAAATTGCTGCTTAATTAATAATTGTACTGATGGATTTGCTTAAAGATTTACTATTCTGAGGGTTTCAGGTTTGATCTTGCACAGTGCTACTAATGTACAGGATAAAGTAATGAACAATATCAGTAAAATGACAACTGCTTATGTCAATATGTAAGTAAGCTCAACCCCCAGCGTATTATGTGCAGGATGTTTCAGGGGGAATTTGCCATACTATAGGAAAACATTCCATAGGTTAATTTACATCGATAGAACGAAACATACCTCTGTTTGAAGCTGAACCGTTGCAGAGATAATGATGCAAGGAAAATGTGATCTTCTTTCAGTTCTATGTACTATAGCTGTTTAATGTGATGTATTATTCATACATTGCACAGGGCTGTCCGTGATCCAATATCCAAGCCAAGCCATATGGTGGTGCTTGTGCTACGTAAAGCATTTGGAATGCTAAGTACGATTTTTATGAAACTGGTGCAAGTTTTTTTTTTAATTAATCAATGTCTATATGTTGCTCAAACATTAATTAGATGTTAAGTAAAGATGTTAACATTACAGGAACTACAAATTCGTCCTGGTGTTAATGTGTATTTGGTAATCAGTAAATGTGTAACAGGTCTTGTTTTTTAAAAAGTCCGTCACCATTATCTCCATAACCATGTGGATGGAGGTTTTGTGGTTATATTGATGTAGTTTAACCTAAGGTACATTCTCCTGAAGTATGCATGATTTTCCCTGCAATATTCTTTATATTAAAGGATAATATCTGACATAATTGTAGTAAAATGTTTACAGAATCTGAATGGACACACAATATTTTGCATATCCTTAGGTTATTTCTTGAAAAAATTCGTCAGCATCCAGAATTTGGAAGTGTGTCAGTATCAGACAGAGCCCTCAATGCTCAGAAGTTGAGAGAAGTTTTACCAAAAGCAGAGAAGCTGAAGACTCGCCTTCTGGAGCAGTATACACATGAATATAAACAATACTATGAAGAGCAGGTAAATATTCTTTTATTTTGTTACTTTTATGTATAAACAGGTGGAAAAAGGGAGCTGGGAAGGCTGAGTTAGTAGGTGACCAGGCTGTGGGCTGGATGGCTGAGAAACTGTGGTTTGATTGCTGGCAAGGGCCTGAGATTTATTTCTTCTCCTAAACAGAAGGTGTGTGTGTGTGGTGAAGCCCCCCTGGGTGACTGACTCCAAGGGGAGGCAAAATGAATATTTTAAATGAGAAAAATTTATTTTCTGCACTCAAATTTTTAGTAATTGGGCCAAATAAAGGAAATTCAATGAACAATTTTGATTCCTTTACAGTTTGTAGTTTCTGAAATGGACAGCCATAGTTTTTTTCTTGCCTGGGGGACCAAAAAACTTATCTTGATGCTCCTGAGCATCAAGACTGTCTCCAGAGTTCACCCACCATCCCTTCTGTTGGGTACTGGGGTCTCTTTCTCCAGGGTGTGAAAGTGGCTAAAGACCTTCATGTAATGAAGAGAATAAGTATATCTGGAGCTATACTCCATCATATGCCTTCATGGAATAGTGCTTAGTTAAGCACAAGGATTTGCTACCTTTACAGATGGAAGAAACTTACTGCCCATAAAGGATGAAAAAAATCATACTTGTATGCACCAGTGTATCAACAGTACTTCTCCTTATCTATTCTGTTAGTTTGCTGATCACAGTGGCTGTGTGGTCTATGGCGTGAGTCTGCAGACGCCTGCTTGCTGGGATTGCATGTTCGAATCCCACCGGGTTGGATGTCTGTTTCTTGTGAGTGTTGTGTGTTGTCAGGTAGAGGTCTCTGCATCGGGCTGATCGCTCGACCAGAGGAGTCCTACTGAGAATGGTGTGTCAGAGTGTAATTGTCAGCCTCGATAATGAGGAGGCCCTCGCCCACTAGGGGTTGTTGCGCCATGAAACAATTATTTTAGTTTTCTTCCTCATTTTTACTGAATTTCACCCACCAGCTTATCAGTCTTCTGGATATATAAGTTGGTTGTATGTGGATATTGTTGATGAAACTTTATGTTGAGTTCCTGCAAGTCAAAATGTTGAACTCATTTCCTGTGAAGAGTGTGTTAGATTATAATTTTCTAGAATGTTACTGTCATGTCATGTGGTAAATAGTTACCGATGCTTTTGAGTGTAGTGCCTCCATCTTCAGGATCAAACAGTGCACAAAAACTCCCTTTTTGGGCTGCTTAACCCTGAATATGAAGACACTAGACACCTCAGAAAATTTGGTAACTCTAGTTGGCAAAATGTAATATCCCAGATGACTTAAATCTTATTCATTACCACTGTGAGAACATCAGATCATGCAGTAAGTCAATGAAAATGTAAAGAGGAGCTAGACACAAAGTGTCTGCTGCATACCATGAAGACATGCAGGGGGGAGATTTTTATAGCTGCTCTTAGTGCCATCATCTTCACAAAGCAGTTACTTTACTTCCAGGAAGAGAAACCTTGGTATCCATTGAAGAGGAGGTTGGGTGGGCCCCAGAGGCAATGTGGATATTTTGGAGGAGAATCAAAATCTCTTGCCCCTTGCCAGACTTTCAACCCTGGATTGCCTAGTCACTACACTGACTGAGCTAGCCAGGCTGCATGTTCTTCAAATGTAATCTGAATTTATCTTCTGACATTGTTTCATAAGTGGTGGTTGAAGAAGTTTGAAGAAAGGATATGTAGATAGTAGAACATTTTGGAGATAAATTTTGAATTTTTCACTGCAGTGTATAATATAATTCTGTGCATTAGTAATAATTACCAAGAAAATTTTATTCAGTGTCTCCACTTTCTGTTCATAATAACAATTTCTAAATGTTATTAAGTAAGAACACAACAATGAATAACCTTATTAAACACAAGAAATTCATTAACTTTGAATGGATGAATGGGACAACTTTCTTCCATTAACTGTACAATCTTTTTGTCAATGCGGTGGGAATTTAAATAAAATGTTGCATCACTGCAACAGGAAAGTGACACTTGAAAGGCCACATGCCAAAAATTTGTTTTTCTATTAGGTTTAATAGCTGTGTATAGTAACTTTCTATAATGTAGAAATTTGTTGGTTTCCTGTTTGAGGCTATGTGACATGTGGAGTTGATTCACTGTCACAAATTAAAACAAGAAGGGAAGAGTCTGCATCATGAACACTATGAGAAGTTAAGGTTAAGGTCTTCTGGGATGCAGAAGACTCTTGTACTCAAAAGACAGAGGCAGCAGGTGTGTCCATAACCTTGGCACTTGTCTACCAGAGTACCCACACAATGTAATGCCCCATATGACAGTGCAGCTGCCATGAGAACCTCAAATCTTACATTATGAGTGATTGATTTGTCTTGCAGAAACTGAAAGAGAAATGGGAATTAGAGCGTCGAAAAAAAGAAGCACAAGAAAGTAAACAACATGACAGCTTTAAAATTACCCCTCCCCTGAGTTCACCAGAGGATAAAGGGAATTCCATGCCAGGAACATCTATTGTTGTAATGCCTCCTGTAACTACAGACAATGTAATTTATCCAGAAATGCTAGAAACAGAAAAATTGAGTTACATACCAAAACCAGATGGTCTGTCAGTGTCTGCGCCAAGGTAAGATTTCCATAACAGTACTGTAATGATACATAGTTCAGAGTTTAATATTATTTGTGACTATAATCACTGACATATATAAATTGTTTGCATTTGTTGGTGTGTGTGTGTGTGTGATTATATTTCAGAGTTAACTAGCTGCGAAGGGTATCATCTTCTGGGCAGTGACTATAAAGAATACCATCTTCTTGGTTGTGATACCACTTATACTGGTAAAAAACTTTAGCAATTTTTATAGAAAACTGTTGCTTCCATGTTTATGGTAGAAGGTAGCAGCAGCAGGTCCCCTCAACAAAATGTAGGCAACTTCTACCAGATTGCATGGCGTCACATTCCTGAAGATGGCATTCATTAACCATTCATTGTCCTCCCATCTGCTGTGTTAAAGTGATCATTCTTTTATATATATATATATATATGTTCAGCCCACTGTAGATTCCTAACAATATTTGATGTTAACTAATTTATTTATAGTTTGTTTTGTATTGATAATATTTGGGTGCTGAATGTATCTGAGTAGTATATGTTGTTTACTGACTGAATATATTATGATTATCGTCATTATCATCATGTAGTCTGTCTCAAGACAGGCCCATAGCTTCTTCAAAAAGTCAGATCTCCAGATATTGTGAGCTGGTGCTTCCTTGTTCAAATTCCATGTCTTATCCGTTCCTTAATGTCACCCAATAGCTGCTTACATCTCCTCCTCCTCCTTCTCCTCCTCCTCATCCTTCTTCTTTCTTCTCCTCCTCCTCCCCTCCTTTCCCTTCTCCTCCTCCCCTCCCCTTGTTCTCCTCCTCCTCCCTCTTCTTCGTCTTCTGCTCCTCTTCCATCATCATAATCATCATCTCCTCCTCCTCCTTATCCTTTGTCATCTCCTTCTTCTTCTTCTCCTCCTCCTCCTCCTTCTCCTTCTTCTTCTTCATCATCATCATCATCATCTTTATCTTTCTGACCATCCTATCTTTCCTTCTTTCTTTTCTTCAAAAATGTTTTTAGAGGGCAGTTCCTGCACATGATGTGTCGAGTCAAGTTAGCTTTCCTTTGTTTTATTTATTGTATGTAGATTTTCTTTTCCTGCTCGACTGTATATGATACTTCTCATTTTTTACACGATCAGTCCAACTGATTAACTCCATCCTTCCCCAGCACAACATTTCAGAACTTTCCACATACATCTGATCTAGTTTCTGAAGTGTCTAATTTTAATACAGCTGTGCTCCAAATGTAGCATTTCACAAGTTTTTTCCCTTAAATTAAGTCCAATTAGTGTTGAAAGGAGTCATCTTCTTTTTGAATGCTGTTGTTGCCATGGCAGTCCCGGATTTAATTTCTTATGTATATCTTGCATCATTTATTATCAGGCTACCCAAATAATTTAAATACTCCACTTTCTCCAGTTATTTTTGATCAATTGTAAGCTGAACTAATAGTAGTTCTTTTGAGGCCATTACAGTAGTTTTTTCCACATTTATTTCCATTCTTTAGCATCTTACACCTATAAATCATGCCCAGTAGTACTATTTTTTCCTTAGCCATGGCACAAGGCCATCTGCACATTTCACAGTGCAAATTGCTGATCCTATTTTGAGGTCTCCAAACCCTTCAAGAGTGTTGTGAATTACGTGGTCAGACAATTAAGTTTGCGAACACGCCACCGTGTGCTTGCCGTGGCAGCACTGGACAAAAGCCTTAGTATGGTTTGATGACATTGACATATTAATGTTTCACAGCTGTGTTGTTATAGATCTATGGCAGTATCTTTCTGAGTGGCATCTATTACTGTCTGCGTGTGTTTTGGCGTGCCGCCATGAGAATGTGGGAGCTTGAATTAGAGCAGCGAACGAACATTGAATTTCTTGTTAAACTTGGAAAGAGTGGAAACGAAATCAGAGAGATGTTAGTGCAAGTTTACGGGGATAATGCTATGAAGAAAACAGCAGTTTACAGTGGGTGAAACGTTTTTCTGAGGGAAGAGAAAGTGTCACTGATGAAGAGAGATCTGGATAGCCAGCAACAAGCAGAACTGAAGAAAACATCGCAAAAATTCGTCAAATTGTGCGTGAAAATCGTCGGCTGACTGTCAGGAGCATAGCAGAGCAAGTGAACATTGACAGAGAAACAGTTAGGAAAATCTTAACTGAATATCTCAATATGAGGAAGGTGTGTGCAAAAATGGTCCCAAAGGAGCTCACTGAAGAACAAAAGCAAAGAAGAGTCACAATTTGCCAAGACCTTTTGGAGAGGCAAGATGGCATTTTGAGCCATGTCATCACAGGTGATGAAACATGTGTCTACCAATACGACCCTGAAATGAAGCGGCAAAGTGCACAATGGAAGATACCTATTCCCCACAACCAAAAAAATTCCGTCAGTCCAAATCAAGAGTCAAAACAATGTTGCTGACTTTTTTGATATTATAGGGATTGTTCATTATGAATTTCTACCAACTAAACAGTCAACCAAGTTTATTATTTGGAAGTACTGGAAAGGCTGAGTGATAAAGTTAGATGGAAATGACCCAAACTTTTTGCCAACAACTCATGGATCTTGCATCACGACAATGCACCTGCTCGCGCGGCCCTGTCTGTGAGGGAGTTATTAGCTACTAAACAAATAACTGTGTAGGAGCACCCTGCCAATTCACCGGATCTAGCCCCCATTGACTTTTTTCTGTTCCCAAAGATAAAGGAAATATTGAAAGGAAGGCATTTTGATGACACTGATGACATCAGGAGTAATACAACAGCAGCTGTGAAGGCCATTCCACAAAACCAGTTCCATAATTGTTTTGAACGGTGGGCTAGGCGCTGGCATTGGTGCATAGCTTCCAAAGGGGAGTACTTTGAAGGTGGCCATGGTGGCATTCAGCAATGAGATATGTGGCACTTTTACTGCGATGAGTTCGCGAACTTTATTGTCCGACCACGTATATGCCTTAAAATTTGAAACAGTTTTGGTGACATACAGTGCACATAGATAAACACTGTTTAGTTGTTCTTGACATTTATACAACTACATCAGCTGAAGGTAAGTATTGTGATTGAACAATATGAGGATATTGTAAAAACTAAGTGGTGAGGACAGATCTTTGTATAGATGCCCTGAGTAAAATAATGAAAACTGTCTCCAGGTTGGTGATTGTGGTTGAAATTTTAATCAAATGCCAGATCTGTACAGTGAAAGGGAAAGTCCATTTGTCATCATTCAGTGTGAAAAAAATGAGTTGTTAGTGTCACATGTCATCACATTCCCTGGCAGAAATAGCACTCTGTTTTTATTAGTTGAGTGGCTGAGGGACGCTACAGCCAAAGCTGTGAATACAAATTGATTTGCCAGCAATCAAACCATGTTTGTTCAGACTTCACATCTGTTTCACTCTTGTTCATTGGCATTACTTCAGCCAAGTGAATTTCACATATTGCAGACATACTAATAATGGAGCAATGATGATGATGATGATGATGATGACAACAGTAATAGTAAATGTATTGAGACGCAATGTTTGAAGCATTCATATCTCTTTATTTGCATTTATGTGCACGTATTTTCCATTTCAGGACTCTGCCATTGCCAAGTGTCGATAGAAGTACAAAACCACCTTCTCTTCTCAGCCCGTCAATCCATTCAAGAATTGGATTACGGAATGTTATAGTTCCTTCACGTCTTATGGGAAAATTTATGAACCTGGCCCAGCGGAATACAAATCAGAACATTGAGACTTGTGGAATACTGGCTGGAACAATTGTGAGTAATTTGTTAACTACACTGGGAAGGTACACATCTGTAGCGTCTGTTGGTACTTTCTGTTTCTCAGCAGTGGCACATGGTATTGCATGAAATGAAATGTGGCAGATATTCGTGAACAAAGTACAAAACCTGAATTGTATTTACAAAGAAATTAACCTTTATTCTCCCAGGATGGATGTTTGTATGAAGAATGTGTGTATCATTTGAACAAAAAATGAGGAAATTATAAAATGAACACATTTGTGTGGAATATACTATAGTGATTACGCTGCATTTCTTAAGAGTGCAGTAAATTTTCTTGTTGCCTAAATATATGAAATGAACATCTAGGGATGTTTTCCGGTATGTGTTTGCATAAATGAATGTAGGTCTTTACAAGGTTAAGGGGGATATACTTAGGGAAATGCTTGCAACAGGTCGGTTCAAAATCATTTGTCATTCTGTCTGCTGTCTAAAAACAGAGAGATTAATGCACCTAATGTTGTAATTTTATTTATTATTTTATATGGGTTTGGTTTTGCCATCCGGAAATGCTTTATGAAAGCAGATTGCTGACATTTTAGAGCAGAATGCATGCAACAGAACACAAAAACAGACAGAGCATATAAAAGATGAAAGGACCAATTCTGAGCTTTGTCTTATAGCTGGAACATTCTGATTGTACTGAAAAGAAGAAAGTGAATAGCGAGGAATTCTTTATACGAAATATTATTAGGATGATAAAATCAAGGAAGTCAAAGTGGGTAGAGACTGTAACACGTATAGCAGATATGAGAAATCTACAAGATTTTTGTGTGGAAATCTTAATGGAAGATTCTTATAATAAAACCAATGAGAGGCACAAATTTCTCAAATTTGTTTTTTGGAATAGGACTCTACGTGTTTCGGACAGTATCTCTGTCCATCACCAGGAGTCTAGCACTGTATGCACAGCAATAGGTGTAGGTCATACGGGTTATGCTGAATGCTTGCTAGGGGGATCAGTTCCATCCTGATCCTGCTAGCAAGCAGTCAGCATAACCTGTACGTATTGCCATTCGTACAGTGCTAAACTCCTGATGATGGACAGAGATAATGTCTGAAACATGTAGGGTCCTATTCCAAAAATAAATTTGAGAAATTGGTGCTTTTCGTTTGTTTTGTTATAAGTATATATCATGATGCACGGTCCTCTGAATGTTAAAAACTTAATGGAAGTGGCCACTTCGAATACCTGGACATAGCTGGGAAGGTGATACATGCATGAAAATTGTCTAAATGAAATAGGATGGGAGGGTGTGAATGAGGTTTATCTGGATTGTGACCGCTGACCCACATCCTTTGCTGGTGTCTAGAAAGCATGCAGCTGTAACTCCTTATTGCTGTATCTGGCAAATATTTTAGTTACACCATCATGTAGGCCTACTCCATATTGTAACAGTAATTCAAGATTTTAATGAAACAGCTATCGTATCCCTGAAATATCTCAGAAAATTTCTTTTTTAGTTACAGGCTTGTAAACTTCATTTTAATGAAGTTTTTGAAAATTCATGTGGATTTAACATGTTATACAGGCAGTATGTATAATGGAAACACATGGCAGCATAAAATGAATTACCTGGCTAAGTGCAGTCACACTGTCCAGCAGAAGCAGAGTATTAATGATAGTCATGTTAGCCATGTTAGTCAGGCTTACATATTTAACATGAATGCTCTGCTTTTGCTGGAACAGGGTTTGAACATGTGTTTATAAAGTGTTCTAGATTCTTGTATTGCTGTGCTCAAGTTGAGAATGGCACATTTATGTATATGTTGAAACTATTGCAGGCTGTGGCAGTCTCCGTATTAACTGTAGCAAGCCTAGATAACACAGTTAAAGTGAACACTCTACATATTCCATCTGGTGTAATGAGATTAAACATTCTGACATAAACTGTAGGAAGGAGCATGTGAAAATTCAATTAATGAATGCTTGTACTGATGGGTATTTTGTGATAGTACAGTCACACTCAACCCTACAATATAATCAGTCATGCAATAAATTCCAGCTTTTTCCAAGCCGTCAGCAGGCTGTATTACTTTAGGAACTTACTTACTTACTCCATGGTGCAGAGTCCTTCTTGAGAAGCTAATTGGTTTGCAGCTAGTCAAGAAATTCCCCACATTTCACGGAACCCGAAGGTTCATTACCGCACTCACAAGCGTCTGCCACCTGTCTCTATCCTGGGCCAGCCCAATCCAGTCCATATACCCACA
>Ga0123352_10021364_pt1 | contig 10314 bp, 15 predicted proteins | sample TergutLab28metaG_FD_89700 | JGI IMG/M metagenome (GOLD analysis project Ga0123352, IMG submission 89700) | Labiotermes labralis P1 segment gut microbial communities from Petit-Saut dam, French Guiana - Lab288 P1 | ecosystem: Host-associated > Arthropoda: Insects > Digestive system > Gut ...
AAACTTATCTGAGAAAAAAAGGATCTTTTGAATGGGTTCATAAGCTGTCTTCTTTCCCCCCCTGCTAAAAGGAAGAGGTTTTTGCCCCAATAAAAAAAAAAAGACCAGGGTTTTTTAAAACCCCCCCCCCCCCCCCCCCGCCCAAAAAAAAATATAAGAACTACTTTTTATCAATAAACGACAACACCGCCACCGCCACTGTTGTTGTCATCAATCTTTATTATTCAATGGCCATGACACATTACATTTCAAATTTTTCATGTAAGCTGAATAGAAAGCAACCCCAAGGAAGTATTTGAAATGGTATGAATTTTGTCCATCAATCACTGAATTGCTGGAAACTTAACAGCTGTCCAAACACAGTGTCGCTCTCTGACAGTCTGATATTCAGAAAACATGACTGTTCTTACAGGCAAGAACACTGCAAGGTACAGCAGCATAACACATGCCACCAAGCACATTACAGACCACAGACTATACAAACAGTCCACACACAATCACCTCTACAACCTTACTAGCATATTCAGGTGACAAATCTAAAACTTACCTACACTCTTGCATGGACTTCTATGCAAAGTAAAGCTTTCAAAATGCCTGTAGCTTTAGGAGCTCCATTCACAATCCAACTAATATTTTCTTGGGGCAGCTGGTGATGCAGTTGGTTGAGGCACTGTGCTACAAACTGGAAGTTTGTGGGTGTGATTCCCGATGGTGTCATTGAAATTTTTCATTTATATGATTCTTGTGGTGACACTATGGCCCTAAGGTCAAATCAGCATCTAATAGAAATGAGTACCAGGAATACTTCCTAGAGGGTAAAGGCCTGTACAGGAACTGCTTTACCTTGCTTATTAATATGTTCTTAGCTTTCTAAATTCAAAAGAATTTGTCCCTTTTTCTTCTATGTGCACATCTAAAAGGAAACTTCACACAGAAATGTATAGCAATATACACTTCCTATCCCACAATAACACTAGAAGCTGCATCATTCGTTTAGAATATTTTGGACTGATTTTGTGAGATAGTTTTGTAAAAGAGACACTGTAATAAATACTTTAGTTTTCTGTACAGTGACACTATGCAGTCTGCTGGCTTGTTACCAGTGTTCCAAAGAAACCTGTTACCTCTGTCTATGAAAGTAAAAGACCACAAGACAACTGGACCACAGTTAGAGCACCAAGGTAGTGCACTTATTAAGGATTACTCACCACCACAGCCAGGTTAGTTGACTTCTGCTGACTACTAGATACTGCGTCTGAAGATTCTGCAATACACATGATGTAACTCGCAACACTGCTTCCCTGTATAAACTCGCCCTCTTGTGACAGGGGATCCACATGTTCATTGTATTAAGGAAACACCATGCCATAATTCCTACAGCGTAAAACTTTTTTAAATTATATACATGTTCTAGGTTCTGTATTACTTCTCACATTCCTGGTATCCAACTGCAATGAACACCCTTAGGGAATCAGTTTCTGGTGATGTGGTAATAAACAAATACAACCTCTGCACTTATACATTTATCTAAAATGAATGAATGAATGAGTTAATAAGTGAAAAAACTAACAAATGAACAGATTAATGAATCAATCAACTAGGAAGATGGAAGAGAGAACACTTTGCTATTGTGGTTCTTTGCGTGTTCAATTGTTTTCTTCATTACAAATTGCTTTCAATTAATATAACAATAAACATGCTTAGGAGTGTGCATTTGATATGTATGAATTTCCACATATGGAAAGGATATCATCTCCAATTAGCGTAGCTTTGGTATACACATGAACAAGTTCTCGAGTAAATGGCGCATTCTTGTTGTCTCCAGCTGCTTTCAGCGCTGCTGTCTCTGTCTGATTCACGACACCAACTTTGTAACCTAGCACACATAAAAGAACCACATGCTAAATTGTTCCTTACCTCAGAACCATCATATTATGGTTGTTGTTGTCATTGTCATTGTTGTCGTCGTCATCATCATCATCATAATCATAATCACCAGTCACTGTCGTCGTCATCGTCATCATACAAACACAGAGTACTGGTGTAAGAATGACACAAATATACTCAACAGTTGGAAAGTTAAAGAACAGTACTAAGCTACAGATCAACAGCAAAAATTTAATCCAAGTTTACTTCTGAACTGACTGTCTCGTTTTCATTTATAATCATATGAGCTCTTACATATCTATGATGATTATACATCCTTATTTCCTACAAACATGGCAATGTGCAAACATCTGCAGTAGGTGATGTAGTACTGCTGTTTAATGTAGGGTTGTTAAAATGCTGTGCCCATTTTAATTATAGAATATATATATATACATACACACACATACATATATGTTAAGATCACCTTTGTATAGGGTGTAGGCAACACAGAGACTGAAGCAAATATATTTTTTTTTTATGTTTTGCTGACCTTGCATCTCAGTATAATCTTAGTAATTAACCAACTTAATGCACAAAATCTTGTTTTCTAATAAGTTTATTATATGCCTCTAAATGTTTTGAGCACTATGTGCTCGTCATCAGGAGGTCAAAATTTTATTATACAGCATCTGGTATCATCACACCTGTAGGTGGCCGTCCAGTGCACAGTTTGAGAGAAGACTCTTCTCTTCTCTCAACCTGTACACGGGATGGTCACCTACAGGTGTGATGATACCAGATGCTGTATAATACAATTTTGACCTCCTGATGATGAGCACATAGTGCTCGAAACATGTAGAGGCATATAATAAACTTATTAGAAAACAAGATTTTGTGCATTAAGTTGGTTAATTACTAAGATGAGGCAAATATAGTTTACTTTTAAATTTCACAGCAGCAATAACTGCTGAACTATTGCAGTGACTGGAATTCAGAATGGGCATATATCATAAACATACATACAAATTTATATGCAACACTGTGGTGTGCATAAAACCCAACAATATGGTGAAATCATGAAATTCTGAACTTCTAAATTTCAGGTGCTTGAAATCTGTCATAGTGAAATTATGAACATGAATCACAAAGAAGCATACTTATCACTTTACACTTTTTGTAAACTCCAATACAAGTAATGTTTTCACAATAAAATTCACTATTACAACAGTTATGTTGCAATACTGCACTTAGTGACACCTCCAGCTTACCTTCTTCCACAAGTCTCCGGATGTGAACATGCAATCGAACCATTGGAATAATAGCAGCAGGAAAATTGTGGTACCGTGTTAACATGATGTTCAGTACACGGGAAGCAATCTGGACGATATGAAGACAATGCAATCAGATTGTGTGTTTGTGTGTGTGTTTTTGTGCATATTTATCATCCAACACACAGTAGCTATAATTCTATTCACATAATCTATACAGCACTGTTTATTCCAAATAATGGGGAAACTGGAGAAAAATTCCACTGACAACCACAAAGTATCATAGCACGTTCATGGAGAAGGAACAATGAGAACACAAATTTTGAGTGGGTTAGGTGATTTCAAAATGAAAGGAAAAATTATACAGACCACAATAAATCCTGATAATCACACAAATTCAAGAACTAATACAAATGTAGTAAAATAAGTGACACGATTACACATAATCACTGACTGACACAATAAACCAGCATTTCCCATGCTATGGGCTGTGACTTCCCAGAGGGTCACAAAGAACACCGGGCATATACAGGATCCCTTGTGAATGCGGCAAGGTTTATATTGGACAGAGTGGTCAGTCCATCCACCTCCGAATTAAAGAGCACGATAGACATATAAGACTGGCTCAACCTGACAAATCAGCAGTAGCTGAACACAGCTTCAACCATGACCACATCATCAGACTACAAGACACTAAACTGCTTTCTGCAGAAACTGGATACATGGATCGTCTCATCAGGGAAGCAACTGAAATTGAAATGCATCCACACAACATAAACAGAGAAGATGGCCTGACCCTAAGCAAATCCTGGAAACCACTTTTACATTAAATCAAGGAAAGGAGATGGCCACCTACTACACAATAGTTGGACTTCACCCTGACATGCGCCTTATATACCTCACCCCTCCACAACCTGTTCCACCTCTGAACCACCCCTAACTGCCACCCTCCTGAGATTGACTCTGCAAAATTTACAGTCAAAACCTTCCTGTATAAATACCCCAGCTTTTCTGTCCGCCAGTCACTCTTCATCTACCTGCCTACGAAGATGGAACAGATTGTGTTCTGAAACGTCGGCATATAAAATTGAGACGCCAGGGAATTACCCAAAAGAAAACACACAACACAACATTTATTTAGAAAGAATGATATACACATTCCCCAATTAGTGTACAAATACAATCTTACTGGCAAAAGAAATGTAGGATTATCAAACAAAAGATGGACAGACCAATACTCATGAAGACGGAAAAAGTCTGAATGGCTTATACTCTGTCACTCATGACTAGCCAATTTATAACAAAGACACCCAAATAATAAAGAAAATCCTGAATCCTAATAAGGTACATATACAGCAATGTGCAACATACCAAACAACTTTCTCTTCCCACTAAAGGAACACAGTTCATTCTAATAAGCGTGAATGAGTTGAACGTCAAAGTGTGCTTGAAAACTTTGTATCACCCACTATTTTGGTGGCAAGTAGGATGAAGAAACAAATACAGATTGTCCCATGAACATCTAAACAATGCCATCAACAGGGATCTGATTCTTAACCATTAGGGAGCCAATGCTAAAAATTTATAAACCAAATAAAATATCACAAAACAATCAGCAAAATGCTGATCATTGATTTTGGGACATCTAGTGTTATATCAACCAACAACTGCAAGCCCCAAGTTGAATGTTTTGTGAGATGTTACACAGCTTCATATACTTGTCACAAAGAAATAAAACACAGTTCTCCAAAGAAAATGGTGGGAAACAACATTTTGTAATCTACCTTTCAAAAACACACCAAAATCATCCAACTTTACACCATGCAGGAAATCAGTGACATACAGTTTAGTTTTCAAGCTTTCAGAGCAATGTCATTGAGAATTACAGTCTTTGGGGTTGGGTGGTTCCCACCAATTCAAAATATGTCAGAAACCACTTCCCCAGTGGCACAACCTCACACCCCTATGACACAAATCCTCATGTACAGTGTACTCTGTATTTCCTCTTAAAGACTATGTTTCTATCCAAGGAAGAAATACAAAAGGCAACTCTTAATTTGATTTTCTGGGTGTTTTAGTCTCTTGTTATTGTATACAGAATTCTATAATATGTATAAAACTTCTACAGCTGTTTTCAAATGGTACGTAACTATACTTGCACATTATTTTTAAAAATTTTGAAAAGCTTGCGAAGTACAAATATTAACAAAATAATATCACAGATTAAAACCAAAAAAAATTGTACTCAAAACATACCTCAGCATCTTCACCAAAGAATGTGTATTTATAAGCAGTCTGAATCATAAGAAGCATCCCACTATGTCGTTTCTTTAGTTCTAAAACTTGCTGTTCAAGTGGTGTGTATTTCACCGTAGCATTATTGCTGGGGTCTGTATTCCTTTAAAAAAAAAAAAACACCAGGCATGTAATTTTAAAACATTCACTCAAGCAATATATCACCATTGATGAAAACAAAATAAAATGCAACAACTCTCTACCTTCACTAAATTCTTTTCAGGCTATAAGCTGCATGAATGATGGGTCAAAAAACCATTGGAGATGTGATGTGTCTTTAATTGCAGGGTCATGTCACTGACCCATCAACCCTGATTATGGGACACAACAGGTTTATAAACCACTGGTTTCTAGCCCATCACTGACACAGCTGATAGCCTGACAACAATTTTGTGTGATGTTTGCCATTTTAGCTTCAAGCTTGACACACTTTCTCCCTGCGTTTAGAGAATAACTTATGTATTGTAATCCTATGATTTGCATGCAACATTTATGGCATATTATTACACATTTAGGCATTTTATGTCTGTTTCACTATAACAACTACTTTAATTCAAACTAAATTTGTTAGTGTTGACTCATAATCAAAGCAGTAACTTGAATTTAATTCTTGTGCATATTGGTCATTATAACCTCTGTGCTGCACAAAGCCTAAAATGAACTTCATAAATGTTTCTCGAATATGATGCAACATACAAAAACCTAGCACATAATACAAGGCACACATTTCATTACCATATGTGATATTTATTTTAAACACTATTTCTCAGTATAATATGTGTGTGTAACAGGGTATAGGAAGAGATATTTTTAATGCTATACAATGTGAACAACTTAAAAGCAAAACATTTGTACATACAATGAAATAAACTATCCATGTTCACATTTCAGTCTACTTTACCACCTTGTAATTTTTTTCTGTAATTTAGAAAAACACTGCTGCAATTGAATGTAATATACTTCACCTGCTTTTGATTGTCACATTCCCAAACACTTAAGTTTTCTCTGTTGACAACATATCCATACATTCTGGTACTTCTGCCTATAATTTAACAATCATCAGCTCTCAGTTCTTTGAAGTATTGAAGCTATTTAATTTCTGGGATGGCATTTATCATATTCTTTTTCATACTCCGATTTATTGTTTTACAAATACATTCTTTCACATCCTATTGGTAGTATTTTATTTCAAATTACAGATTTTGTTTTTTATAAAAACAGAAGGGATGAAACCACTCAGCATACCAAACTTCAGATGTGAGAATATTAGCATGGATTTTATAACCTCACTATACCTGACTGGCAGATTATTTGATGCTTGCTTATCACCCTCTCCTTCATCACAAAGAACAGCAGAGTCCTGTCTTGAATCCAGCGTATCATAAAGACTGCATTCTTTTCTTATTTTTTTATTTTCAGCATTCTCTCTTGTGAAAGTGCCATCAAACTCTATTTGTTCACCAGTGACATTATGGAATGCTGAAAACTGTTTAATTTTTTCCACTGTTCTGGCAGAAATAGAGCATGCAATCTCCTTTGTATCTACAGTCTGCTGTATGGGCACTACGTCAATATCAGAAGAGGATTTCTGCCTCTTTGCGGGCAATGGCAAGTTGCTGTGAGCTTTTGACCCATCCTGCACTTTCTCACACAGCTGTAAATGAAAGCAAGAACTATAAGTATACCTAACACCATATAACCAAGAGCAATTAACTATAACAACAAAATTTGCACTTCATGTTCACTATTATGATGCAAATGGAAATGCAAGATCTCCAAATAAGTAACTGATTTTTAACTTCACTGGTTTAATAATTAAAATTCCTTCCCCACAACAGCAAAAATCAGTGGATTAATATCATTAGTTCCTATCAAAATATGTTACACTTGCCTCGCTACATGCCATGAAGGCATATAAAGAAAGCACAGGTAGAGCCACAACTATTTTTCGCCTTGGCACTAGATAGAGGTGAGTGGTCAGCTGTGCACCCTGGCTGCTTTAATCCCAGAGAAAGACCTTATGTCCATATCACTAATATATGTTTTGATTACACATTGTGTTCACAAATTAAAGCTTACTATGCAGTATCATAAACCAATCCAATTTCACATCAGCATGAAATATGTAATGTTCAATGAATCACGGAGACTTCTGCGTTCTCAACTCCAGTCCCAAGACTAGAAAAGCCATTTGCATTTGTTTCTGCCCTGCTGTCATTTTATATTCCAACATGACTGGATGAAAGTATGCAATGTCTACATGATCAAGTACCCTAACATACCAGGAAGTACATTTCTGAAACTGAAGCAACTCATAACGACGACAATGAGCCTACGCTAGTCCAACTCTCTGAACCATCACAGTACACCACACTGAAATGTATTGTGAAAGAACTGTAAATGTTCCCTTGAAGACTGTCAAACAACTGAAACATGCAGAAAATTTTGCTGTAAATAAATAAGTGTAGATTATTATGTTGCTCTATGATCGTGAAGTAAATTTCACCCTATATCCTGCCATAAAGACAAAGAAGTGTGGTAGAGGTATAGCTCTACCTTTTCCTCAACCTTGGCACTAAATGGGAATGGGTAGCGAACACCACACCTTGGCCACTTTACCCTCAGGAAAAAACCATGATACCCACTGTACAGGAGGCTGGGTGGACCAGGGGACCACTCTGGATGGGTGCAGAAAATTTCGGCCCGACCGGGGTTCGAACCCTGAAATGCCCGCCCGTAGTGAGGCTCTACACCGACTACTCTTGCCCGGCCACCATGATGTGCACCTGCTACTTTCAAAACACTTGTACGTAAATCTCCCCACCACTTTTCAAAATCTAGTTTTCTAGGTGAGTTATCTCATGATCATGACTAAATGGGCCTAAAAGTTTGGGTTCGTTGGAAGAAATGGCAGTTATGCGTGAATCTTTTTAATAAACGTATAAATCTAAAATCGTAACATGAACACAGGCTCCAAACAACCAAAAGTGTGATGAATACAAGAGAAAATGCTTACTCCTGTACTTGACTGTTCTTTAGATCTCGAGGTTTTACTAAAAAAACTTGATACTGTGCGCTGCCCATCGTTTAGTACGTTGCTGCCTCTTCTTTTTAACTTCGTAAGCTTTGGTTTATGCATTATTCCCACGTTAACCTTGCGTGATACGTTAATACACTTCCCATTTGCAACCCTTACTGTAGTTTATAACCTTACTCTTACGAACAGATCACAGTTACTACCTACGGGTATATATGTTCTGTGCTCTTACCTTACCCACAACTGGTGTAATCTATCACCTCTACGATAATCTGTGCCGCCTACACAAACTAGCGTCACCGATTAGCGAACATTGATGCAGCCTATCACCCATGGCCTGTCTTAGCTGGCGAAACCGGTTGTACAGACTTGGAATACACTCATCTCCATCCTGCAATTGTTCGTTACCAGAACACACTGCTCCAGATTTGACACATACCCCAATAACGTGCGACCTCTCACTCTTCGCCAGACGCATCCGAACCATCATTCCATTTCGCATACTAGATTGTCTATGCTTTCACACATAGGCTGGACAACATTACATATCAACATCGACAGCACACTACTATTACACATCAACCCCATTCCCCATCTGTGCCTTGTCCAATATAATCCACCTACAAGTATTACAGTGCAACAATGGGGAATGTAAAATGTAATTCATAAAGCATTTTATAACATATTTCTCTAAATGAATAAGCACCACAAACAAAACGTATGTAAACCTTAATCTCATGAATAATGAATTAAATAATTGGCACCAGTTTCAGTGTGCCAAGTTGCCTGCTGTATTCAGTGCACACCTCAGTAACTCACAAAACTGTCTTCTACCAATGCATTTTTGCCTAACTCACAATTAAATTTACACAATTCACAAAATATGTTTAGTGTGAACAGAAATGTAGACAAAGCATACTCTTTCTGAATGTGAAACTGAATCCTACATAGTGCCATCATCAGATGCTATGCAACAACTGGTTCAAACTGCTCTATGGCATGGAGCTCTGCAAACACACAGGACATACAGGACTGAGTACTGCTGAGCATGCAGCACAATTGGTCACTATGCAACAATACAGCCATAAGCAGGTTCCACAATCAGATGGACTTCCTGTATATTCTGCACAAATTACACTACGATAAGGCCACGTTTTCTGATAGATAAGAATATGCATGTGCTTTATATTTCTGAAGTAATGCCTTTCAAAGAATAAGTGCATGGGGTGGGGGCAGTTTTCCACTTACAATTCATTACAAAAACCAATGTCACAGAGTATAAAACACAAAAAGTGAAAATCCCATTCCTCAGAACAGTCCAGTGCTTCCAGACTACATTACAAAAACAACCAAATGTCTTCACCATGGGCAAGCCTGTGTACAAAAGGTATGAAGCTATGCTTTCAGCATCAGTAATACTAATGATTTTTGGCCACCAGTCACAATTAACCTGTGGGCATGTACGATCATTATATATGGAATACAACTGAGAAGATTATTAGCATTCATTTTTGTGCTCACAATTTTAAGTTACTGTGACCAATCCTGTCTGATTTTATGGTATTAAGCTTTTATAATTATTAAAGGATTACAGCATGTCTTCACAACAAGAAGGTGTATATTAAAAAACAACAACATGCCATAAATATAACTTCAACACTTTGAGAACAAAACACGTATTAATTCATTTTTTATTTAGTCACTTCATGTGTGTCTGAGTAGTATGAGTAACAGGGTTATCCAACAAAAATATGAAAATAATAATTAACACAGTCTAAACTTGAGTTAGTCAAAAATATAAAACATGGATTTATTCAGAATACTTTTACTTGAATACAAGTACTT
>Ga0123352_10021366_pt1 | contig 10314 bp, 8 predicted proteins | sample TergutLab28metaG_FD_89700 | JGI IMG/M metagenome (GOLD analysis project Ga0123352, IMG submission 89700) | Labiotermes labralis P1 segment gut microbial communities from Petit-Saut dam, French Guiana - Lab288 P1 | ecosystem: Host-associated > Arthropoda: Insects > Digestive system > Gut ...
CGTCGTTTAAAGAGAATCTGTCCGGTTTCTTTCCGTGAGACTTGCCAGTGGTTAAAAATTTCCCCTGAATGGGTTACGGGCCCAGAGCAGGGTAAGTCCAGTGGTAGGGTTGCTACCTTTAGCCTGTGGACCGGCTTGCTTAGGGATTTCATTTCCTCCATTCCTGATGAAACAGTTATACCGCTGTGACTCGGTCGTCATTTCCTCGTTTGTGAGGACAGGGTATACCACGAGAAGGTGAGGATGACTGTTGGGTAGGGTAGGCTATAGTATTACGCATCACCACCCCTTATACCCCTGTAAACTTATACTGAGTTTTTATTATATAACTCCACCTGAGCCCGGCATAAGTGCTAAGCTAGCCTGGACCGCCTCGATTTTACAAGCATTTTCGCACTGTCATGATTTGAGAGCTGCTTGTAATGTTTGGACGTAGAACATGGTGTCTTGCCTTCTTTAAACAGTCAGTTTTCTAAATAGTGGAGGCGACTGATGATCATGCTGTGTTTGTTGCCGTTATTTTGTTTACTGGCAACCTTTCGCTTGCCTTTAATACGGAACGTGAAAAATCAGTTCTACTTCTCTTAAGGTGTGTGTGTGTGTGCGTGTGGTTGACATATGCAGCACGTGTTTGATGCAGCAGAACCGTTCAGCATACATTGCCTGTATGAAGTATATACAGTTCACCCTAGAAGAGGCCATGAAGACCCAGAGGGGGAGTAGGGGTATAGCTCTACTCTTTCTTCTTTATCATCGGCACTAGATGGGGTGGGTGGTCAACGCCACGCCCCGGCCGCTTTACCCCCGGGAAAGACCCGGTACCCATCGTATAGGAGGCTGGGAGGTCCCCAGGGCCGGTCTGGATGGATGTGGAAAAAATCGCCCCCCAACAGGTTTCGAAACCCCGGACCGGCCAGCCCGTGGCATTTCGCTATAACGACTGAGCTTTCCCGGCTCACGTATGAAGTATATACGAAGTATTATCAAACTTACATGGGCCTGTGTTACTTTCTGATACTTAAAAGTAACTATGCTGAATAATAACACATTAGAGAAAGTAGCTGGTGACAGTTTTAGCAACATGCGTGTGGGCGCAAGTGTTATACTGGTGTGTCGCAGACACTTGGACACACGTCGTGCCGTAATTGAGGCTCATGATAAATAACCTGTTCAGTTTCCACAATAAGGAAGCCGTCATGAGTAAGTGCATGGTTTAGTGACAGATGAGCTTAGTTTTACAAGTCACTTTGTATAATAGTTGGAAAGCTGTAAAGTCTATTCTAAACGTGGAAGAAATTATAACTTTCATTTCACTTTCTGGTAGCTGTACATTTTGTTTTTGTTTATTTCCGGCGTTGCTGCTGTCGTGAGGATATTAGCTTCAGTTCTTGTTTTCAGTTTTACAGAAATCTACTGAGAAAAATAAATTTTCAGGCTGAAACCCAGAAGATAAAAGATGATCGTATTGGAGACACAGGAGTAGATGGGAAAGAGAAAACTTACAAATCTATCGTAATGACATAGAAGGTGACTGTGTGTTAAAATTACTCATGTTTATGGCCCAGTGGCAGCCTGCAGGAGACAGTAAGTACAAAATGTAAAGTCGCCTTTGGGTTTATTGAGCGCTACACAATGAAAACACACGATGGAGTATTTTTAACTTGAGCACTGGTTGGATGCGAGTTGTCAGCTTCACGCTCCGGTCACTTTACTCCCTGAAAAATATCCCTCAGTGTCTGTTGTTGAGGGGGGGCGCACGTCCGGTCTGGACGCTGTGCAGAAGAGCTTACCCTGCCGGAAGTCGAATGCCCGGTTCCTCGGTTAACCAGCCCGTAATCTAGCCACTATACAAAATGAGACTCCGGGACTATCCGTGGGCATTGTTATTTCTTTTACTGAGTAACATGTTTGAAGTTTGAGGTGGTTGATGAATGTTTACGTATTTGCACCGCGTTCAGCCTTCAGTTCAAGCCACATACTTTGCATTGCCCCGTGTTTTTTGAATGGATAGTCGCCGTACTGCTACAGTAATTTTATATACATTGCCTGTTCCGTGTGACTGATGGTGAAACAAAGGAAAGTTTTGTACGGTCGACATATATTTTAGAGTTTTGTTGTTCTTTATGTTCCATATCTACTCATATTCAATAATTATGCTCTATATTAAAGTAATTTTGAGATTTTAAGTAAGTGTCACAGTTTTGTAGGGATGAATATGAAATAAGGCCCTCAAATCCATTGACCGTATGTATGCAGCCAGTGGCATGAAAGAGATATGTTTTGTGTCTTAATGAATTTAAGGGTCTGATGGCCGTGACTGGAGATCAGAGTCTTCAGGGACGTGACAGTCTGCAGTATGATAAATATGTGCCGAAAGTCAGTAGATTTAGGGTAGTGTACACAACACGCACCTCACGTGTTAGTGTACATGATACAGGCTGTGTGGTAAGATTGCACTTACAGGCTGAGCTTGGGAGGGGGGGGGGCAAAGAGGGGAAAGTGCCCCCCCCAATATTTTTCTACCTAAAAATGTATATTTTTTGGCTGCTGAGTTGAAGAGGGTCAAATTGAAAAAATGGGACGAGAGTGAGGAAAACGGGTGTATGTGTGTTAAGGGCTGGTTCAATCCATTCTCCCTCATCTTTCTAACTTGACTCCTTCGTAAATTATAATACCCATGGTCGAAGTCGCCCCCCCCCCCCTCGCCCGCAGTGTTATTAGCCAAGTTACGACCGTGGTTTCGTTTTCCTAACTTTCCCCCTGCAACCCATGGAGATGGCGTCTCGTGGCGCGAATACGAACTTCTTGAACGCCAGTCAGACGTGCGATACACTGCACTGGTGGGCGCAGTAAAGCTGCTCCCATCCGCGTACGTCGAGTTCCAGGCGTTACTCTCATTCTCTTGGGCGGGTCAAAGCTCTGAAACAGCTGGAGACGATGTCACTTCCGGTGTGCGTTAATTGTGCGTAACGGTGCCAGGTATCGACCCTCAGTTCACTTGAATACCGTCTTGTCTGCTGCAGGCTTCACTGTAGAGATCAGTCAGCACTGGAGCGTATTATAGCCACAGAATTGGTGCTGAGAGTCTGCTGTTACAAGAAGAAAGAAAATTTGACATTCCTCGTCGCTAGTTTCCTTAAGATAGCGCCTGTACCGATAAACCTTTGTACTTGAAAAGTAAGCGTTCTAAGGACACATCACCGTGCCACTAATATGCACGCCTTGAACATTTTTTGGGGCACAGTTTCGGAATTTAACCCTTATCCTGCTAACGTGGAGAATATGGTGAGTTCCTAATAATACCAGCAAATGGCAGATGGGATTTAATCCGGCATTTAAAGGGTTAATACCGACTTCCCATCTTGTGGCCACATTCGTAGCTACTGACAACTGTTCTACATAATGACAGAAAGACAGTTCTTAGGCTTTGTATGTAAATTAATTATAGCGTGTCTAAAAATTACCCTTGCAGTCTGAGGTTGCGTTCTTTGTGACCACGTTGTGCGTACAGAGGGATATCAAACTGCTTCCAATGGGCACAGCCGGGTAGGTTCCTATTCTCAGCTGACAACGAGACAGAACCTGTCTAAGAAAAGCGTTTCTGTAACCAAAACGAGACCTTGTGCAACATCGAAAAATGTGTAATTGGAACCACCATTAGAATTCACCTGGCACTTGACGTCACTGTACTGGGGCCAAGGAAAGAAGTCCCAGGGATCGAACTCCTCCACTTTCCCCTCTAGCTCTTACGCTTGTCCCCTCGAGCATACATTCCTTTATTCTCCTCCAGTAGCCTAGTTATTCTGTACGAATGTTGGTAATGCCGACCACGTTCTAACCATCGTCAACGATAAGCGCTTTGGGCTGGTTTACCTAAGTCATTTAATGCTGGACGGAATCAGAAATATGCAGAGGTTGGGCGACCGTGATATTTGTCATGCTTGCCGTCCATGGGCCTCCTTTTAGTGGCCTCGCTGTGAAAAATACACAAAGCCGTCGTTGTACGCCCTGGTTGTTTTTCTAAAAACGTGGGCGTAAATGAAAGAGGCGTAAATCGGAAATGATATTCCCGTAATAAGAAATAATGTAGTAGGTAGAGTTTAGCGTATTAAGAGCGCAGCCAGCCAAAGGGCGTTAAACCGAAAATGAGAGGACGTAAATTAAGAAGCGGTGTATTGGCAAGGGGCGTTAAAGCGAAAAGACGTAAAACAAGTTGGGCATAAAATAAGGGCTACTTGGATAGCTGTGAAATTTTGCGTGTAGTTAGTTCTCAGGCCATTTAAGGGACTTCTGTGTTTCGTCGCATTGATTAACTTCCCGCCTGATTCCACGGTGTCTGTGTAGGGTTTTCATTATATAATGCTACGTAGTAAGCCTGGCATAAGTGCTGAACTGGTCTAAGTATGCTCGCTTTTACAAACATGTTCGCAGTGTCATAATTTGAAAATTCCCTACTTCTGCAATCCTAAACCTAGAACCTGAGAATAAGCAAGTCATCTAATGAGAATTGCATTTGTTTCTGTAGGGTACGCTGTTAAGAATGAAATGTTTCATAATTAACATTTTAAAAGCCCTGTGATTAGTTTATGTACCGTCATGTCTGACATTAATGAATTTTACTCTTGCGTTCTCCCCACAGAATGCAGTTATGTGCCTTGAATGTATCTCAGAGCAAACAGCATCTGTTGCCGTGTGCAGCTGTAACAGGTTGGTTGTTTATAACCGAGACGGATAGTGTTTACTGCGCGGTAGGAACTGGGTCTTTAAGTCAAACAGATTAAGTTTCAGGGCAACAGTCCCTAGTGGGCCAAGGCCTCCTCATTCTCGAGGCTTCACGATCACACTCAGATATACCACACGCTCGGTAGGATTCCTCTGGACGAGTGAGCAGCCCGACGCAAGGACTTCTACCTGACAACACACACAAGTCACAAGAGACCGACATCCACGCCCCCGGCGGGATTCGAACCCGCAATCCCAACAAGGGACCGACAGCAGAATCACGCCTTAGACCGCGCGGCCACCGGGATCGGCCGTTAAAGAGTTAATCGAATAAAAGTGTGAAGTCTTGAGAGTCTGTACGTCGCAAAACCGGAAGGGAATACTTGTTACGCTTGGATTAGTTCTGCTACGAACACAACACTGCTCGTAAGTATGGGTTACGGACGGGCAAATGAAAACCACCGTTTCGTACGTCTTGCTGTCTGTAACTCCCATCATTTTATCGGTCGGTATGTCATTAGCATAATTGAATACTTAAACAACGAAACGCATCAAATGAAGGGTTATTGCGTACAACTTACAGTTTTGGTACAGTTGGAAACCGAGTGTAATCACAGATGATTTCCCGTCTCGGTGGCCGCGCGGTCTGGGGCTTGGGTTTGCGCTCCATTGCTTGCTGGGATTGCGGGTTCGAATCCCGCCTGGGGCACGGTTGTCTGTCTCTTGTGAATGTTATGTGTTGTAAGTTAGAGGTCTGTGCGTCGGGCTGATCACTCGTCCAGAGAAGTCCTACTGAGTGTGGTGTGTCTGAGTGTGATCGTGAATTCTCGATAATGAGGAGGCCCTGACCCACTAGGGGCTGTCGTGACATTAACCCTTTACAGTCGAAGCACAGACTGCTTTATTTAAAGACTCAGTCCGTACCGCGCTGTAAACACTTTGCATCTCGGTTATAAAAACCAATCAGTTTATGCTGTAAGTGGCACAAGTCGCTGTTTGTTCTCAGATAAATCCAAAGCACATAAATACAGTGTGGGCAGAGTGTACAGTTGTTGAATGTTAAACTGTTGGTGCATTACGTAACCAGTAGGCTTTAAAAGGTTAAAAGGAAAAACACAGAGCATTCCGTGTTAAACCTGAGTATTTAAACCGTAGCACTGCTTTTTATTCTGCTTTTTGGAACATTCTGTGGAAATTTGTATATGTAGCCACGAACGAGTGATAGGAATTAGTTTACGCTCGCATACCGATTTTTATCTGCTTAACCTTGGGCAGTCTGTTTGTTTCTTCATATCCGGAGAAATCCGACTGTTTCTAGGTTTCTTTCTCCTGGGATATGACACTCTATAGCTCTGTGACAGACACCAAGGGGTCGTACGTGTAATATGACCGACTGACTGCGTGGGGCAGGGTCTTTCTGGAGAAACTGATAGATCCTAAGCTGGTCAAGAAATTCTCCACATTTTATGGAACCCGAAGGTTCATTACCGTGTTCACAAGAGCCCGCCACTTGTCTCTAGCTTGAAGCAGATTAATACAATGCACGCCCTTCATACCTATTTCTGTAAGACTCATTTTAATATTATCCAGTCTACGTGTAGGTCTTCTAAGTGGTTTCTGTCCTTCAGGCTTCCCAAGCATGGCACTATATGTATATCTCTTCTCCCCCAGTACTTGCCACGTGTCCCACAAACTCCATCCTTCTTGATTTCGCCACCGGGAATTCTATTTGGTGGAGAGGGCAAATCGAAAGTCTTTTTATTATGCAATTTTCTGTGGTCTGTGTGGGTTATAACACTATGGTCTGTAGTTCGCGGATGGCCACCATCATCTCGGAAGAAACTGTTGTTCCAACATACAGGGCAAGTTTTCCTAAGCTTTAAACATTCATTATCACGGTACGGGAGGTCACTGTAGTAACCAGCTTGACCCAGGCTGCTCGGATAGACCTAGAAAGCCGCGTACAATGGCAGTGTGGTATAATACCTTAGTGGAAGCACCGTTTGTGTACGAAAAAGATTGTGGAACTGTTTGGTTCAACAAACAAGTAAATACTCCAGGGATCGCGATGTATGCTGGTTGGTCCAAACAGAATAGATGTCTGTTGGTGTCCGTTGTTACCGTGTGATTTATTTAGTGATGTCCCCGAGCAGGTTAGTTTAGCGGTAACTTGTTTGTCACGGTGGGTGTTCTCGGTGCGAACTACTGCCGCAACACCGGCCATCCTGAAACGTAATTCCGGGGGTTTACTTGAGAGTAATTTGATCAGACCACGAGGAGCGGGAATGTCTCAGGGGGTGTGGTGACTACGGGTACAGGCTGGACGGTCCGGGTTTCGAATCCCGGCAGAGGCAAGAGTTGTTTCGGCGCTTTTCGCAAAATTACGAAAAGCGAGTGTCAGCTTCGCCATGTCTGTCTGTCCGCACGGAACAACTCGGCTCCCATTGGACAAATTTTCATGAAATTTGAAACTTGAGAATTTTTGTAAAATGTGTCGAGGAAATTCAAATTTGATTAAAGTCCGACAAGAATGACGGGTACTTTACATGAAGACCAATACATATTTTTCATCATATCTCGCTCAGTTTTCTTAGAATGACAAATGTTGCGGGCAAAAACTTTAGAGAAAATAAAAGCGCAGATTTTTATGTTCAATTTGTTTTGGAAAATCGTTTCGTTTATGAGATAATATGGAAAAATATTGTACAGCCAGACAGACCACTGATGACAATACGGCGCATGCGCATTGAATGCTGAATACCTAAGGCTTCAAATTAACACTCAGAATATGTAGTATTTACTGCTTTTCCACTACAACATTTTTTGCAGGAACGCCGTCATTGTTACGTTATACGTACGTTGTCTGCCTTGTCTGTTGTCCAAAACGCCCAGACCGACCCTGGGACCCACCCAGCCTATTCAGTGGGTACTGGCTTTGTTTCCATTCTAGTGTCGAGGTTAAGAATGAGTGGAGCCGTGCCTCTACTGCCCGTATGTGTCTTCATGACGTGGGCAGGGACAACTTTACCCTTGTTTTACGCACTCACAAATCATCCTACCCTTCCACGTTGTCTGGCAGGGGTGGCCAGCTAGACGAGCTTCGGAAGACGCAAATTATGCAAGGGTCATGCATTAATAAAATAATTTTTTTTCCCCTCTAATATGGTGGCCTTGTGTCCCTGTTCCTCCAACTACAGTAGATTAGTTTCAGTTAGCTGTGAGTCTCCTTTCTTTAGAAGATCTATTACGATGCCACTCACGGCCAGCCTTATGCGCTTCTAAACTAGCCGATTATGCCTATTATTTTTAAAAGGAAACTGCCGCGAGGCGCGTTGTGAACACCCGCGTTGCATAGTTTTGAGATCTTGACGTCAGCGTTCATAACACAACGCCATTGATCCCCATCCGGAGTCAAATGAATAGGCCGGTATTGAATGAAGTTCCGTTTAGTTCGGTCCTCCCATCTGATTTTAAGTCTCCCAAGTTTCCTCCTGTATTATTCACTGATGACACAAAAAATCGTGGCCCGGGTAGCTCAGTCGGTATAGCGACTGAGCTACGGACTGGACGGTCCGGGATCGAATCCCGGTGGGGACGGGATTTTCCGCCCGTCTAGACCGGCCCTGGGGCCCACCCAACCTCCTGTAAAATGGGTACCGGATCTTTCCCGGGGGTAAAGTGCGGCCTGGGCGTGCTGCTGACGACTCACTCCCTTCTAGTGCCGCGGTCATGGAAGAGTAGAGCTATACCTCTACCCACCCTCTGGGCCACATTGGGCCTGTAACCGGATCACTTTAACTTTTTACTTTTTTTGACACAAAAAATCAGCATGATTGCGAGATTTGACATTCCCACAGCGTTTATGTCGAGGTTTCTGACCTTCTGGGATGTTACGCTGTGTAGTGTGCAGTGTTAATATCCCGACGTTTCGGAGAAAGATGGCGCCTTCATGTTCAAGGATTGGTGCATATTTTCAGGTCTCTCAGTGGCGATGTTCTTCTGGGTTGTGACACGGCGTAGTGTTTGTGGGGGTGGGGGGGGGGGTGGACGTCAACGTTTCAGAGGTTCATCTGTCACCTTCTTCAGGGTGGAAGTCGCTTTCGGAGATGGTTTTGGTGGTAAATGAAAACCTATTTAGTTAAATGCAGTCTGCCATGGCATCCATTGGAGTGAAGTTGTATTTTTGGAATGTTTCTGAAGTGCTGTACTGTGTAACTATAGAAGAGTGGAAGGGTTGTGTGTGTGTGTGTGTGTGTGTGTGTTTGGAAATCATAACTAGAAGAGGAAAATGTAAATGTTGATGGACATGTAGGTTTATACAGTATGTGCTTGTATGTATGGTGTACACCTGCTGTTTCGCATGTAGGACATGAATACTAAAATGTAGTGCAGGGAATTGTGGCTGAAATATTGGTCGTTACGCATCCCCCTTGTTTAGAAGCAAAAGCGAAAAGACGAAACCACCTGTGAATTCACATGTCGAACGTTGTCACCGTTTTTGCACTGCGAATAAACAGTCTCGGCCAGCTGTTCATTTCCATTACGTTTTCAATTTAGGTAGGTTTCACCCTTTTATAAGCCACGAAGGCCCTTAGGGTAGAGGTATAGCTCTACTCTTTTCTTGGACCTCGGCACTAGATGGGGGTTGGGGGTCAGCCCCACGCCCCGGCCGTCTGTACCCCAGGGCCGTTCTGGACGGGCGGAAAATAGCGTCCCCACCGGGATTCGGTCCCGTACCTTCCAGCATATGGTCAGTCGCTATACCAACTCAGCTACCCGGCCCGCCATTTTCAGTTTATACTCTGAAATGGACAATAACGTGAAATGTCGGGTGGTGCAAAAGTCACCTGTCACTACAGGCACTATGCGGAAAAAAAAAAAAGATTGACCAGCGTGTATAGACACCTGCGCTATTACCGGGCGGTAACACTAGGTTTGCGTTGTGGGGGCACTTTTTTCGATTCTGAACCGGGACATCAAGTGTTCGGACAGTTTATCACAGTTTTTCTCAGTTTCTGTATACACATGTACAGATGATACTTCGGTTAGGCTACAGCTACTTGCTACCAAACCCTCTACGATTTGTCATTCATCAAACACCCTAAAATTCGATGCAGTGGATCCTGATAGCGTCTTAAAAAAACCTAGAGAAATGTGTTATTGCACTTACACCAATAATTAACCGTCTAAAACAATATTGACGTATTAAAAACGCACTGAGATATCGGTTTCGGCTGTGTTGAGCCGTGTCTAAGTTGTGTGTAAGTGCGTGACGAGAGAAACGTAAAGCTGTGTACTTTATGTTATTTGGAAAAAAAACTGATATATGAATTTTTGTGGCATCACTAATGTTCATATACGTGGAAAATTGTATGTAGTCAAACACACCTGTGTTACATGAGGTGTATTTAATGACTATATAATGGACAACTACATGTTTCGGCCTGTACTGGCCATCTTCAGGTTGTATTAGGGGAACTTAAGATGGCCAGTACAGGCCGAAACATGTAGTTGTCCATTATATAGTCATTAAATACACCTCATGTAACACAGGTGTGTTTGACTACATACACTTTTCCAAGTTTCACACAC
>Ga0123352_10021368_pt1 | contig 10312 bp, 4 predicted proteins | sample TergutLab28metaG_FD_89700 | JGI IMG/M metagenome (GOLD analysis project Ga0123352, IMG submission 89700) | Labiotermes labralis P1 segment gut microbial communities from Petit-Saut dam, French Guiana - Lab288 P1 | ecosystem: Host-associated > Arthropoda: Insects > Digestive system > Gut ...
GTGCAATCAACGGACCTTGATAATCTGAAGTCGTGCGCGAATGAAGGTCCAATTCCAAGTTCAATATGTTTTCCCCCTGTCAACACTCTTGACATAAGCACCTGTTCTTCATACACAAACATGTCACATTTTTATGCTCAGCGGAAGAAAAGTGTTATTTAAAAATTTTGTGTGATTGACCCCCTGTGTCGAAGTAAAACAAGGCTGGCAATGGTTTACTCTATGATGTACAAACGAAGAATTCACCAAGGTACCCTGCACCTTCAGAACAATGTAACTACCACGATACACGCGCAAAATGTAATTCCACTTACAGCCACAAGAACAGCACACCAATGCCGGTGTCAGTTTTCACAAAACCCATAAATATTCACTACCACTACCATCATATCTCTTACACCGAATTTTGCCTAAAGTGGACAGTAAGCACGGAAAGTATGAACAGTAATTCATTTACATGCTTATGTACAGTTTTCACTTTCACTGAACCCCTTTTTACAAATTTCACAACCCCATAATCAATTTGTGCAGATATCCCTCTACCAAATATTACCCAAATCGAATAAAAAATGTACAGTTTACAGCCTTAGCTAACAAATGCTTAATGGCATTATAATCTGGAGTCCTCCTGTATCAAAATTTACTCATATTTGTCAATAAATAGGGAAATACAAAAATTCATCTTCTACAGTTATTATAAGTACAATATCGGGCTGTCTGTAAATTAACTGAAATGAACTGTATCAACATGTTTTGGCTAAAACTAGCAATTATCAGGTCTATGCCGAACACATATTTCTAATTTATCTCAGTATTTAACCAACTTGATGCACAAAATTTGTTTCACAATAAGTTTCATTTCATGCCTCTACATGTTTCGAGCACATGCTCATCATCAGGAGGTCAAAATTTCATTACACAGCCTCTGGTATCATCAGTTTGATGATACCAGAGGCTGTGTAATGCAATTTTGACCTCCTGATGATGAGCACATAGTGCTTGAAACATGTAGAGGCTTGAAATAAAACTTATTGTAAAACAAAAATTTTGTGCATCAAGTTGGTTAATTACTGAGATAAATATACTGAGATGCACGGTCAGCAAAACGTAAAAACATATTTATAAATTTGAATTATGCTCAATATAACACATTTAAGTATTCAGTTCACCTCATAATGTTTTCTGGACCGAAATAAGGTGCAATGTGTCATGTTCAGTATCAGTGGAATTAAGAAATATCTGGCACTGACCTGGTCAAAATATGCAGGCACAGTTCACATCAGTTGATAGCGAGAAACTGTGTAAATCTGACATTCATGTGGCTGTGCATCGTGATAAATTCTTATAATAAAACCAACTATATGAACTAATTTCTCAAATGAATTTTTGGATTAAAACTCTACAGTGAAAAACTGCTGATGATGGACGAGGAACTGTCTGAAACACGTAGAGTTTTATTCCAAAAATAAATTTGAGAAATGAGTGCAGGCTGTCGGCAAGCATGTATGACACATACCATTGCTGTGTGTACAGTGAAAAACTGCTGATGATGGACAGAGGAACTGTCCGAAACATGTAGAGTTTTATTCCAAAAACAAATTTGAGAAATTAGTGCATCTGGTTGGTTTTATTATAAGAAAATACATATAATATACCGGCAGTACAAGCCGAAATTCCTTTGTGCCCTCAGGTAGAGTGTGACCATCACAGGGCCTATTTTCACAGAACTGTTGCTTGCTCCACTTCATTTTGTGAACAACTTCTATAGCAGACTTCATGACAATGCAAAAATAATTTTGTTAATACTACTAATTCATAGATGGATGCAAGTCGTTTCAACGTGAAGTGTCCCTTTCTTTTACGTCCTAAAGAATGGCTAAAAAGGGCTTTAGGAATTCAACATTACATCACAGAGACAATGTGTATCATTTGTTAGAAGTGGCCAACTAAATTTGAATCTCTTACTGCTGTTTGATTCTTACACTGACTTATATGAAATGCTGACCCCAGTAATCTGGACACAATATTACACTTCTTATTCACAAAAGATGCAAGCCTTCTGGGATGAATGCAGTTCCATTATGTATCAAAGCATACTGTTTCCACCTTCAGGGTCAAGCAGTCCAAGTAGAACAGCTGCCATCACACAAACGGCAGTCCAAAGGCAAGTTTACAGCCCATATATTTTAACCTGAACGGGGACTGGAGTGACCTGATCTGATGTAGGGAAATGTAGTAGTGTGTGTTAGTAATGCTGTGTCAGTTGGCTGAAAACTGAACTTCACACAAGGTGTGGTGGTCCAAACAGGTGGTCTATGGTGTAATTCATTTTCCGCATGCTAGGCATGTTTCTTGCAGCTAATGTTCCTTGTCAGCTAGTCGACATTTACCGGAGAGAAGTCACGAGTTGTCGAAGCGTGGCAAAAATGTGTTCAGACTTCAAACGCGGTCGAGTTGGGACAACGGACAATGAGGGAAGTGGCAGACTGACAACAGCAAGCACCCCCCAGAACAAAGTTCATGTTGAAGCAGCAATATTCAATAGCAGACCAGTAATGGTGACATAGCTTGATCATGATTTGGGTCTTTAACATGGGACAACAGTCAGGATTATTCAGTGTTTCAGCTTCCACATCTTTGTGCACGATGTACATTCACTCTTGTATTTGAAGATGCAATCCTGATTAGCCTTTCTTGATGTGGATACCTTCAAAATGCAGGCAGTTAGTAAACCTGTTCATCAGATAATAGGTAGGTGTGTTTTTAAAATGTACAATTATTAGGTACACAGACAGGACATGATATGAACTGGCCATGTGAAAAACAGCAATGAGTGTCACCAGCCATGCGTTTTATGAGCGAGACACTGAATGTGGGTGGTTCTGTTAAGTAATACACTTGTAATGCCTTAAAGATTAAGTAAGATTAACCTCAGGAGTACTCGGACGATTCAGTCCGTACTGTTTAATAAAATCACTGTGCCTCTGTACCAAAAACCTATCCACTAATGATGCACAGGCAAATACGGTAAACCCCCAATTTTACATGAGTAAAAAACAACCGACACTTACGAAACAACATTTTCCACTGCCACAAACACCCAACACAAGCCTACCTTTCAGAAGCTAACTGCTTCTGTCCGCAGATTACAAATGCATTTCCAACAGACTACACACTGCTGACAAAGGTACACAACTGCGCAGCCATTCCAAGGTAAGCCTAGTATTGACTGCGCCACACTACCTGCAGGTCCATACACGATTGTGCACAGTATGCTGGTCACTAGCATATTGTTACATACAGTATCCACACCACGCTGGCTTCATAATTGCTGTTCCCATCCCCTTCCTTGCAAATACAGTACAATATCGCAGAACAGCAACACGGGTGCAGTTCATGACTGCTGTTTCCAACAGACAAGCTTATCAGCAGCTTCACAGCTTGCTTTATTCTATATTTGACTTCAGTCCAATTTACAAATACCTCCATGCAGCAGAGTCCTTCTTTAAAAGCCAGTAGTCCCTCAGCTAGTCAAGAAATTCCCCATATTTTATGGAATGTGAAGGCTCAGTGCCACATTCACAACAGCCCACTACCAATCTTTATCCTCAGCCAGACTGACCCCACCCACACCAACTCATCCTAATTAAGATCATTGCAACACTGTCCTCTCAACCCTGCCTAGGTCTTCCTAGTGGTATCTCCTCTTCCATTCCCCCCACCAAAACCCTGCATGCCCCTCTTACCACACACACACACACACACACCCCACCCACCTTCCCCATTCTCCTGTCAGTTCCTCCCTCTTAGGCCCCAGTACGTTCTTCAGCACCCTCTTCTTGAACACCCTCAGCCTACGTTCTTCCTTCAGTGTGAGATACCAAGTGTCACACCCACATAAAACACACAACATTCTGGTTCTGTCAAATTCTACCATTTTCACATTAACCTTGTCTTTCGATTTAACTTAAGTAGCAGTCGCTGAGCTAGTCAAGAAACTGAATACCTGGATGTTCATTACCATGTTCACAACAGCCTGACAATGGACCTATCACATGAAATCAAGACAAAGCTTTTGACTCAGTTTCAATTTTAAAAAGCACAATGGAAAGTTACACACCAAGCAGATCCTAACACATGACAGTGTGTGCAGTCCTCAACATCACAGCCCGTTTCATTATGATACATTTTAGTACTATAAACCCATCTGCACTCAGGTCTCATCTCCTCACATGTTGCAATACAAACTCTGTGGGTATTCCTCTCTTCTCTTGTGCTGCATGCCTCACCTACCTCATGTTCCTTGACCCTTCTGTGTAAGACATCAGATAATATGGCTTCCTCTCTCCCAGAATTTATTCTAATATCACTATCTCCATACACTACTACCACTATCTCCATACACTACTACTACTCTCTCCATACACTACTACCACTCTCTCCATACACTACTATCACTATCTCCATACACTACTATCACTATCTCCATACACTACTATCATCACAGTATCCTTTCTCCTAAGCTCCTCTATTTCCAACTGCATTCACTATCTCATGAGATCAATGCACAGAATCCGTGCACTTACGCTGCCATATCTCACAAAATCAATGTACAAAAACTGTAATGTTCTACTACAATACCTCTTCAGAAAAACGCAAAGTTACAACACATTTCTGCTGCTCCATAACACTTACATGCAGAAACTTAACAGTCCTACTGCAATATCTCTCAGGAGATCGACACAAAGAATTAAAACAGTCCTTAGTTTGTCATGAGATAAACGTAAATACACTGACAAGTTCTACTGCAGTGTTTGCAACTTCAGTGTGACACACAACTTTTAAATTGACTGGGAGAGACGAAGGAACCAACTGTGCATTACACTGCGATTTCTGTAGCTTCACACAGTTTGTAACGAAACATCCAATTGCCTTCAATTCATCAAACCAACGAATGCACATATAATCTCACATAAAACACTTTTAACAACATTTTAAAACGCTCCGACATTCTTCGATGTTGTCACATCTTCATCAGGGAGCTTTGTTCCTTGCTAAAGTTATGTTACAGTATTCACAATTCAATTCGTATTTGCAAAACAAGGTGTTGTGGCAGCATATCAGATTGTGTAGGAATGTGTTGTGGAGCAGTGGCTAGCCACTGCTCCACAACACATTCCTACACAATCTGATATGCTGCCACAACACCTTGTTTTGCAAATACGAATTGAATTGTGAATACTGTAACATAACTTTAGCAAGGAACAAAGCTCCCTGATGAAGATGTGACAACATCGAAGAATGTCGGAGCGTTTTAAAATGTTGTTAAAAGTGTTTTATGTGAGATTATATGTGCATTCGTTGGTTTGATGAATTGAAGGCAATTGGATGTTTCGTTACAAACTGTGTGAAGCTACAGAAATCGCAGTGTAATGCACAGTTGGTTCCTTCGTCTCTCCCAGTCAATTTAAAAGTTGTGTGTCACACTGAAGTTGCAAACACTGCAGTAGAACTTGTCAGTGTATTTACGTTTATCTCATGACAAACTAAGGACTGTTTTAATTCTTTGTGTCGATCTCCTGAGAGATATTGCAGTAGGACTGTTAAGTTTCTGCATGTAAGTGTTATGGAGCAGCAGAAATGTGTTGTAACTTTGCGTTTTTCTGAAGAGGTATTGTAGTAGAACATTACAGTTTTTGTACATTGATTTTGTGAGATATGGCAGCGTAAGTGCACGGATTCTGTGCATTGATCTCATGAGATAGTGAATGCAGTTGGAAATAGAGGAGCTTAGGAGAAAGGATACTGTGATGATAGTAGTGTATGGAGATAGTGATAGTAGTGTATGGAGATAGTGATAGTAGTGTATGGAGAGAGTGGTAGTAGTGTATGGAGAGAGTAGTAGTAGTGTATGGAGATAGTGGTAGTAGTGTATGGAGATAGTGATATTAGAATAAATTCTGGGAGAGAGGAAGCCATATTATCTGATGTCTTACACAGAAGGGTCAAGGAACATGAGGTAGGTGAGGCATGCAGCACAAGAGAAGAGAGGAATACCCACAGAGTTTGTATTGCAACATGTGAGGAGATGAGACCTGAGTGCAGATGGGTTTATAGTACTAAAATGTATCATAATGAAACGGGCTGTGATGTTGAGGACTGCACACACTGTCATGTGTTAGGATCTGCTTGGTGTGTAACTTTCCATTGTGCTTTTTAAAATTGAAACTGAGTCAAAAGCTTTGTCTTGATTTCATGTGATAGGTCCATTGTCAGGCTGTTGTGAACATGGTAATGAACATCCAGGTATTCAGTTTCTTGACTAGCTCAGCGACTGCTACTTAAGTTAAATCGAAAGACAAGGTTAATGTGAAAATGGTAGAATTTGACAGAACCAGAATGTTGTGTGTTTTATGTGGGTGTGACACTTGGTATCTCACACTGAAGGAAGAACGTAGGCTGAGGGTGTTCAAGAAGAGGGTGCTGAAGAACGTACTGGGGCCTAAGAGGGAGGAACTGACAGGAGAATGGGGAAGGTGGGTGGGGTGTGTGTGTGTGTGTGTGTGGTAAGAGGGGCATGCAGGGTTTTGGTGGGGGGAATGGAAGAGGAGATACCACTAGGAAGACCTAGGCAGGGTTGAGAGGACAGTGTTGCAATGATCTTAATTAGGATGAGTTGGTGTGGGTGGGGTCAGTCTGGCTGAGGATAAAGATTGGTAGTGGGCTGTTGTGAATGTGGCACTGAGCCTTCACATTCCATAAAATATGGGGAATTTCTTGACTAGCTGAGGGACTACTGGCTTTTAAAGAAGGACTCTGCTGCATGGAGGTATTTGTAAATTGGACTGAAGTCAAATATAGAATAAAGCAAGCTGTGAAGCTGCTGATAAGCTTGTCTGTTGGAAACAGCAGTCATGAACTGCACCCGTGTTGCTGTTCTGCGATATTGTACTGTATTTGCAAGGAAGGGGATGGGAACAGCAATTATGAAGCCAGCGTGGTGTGGATACTGTATGTAACAATATGCTAGTGACCAGCATACTGTGCACAATCGTGTATGGACCTGCAGGTAGTGTGGCGCAGTCAATACTAGGCTTACCTTGGAATGGCTGCGCAGTTGTGTACCTTTGTCAGCAGTGTGTAGTCTGTTGGAAATGCATTTGTAATCTGCGGACAGAAGCAGTTAGCTTCTGAAAGGTAGGCTTGTGTTGGGTGTTTGTGGCAGTGGAAAATGTTGTTTCGTAAGTGTCGGTTGTTTTTTACTCATGTAAAATTGGGGGTTTACCGTATTTGCCTGTGCATCATTAGTGGATAGGTTTTTGGTACAGAGGCACAGTGATTTTATTAAACAGTACGGACTGAATCGTCCGAGTACTCCTGAGGTTAATCTTACTTAATCTTTAAGGCATTACAAGTGTATTACTTAACAGAACCACCCACATTCAGTGTCTCGCTCATAAAACGCATGGCTGGTGACACTCATTGCTGTTTTTCACATGGCCAGTTCATATCATGTCCTGTCTGTGTACCTAATAATTGTACATTTTAAAAACACACCTACCTATTATCTGATGAACAGGTTTACTAACTGCCTGCATTTTGAAGGTATCCACATCAAGAAAGGCTAATCAGGATTGCATCTTCAAATACAAGAGTGAATGTACATCGTGCACAAAGATGTGGAAGCTGAAACACTGAATAATCCTGACTGTTGTCCCATGTTAAAGACCCAAATCATGATCAAGCTATGTCACCATTACTGGTCTGCTATTGAATATTGCTGCTTCAACATGAACTTTGTTCTGGGGGGTGCTTGCTGTTGTCAGTCTGCCACTTCCCTCATTGTCCGTTGTCCCAACTCGACCGCGTTTGAAGTCTGAACACATTTTTGCCACGCTTCGACAACTCGTGACTTCTCTCCGGTAAATGTCGACTAGCTGACAAGGAACATTAGCTGCAAGAAACATGCCTAGCATGCGGAAAATGAATTACACCATAGACCACCTGTTTGGACCACCACACCTTGTGTGAAGTTCAGTTTTCAGCCAACTGACACAGCATTACTAACACACACTACTACATTTCCCTACATCAGATCAGGTCACTCCAGTCCCCGTTCAGGTTAAAATATATGGGCTGTAAACTTGCCTTTGGACTGCCGTTTGTGTGATGGCAGCTGTTCTACTTGGACTGCTTGACCCTGAAGGTGGAAACAGTATGCTTTGATACATAATGGAACTGCATTCATCCCAGAAGGCTTGCATCTTTTGTGAATAAGAAGTGTAATATTGTGTCCAGATTACTGGGGTCAGCATTTCATATAAGTCAGTGTAAGAATCAAACAGCAGTAAGAGATTCAAATTTAGTTGGCCACTTCTAACAAATGATACACATTGTCTCTGTGATGTAATGTTGAATTCCTAAAGCCCTTTTTAGCCATTCTTTAGGACGTAAAAGAAAGGGACACTTCACGTTGAAACGACTTGCATCCATCTATGAATTAGTAGTATTAACAAAATTATTTTTGCATTGTCATGAAGTCTGCTATAGAAGTTGTTCACAAAATGAAGTGGAGCAAGCAACAGTTCTGTGAAAATAGGCCCTGTGATGGTCACACTCTACCTGAGGGCACAAAGGAATTTCGGCTTGTACTGCCGGTATATTATATGTATTTTCTTATAATAAAACCAACCAGATGCACTAATTTCTCAAATTTGTTTTTGGAATAAAACTCTACATGTTTCGGACAGTTCCTCTGTCCATCATCAGCAGTTTTTCACTGTACACACAGCAATGGTATGTGTCATACATGCTTGCCGACAGCCTGCACTCATTTCTCAAATTTATTTTTGGAATAAAACTCTACGTGTTTCAGACAGTTCCTCGTCCATCATCAGCAGTTTTTCACTGTAGAGTTTTAATCCAAAAATTCATTTGAGAAATTAGTTCATATAGTTGGTTTTATTATAAGAATTTATCACGATGCACAGCCACATGAATGTCAGATTTACACAGTTTCTCGCTATCAACTGATGTGAACTGTGCCTGCATATTTTGACCAGGTCAGTGCCAGATATTTCTTAATTCCACTGATACTGAACATGACACATTGCACCTTATTTCGGTCCAGAAAACATTATGAGGTGAACTGAATACTTAAATGTGTTATATTGAGCATAATTCAAATTTATAAATATGTTTTTACGTTTTGCTGACCGTGCATCTCAGTATATTTATCTCAGTAATTAACCAACTTGATGCACAAAATTTTTGTTTTACAATAAGTTTTATTTCAAGCCTCTACATGTTTCAAGCACTATGTGCTCATCATCAGGAGGTCAAAATTGCATTACACAGCCTCTGGTATCATCAAACTGATGATACCAGAGGCTGTGTAATGAAATTTTGACCTCCTGATGATGAGCATGTGCTCGAAACATGTAGAGGCATGAAATGAAACTTATTGTGAAACAAATTTTGTGCATCAAGTTGGTTAAATACTGAGATAAATTAGAAATATGTGTTCGGCATAGACCTGATAATTGCTAGTTTTAGCCAAAACATGTTGATACAGTTCATTTCAGTTAATTTACAGACAGCCCGATATTGTACTTATAATAACTGTAGAAGATGAATTTTTGTATTTCCCTATTTATTGACAAATATGAGTAAATTTTGATACAGGAGGACTCCAGATTATAATGCCATTAAGCATTTGTTAGCTAAGGCTGTAAACTGTACATTTTTTATTCGATTTGGGTAATATTTGGTAGAGGGATATCTGCACAAATTGATTATGGGGTTGTGAAATTTGTAAAAAGGGGTTCAGTGAAAGTGAAAACTGTACATAAGCATGTAAATGAATTACTGTTCATACTTTCCGTGCTTACTGTCCACTTTAGGCAAAATTCGGTGTAAGAGATATGATGGTAGTGGTAGTGAATATTTATGGGTTTTGTGAAAACTGACACCGGCATTGGTGTGCTGTTCTTGTGGCTGTAAGTGGAATTACATTTTGCGCGTGTATCGTGGTAGTTACATTGTTCTGAAGGTGCAGGGTACCTTGGTGAATTCTTCGTTTGTACATCATAGAGTAAACCATTGCCAGCCTTGTTTTACTTCGACACAGGGGGTCAATCACACAAAATTTTTAAATAACACTTTTCTTCCGCTGAGCATAAAAATGTGACATGTTTGTGTATGAAGAACAGGTGCTTATGTCAAGAGTGTTGACAGGGGGAAAACATATTGAACTTGGAATTGGACCTTCATTCGCGCACGACTTCAGATTATCAAGGTCCGTTGATTGCAC
>Ga0123352_10021370_pt1 | contig 10312 bp, 5 predicted proteins | sample TergutLab28metaG_FD_89700 | JGI IMG/M metagenome (GOLD analysis project Ga0123352, IMG submission 89700) | Labiotermes labralis P1 segment gut microbial communities from Petit-Saut dam, French Guiana - Lab288 P1 | ecosystem: Host-associated > Arthropoda: Insects > Digestive system > Gut ...
AGCCTCGTGAGCCTCGTGAGGTCAATTGAGGAGCTACTTGAATGAAAAAAGTAGCGGCTCCAGGTCTAGAAAACAGAGATTAACGGCTGTGGGGATCCGTTGCGCTGACCACGTGACACCCCTTTATCCGCAAAAGTTGGCACTAACTTCTCCGACCGGCGGCGGCCGCTCTGTCGGTATAGTTCGCGTGCGGACTAAGGCCACGGAGTTTAGTTTTTAGCCGTTTAGTTATATTACTGCAAAATTAAATTTATACCTGAAAAATAGTCCAGAAAATAAGTCTCCTTAATTGCATATATAGTTTTAAACTGAATCACTTAAGTTCGGGATTATATAAAAGGAGATATAAAGGCTTGTATATAGTTTCAAGGGACAAGAACCCAGACATACAGAAATTAAATCTAACATTCACAGGCCCGTGCATCGCTAATAAATTCTCAGAGGACAACCTACAAGATGAGAATTTTCTCAGTTTGTTATTTCTGTAAGATACTCTACATGTTTCAGACGGGTTTTCCTTCCATCATCATGAGCTCAAAACTGCACATACAGCGTCAGGTATTTGTCAGACCAGTACTGACATGTGAAGTTTTTGAGCTCCTGATGATGGACGGAAAAACCGTCTGAAACATGTAGAGCGTCTTACAGAAATAAATAAATTGTGAAACGTTGCATCTTGTTGGTTGTACTCTGACACTAAACAGAAATTAGTAAAGAAATATTTAATTTACTGTTGTTTTTGTTGTTGAGATTAAGAGAGATCAATGTTGGACTGTAGAAACCAAGAGATTGTATGCTTTTAAAAGAGAAATCAGAGTGAAGCCAGAGAGTGGAACTTACCAAAAGCACTGCCGCTTGGTCATATAAATAATTTCTGCGCTCTCTCTGCAATATTACTGTACTAAGGGAGAGACTTGTCCTCTCCTGACAGAAATCACAAACGTCATTCCATCAATACAAAGTAAAAATTTGGAGGCTCTCTGATGTGCTTACTTTCTACTTTGTAACATGTAACGAATGGGTAATCAGCAGCCCTGCAGTGAGTGGGTTTCAAACCCACAACTCTAGCTATCTGAAGCGACAACTTCCAAATGCTTTAATTATTTGTTCCTTTTGTCCGTCAGTGTGGTAAATAGTGCTCCCTGGAAGTGATATTGTTCTTAACTGTTGTACTGTGTGCTGCAGCATCTCACAGGATCAATGCCGTTAACTGCGTAACTAATTTACGCTAGATGAACGCAAATAACTCGATGGCACACAGCATCATTTGATAGGTAAAGAGACAGTCAAAAATATTCACCACTTTTTTTAAACATGGAGTTTAATGGCTGTTATTCTAAACGTTCACTAACAGAATTCTTTAGGGATGGATTTTTATTTAATTTATTTAATGAAATTGTCTTTGCTCAATATTAAAAGTAACTGCTATTTCAAATCAAGTAATTTAAGTAATTACGTCCAATCAGGTATTAATTGAAATGTGTTATAACTATTCTTTTCTAACACCCGCCTTTCTGCTTTCAAACTTACTTAATTACCATAAAAATATCAGATGAGGTGAAAACATTATGAAACAATTCATCACAAAGCGTCTTTTCCACTTGTAGCTCACTTATTGTCAAATACTATCTTCAGCATATTGTTCTCGAACAGTCACATCCTATATTCTTCCTTTATACAGTGCCACCCTTCACTTCTAATTTTGAATGTTTCATGCCTTTGATAAAGCAGGTTTCTTTAATACCAAATCCTTATTTCAGAAATAACATTCATTATTAAAAAACGCATGTCCTTTCGGGTCAGTCATAAATTAATTGCAACATATACTATAAATGGCGTGGGCCGGGTAACGTAGTCGGTATAGCGACTGGCTACTGGCTGGACTATCCGGGGATCGAATCCCGGTGTGGGCAAGATTTTCTGCACCTCTCCAGACCGGCCCTGAGACCCTACCAGCCTCCTGTACAATGGGTACCGGGTCCTTCCCGGGGATAAAGAGCGGCCAGGGCGTGACGCTGAACCCTCACCCCCTTCTAGTGTCGTAGTCAAGAAAGAGTAGAGCTATACCTTTACTCCCCCTATGGGCCGTATGGCCTGTACAGAGCCTCATTGCCTGTACTAGGGTGCACTTAACCTTCCTTACTGTACATGGCACTTCCTTACAAATACAGCCATATAGTCGTATATACGTGTAAGGAAGTGTCTGTAACTGTAATCCTTAGTTCCGGAACGGTGTTCAAGCGTTCGCGTTCACAACTCGTCTAAGGTTGAGTTCTTTTAAAACAGAGTTAGGAATAAGCGTAAAAACAGACGTAAATATACCATGAACAGACGCCATGCGGTAAAATCTTAAACTGATATATATATATATATATATATAGCTTGAAATTCGATCCGATTCGATAATTAAACCTACACGTTTGATGTTCTGATGTTTCTACACACACAAAATTTAGCGCTTAAATGCGCGAGTACTACTACTACTAATATTAATACTACTCACAATAATAACAGTAGTAGAAATAATCATAATCCTATTTACATGGATTCCAGAGATCCTCTTTAATACTTCTGTTAAACGAAGCGGTTTAAAGTTCATGTATTTTTTTGAAAAGGTATTTACGTGCTAAAGTTCAGACACAGAGTAAGGGTAAAGGTAAAGGTAATGCAGTCCCATTACAGGACTGGACAGGCCCAGAGGGTTCCAGGAAGTTAAGGCTCACAGATTTCGTGACAACGGCACAGGATGGTGGTAAGGTTGTCAGCCTTACGCACCGGCCGCCTTTACCCCCAGGAAATACACCTGGTAATCATTGCTGTTAGAGGCTGAGTCGACCCCAGGGCCATAGTGCGATCGGAATGATTTTATGTCAATGAAAAATCCAATGACACCAGCTGGGATCGAACCAGCGACCTTCCGATTTGTAGCACAGCACCTTAACCACTGTGCTACCGCGGTCCCCTCAGACACAGAGTAGTATATAGAAATGTTCTAATACTATGTGTAAAATGTGACTGACCCAAATGCTACCTCTCAAGTAAAAGATATTATTGCCACAACTATGGTTCAAGAGAAAGCGAATACGTGGAAGAGCAAAGGAAAGTCTTCACGAGGGCAGAACTGCTTCATTTATATGAACTTATTTGTCAGACCCCTGACAATAAGGGTCAGCCCTCGGGAAATGGGGGTTTTGTAACTGTATTTTTATACATTTAATAAACACCAAGCTCAGCTACCCGCTATAAGAGCGAGGGAGAGCTTTGAGCGCTGCAGTACAAATTTACTTCTGTAAAAAGAAGAAAACACACAAAGAACTTTTAAAGCCCGGCCCACATTCATTTTCATAATGATATATATATACTAGCCGTATTTTTTAAATACTTCTTTGCATTTACAATATTTGTTACTTGTCGTTATAATTTGTAAACTCTTTACAAAATAGCATTTGCTTTGACTCTCAAGCCCTTAAAACACCGAATAACCTACAGGTTTATTTTCACGTATTACGGAAAATAACAGAAGTGCCCTACAAAACTCTTTTGTATTTATTTATCAGCGACATTGCTGCAGGTGAGTTTGCTTTTTTAGACATTGCTGGCATGTTCAGAAACTTTGCTGATTAACAACCTTGCAGAAAATATTCCTATATTCCTTTTTCTACATTTTGAAGAATTCTAACTAATTATACACAGAGTCGAAGTGTCAAAAATTTTAACAAAAATTGCCATGAATACACATACTACAGACACGGTTCTGAGCCCAAGCTCCGTACTTCATAGAAGCAGATCAGTTAATAATATCGTCAAATATTTTTGTATTTGCCTAAAGTCTCTTTCGCATTTCATGGCAGATTAACGGGCTAGAATAAGGTTTTATACATATTAATCTCTGCGGGTGAGCGACGTTTTGGAACCTCACAATTCATTGCTGCCAATAATAAAAACGGTCAGCAAAACATCAAAAAAAAAACGTAATTAGAAACCAATTTTTTTATTTGTGATACTGGTTTTATTTAGCGTAAGTGTTATAATTTTATACGTCAGTTTATGTAGGTATATAGAGACATGTATAAAAGTGTATGTATATATATATATACATATATATATATATTATAAACAATTTGGGACTTTTTTATTTAACGTTTTGTAGAATGCGAAACATTATTAGTGTTTTAGCTGGAAATCAAGGCTTGCAATTAAAGTGGTGTTTCAATAATCTTCATGTTTGTACCGTTCATCAATGACTATTAAAACACCTTATTATCCAACAGATGCACAAATGTATAATTCGTAGAAATAATTAGAAATATTATAAAATATTTAAAAATATTTAAAATTCCTCCAACATATTTCGGATCACAAGGGACCCATCATCAGGGAGCTTTATACAGTGCTTGGCTAAAATTACAGAAATGGATCTACCCTGTCCGTTGACATGGACGTAGTCGGTGTTTTAATTGGCGTTTCAATGTTGACTGCTCTTCAACAACGCAGAGAGTTTTCTCAGATTCGTAAACGTTATCACTAATTTTGTAAGAAAATATTTCCAGCTGCGCCTTATTCCGGCGAATAGCCTATAAAATTCCTCCTTCTGTCCATCCTTCCAGCTGCTCACATGAAACAATTCTAGAACCGCTAGGAAGATTTTCATGAAATTTGTCATACGGAAGTTTAGCTAAAATATATAAATCTTTCTACACTGAAATATATTTAGAACATATAAAGTAGAAAAAATGAAACAAGCAATCTACCTGCATTCAATTCTTAAATAAGCCTTTTAGACTTCGAGATATTTAAATGAAGCCAAAAAGCGAATTTCTTGGCTACGTTTAAGTACTAACTTGATTGGGCACATCCCGTTGTGTTTGTAAACTCATTGAAAGATAACACATCTTCAGTCGAAGTATTATATATATATATATATATATATTTCAACTCCAAATAACTACATTTTCGAATTGAATAACCCGTCATCTGGGTAATACAAAATTTAATCGCAGGTAAAACATGCAGTTACGTATTAAACGTACAATAAATATTTATCTCAGTAATTAACCAACTTGATGCTCAAAATTTTTATTTTACAATAAGTTTATTTCATACCTCTACATGTTTCGAACACATGTGCTCATCATCAGGAGAGCAAAACTGCATTACACAGCCTCTGGTATCATCACACCTATAGGTGGCCGTCTCGTGCACTACTTTCCATCTAGACATTTTTATTTGTTTCCCATCAGAAGTTTTCCCCCTCATTCGACGTATATTTATATTAGTTTAAACTTTGCCTTATAGAGGCCAAATTAAATCCACGACGGAGGAAGTTTGTTTAATCCGTCTTCGGTTTTTAACATTTTACTCCACGAACAACATCCTTTGTTCCAAAATTGGATGTCCAAACTCCAAGAGCAATGAACAAACTCCCCTCCTCTCTTTCTTGATTCTTGCTTCATCCTCTGTGTACACCTTCTAGATTAGAGACGATGAAGGTTCACCTTTCGACCCCGATACATCACTCGGATATCTGCGAGCCAATCTCCATTTTAATAACCTGTTACCGAAACACACACACACACACACACATATATATATATATATACACGCGCTGCAAGGACCCTCATCTACCAAGCTGAATGAACTTAGCCTCTCCCTCCCACACTGCTCTCGAGAAAATTGTGAAACTTAAGACAACTTTTCTCTCGCCTGGGTAAAATTAAGTTTCTTTGAAGTTCTCTGATGAAGGTGAATTTCTTCTCTCCCGACCGAGCCGCCGACTAGTTATACTATGGCTGGAATAATTAACACGCCGTAGTCATCATACATAGATTCTGAATTAGTTGCTGAGTGGCTTCTGTTCTTTGCAAAACTTGTTATGTCCATATCTCAATAAACGTAAATTTAGAGAGTGCAGTATTGCACGTGATATTAATTCAAGTTTCTCATCATACCAAACATAGCTACAGTTATAAATCAGCATACATTTCATTGAAGTTTCAAAAGGAAATTATTGTATTTATCAACATCTCGTTTGGTCACACTCTTTCATGTATTCTTTTTTTTTTTTCTGATAGCCCTTGACAGACAATTTGAGAAACAAAACCTGCTTCATTCAAAATGTAGGCAGCGGAGTTCTTGGAAATGGCCAAAAATTACCTAAAATACTAATCTTTATAGAATAACGATATAATATATGCAATGTTGCTGTCTGCATGTACATTATTAACTGCTGCCGGTAAAGGCAGACCCTGATAAAACAACTCGTTACATTACGGTTTATTGGCAACATTTATTTACCACGTTTAAAAAATATTTTTGTGTTTATGTAAAGAAGAAGATAACATTAATATTCTGGGCGGAATCTTATGGAAAGATACAAAAATAAAGACAGACACGAGGGAGTGAAACAGGCTGGGTTTGGAGTACGAGAGTATATTCCACTTATGGGGTTTATTTACAAAAATTCATCACAGTTGTATGCAATGGTGCAATAAGGTAAACATAGGCAGTCACACTGGTATAGAATGTTTAGGCTACAGTACCAAAATGCATCGAAGTAAATATTTTCTTGAATTATGGACTTTCCTCAAAGTGCCACTTTCTCATTCTCACCTTCGCACACTCTTTCTCGATTGACGTGTGCCCAAACAAGTTTAGCTTTTTTTTTTATCTATTATTTCTGTCGGCACAAATGTACCCGATCTGCCCCGGTAACAGTAAATGTTTTGTGGATGTTCCACTGCTCGACTGTTCTGATCAGCAGCAGCAGCAACAACATTAACTAACAGCATTTCAAAGCAACGAACTAAACAGTTACTATCCCAATGACTTGTTTACAGTAAATTTTCTATTTTATAAGATCATAAACCTAATACCTAATTTCAATAGAGTGCTTAAGCTTAACAGCCAGCATTGAGATCCAGTTCAAACAAACATCCTAGTAAAACGACTGGAATTTCGTTAGAAAGGGTATTATTTGCCACGTAATTATTGTGAGGACGGAGTTCAGTGTCGCTGATGTATTAAAATACGTACTGATTTATTAGCGAACTTTCTTAATTGATAAGGAAGGAGAATATTGTTTCAAATTCACACGCAAAAGTCTGTTAAGCGTTTTTCCTCATAATTGTTGATTGTTTCATCTCGTTGTGATAATATTCAAGTGACTAAATGTAAAAGTCATCAGTCACTCCAAAATTATATTTTTCTTTAATTAAAATATATTTATGTATATCCACATTTTTCGGTTTGGTATCAAGCCATCATCAAGCTTACTTTTATATAGTATATGGAACAATTATATAAATTATAGAACCATCACATATATAAATGCTGAAATCCCATGATTTGTACATCACACATTTCATGGATTAGAACTGTTAAAATAATTTTTATATATTTTGAAACTTGTTAAACTATTTTTTTAAACTTTCCTTCTTTTATTATTTCATACTATCTTACAATTGTTATAAATTGTTCTACTGTTGTAATTGTCGCTTTTTTTGTTATACTTTGTGTTAATTCTAATTTGTAATTGCTTATTAAGGTTAATGCACACGAATATATATATATATATATACTTCTTGACACATCGCGTATAAACGCACGAGTTCTTCATAAATACATTTTTAAAACTTTGTATTATATGAGAAAATGAGACTTTATTTATAAAATCTGACTCTCATATTTTCGCAACCTTTGGAATGTATGGCTTTGTATTTTTATAAATTTCTGATTTATTTTGAGAATTTTCTGATGATCGCAACAGACCGGTCGAAGCGTTTTGTAGCCACTCAGTAAAGTTCAGATGATAAGGAATACGATTTTGCAAATAGTATGAATATTGAATTCACGATGCTCATTAGGCTGTTAATTGAGCTCGGAAATACACAATAATTGGATAGACATTTTTATTTGTGTAGTTATTTTTGTTGATATTACAGTCGCCCATTTAAAACTTGTCTTCCACAGAGACACCTAGCTCCAAATCTGTCGCTTTCCACATCAGTTTTTCAATTTCCTATGTCGGTCGACATCCGAGTTCCTTGTCCAACAAGTTTAGCTCTTACATCAACTTTTGTAATTTAACCGTGGAAGCTCGACTGACAAAATTCGTAGATACGTTACATCGGCTTATACTGATATGCTACAATATGTGACAACTTTCAAAATATTTGTAAGAAATCAGTGCTTTATTTAAGGAATTTTCTGAAGTTCTGTCTGTAAACCTTCAAAACAAGACGACAATCAACAAAGGGAAATGAAGGGATAACTTGTGCTCAGTCTATTTTCCTGGCATTTGCTTGGGGGTTTGGGGAAAATATAAGAAAGTTAGCTGTTATTGTACCCGGTACTGGGGTCGAGTTATGCACAAAAGTGCCTGAATGCGAAGCGCAAATCCGTGAATTTCGGTCAGAATCCTGTTCAGAAGCTCAGAGTCTCACATTTGTTCAGGGATTTCTAAAATGTTCAGTTGCGTTCATAAAATTGCGAAATACGACTTTTGGCTTCTTCATGACTATCCGTTCCTCTGCCTGTCTGCATGGAACAACTCGTCTCCGACTGGACGGATTTTCGTCAAATTCAATATTTGATTCTTTTTCGAAAATCGGTCTTGAAACTTCAAGTTTCATTAAAACCGGAACAGAATAACGTCATTTTATACGAAGAACTACAAACATTTATGGTAATATTTGGCTGAATTTTTCTTAGAAAGAGAAGTTTCAGAATATAATTTTAGACAAAACCAAAACCCTTAATTTTATGTAAAAAAAATATTACCAAAAATAGTGTCGTTTATGAAATAATGTGGAAAAATATTGTAGAGCTGGGCACGTCACAGATTATAATATGGCTCCTGCGCATTGCATATTGGATACCTAAGTATATAAACATACACTCAGAATATGTAATACTTACTGCTTTTCCACTGCGACAATGATTACACTAGCGCACCCCAATTTAGTTATACCTACATTGCCTCTCTTTTCACAGAAACAGAAATCACTACGGTGAACATAAGAGCTCTGAAAAGATTTTGAAGTTCTCTGCAACATCTAAAAGTAGGAGGGAAATTGTTAGCACAACTCACATATGTCTGTGTCAAAGACTGGTGTTCTACGTATTCCTAGTTGCTTGTTATATCTAGTGCACACTTCCTCGTTCCACTGTCTATGTAGTAACACTGTCAGCAGTCCATTTTAAAATGGCAGGGACAGCTGGAGGAATGAGCACTTAATTTTCCTCAATTATAAAAAATTATTTCTCTAATATAATTTTAAGTCTCAATCTTACAAATGAAAAAACATATATATTCACTTAGATTAATTAAGTACTACGATATGAGGTCATGCAAGGGGTAAAGGTATAATAAATGCCATTATTGTTCTCTGTATTAGATGATGGTGTTTGGTCAGGTTCACCCACCGGCCGCTTTATCTCTGAGGAAGGGGCCCCATGGCGCCCACTGAACAAAGAGATCGGTGGATATCACAGTCTATTTGTAAGCACTGTTAAATATAACCTCTTATTCTCTTTCTTGAGATGTCCGCCCTAAGGCATACTCAGTGCTCTGACTCAAGTATGACGGCTGGATTTAATATCTGCACAAGATTAAATGTCTTCTTTCTAAAGTCTTTTGCTTCGTCTAGTCCACAATATTTTTCGACACTTAGGTTTACATTCCTGGGTTGTGTTCTGCAGTCTGGCTTCACACACTTTATCTACACCATTTTCGCCTTCTCCTACACCCAATTTTCTGAACTATAAAATGATCTTTAAACTTTCTTTATATTTTGGTACGGCTGTATTATCTCTGTCACCCCAACTGCAGGTACAACTACTGCGTTTTGAATCGGGTCACTTGTGACAAACAGAATAAATAGAAATATTTAAACGATCTGATTTGTACCTGGCAGGAAACAACCTCCTTCTCGGTCACGAAGACTAGCTTGTTAGTGTTGCGTATGGAAATAAATAGGGTGATTGTTTTGTTATGAAACATACATAACTATTCGAAATACATTCTGTGGGGATAGTGTAAAATTTTTTAATATTAAACTTGGTGTTATAAAAAGCAATCACTGGGCTTCAAAAGTTTCACTAATAAGAGTGCTGACATATTTTATATCTTAAAAAAAATCCTTCATTCTTCTCTCACCATAGTTCCATCTTGAAGTGTTGTGAGAACTTACTTACTTATTACTTACTTACTTACTTACTCCATGGTGCAGAGTCCTTCTTGAGAAGCTAACTGGTTTGCAGCTAGTCAAGAAATTCCCCGCATTTCATGGAACCCGAAGCTTCATTACCGCAC
>Ga0123352_10021371_pt1 | contig 10311 bp, 6 predicted proteins | sample TergutLab28metaG_FD_89700 | JGI IMG/M metagenome (GOLD analysis project Ga0123352, IMG submission 89700) | Labiotermes labralis P1 segment gut microbial communities from Petit-Saut dam, French Guiana - Lab288 P1 | ecosystem: Host-associated > Arthropoda: Insects > Digestive system > Gut ...
ATCACCAGATCTGTCAAGTGTATGGTGACAATGCGATGAGTGATGGCATGGTTAGGAAATGGGTTCGGATGTTCAATGAAGGACGAGAGAACGTGCACGATGAGGCGCGAAGTGGGCGTCCATTTTTGGTGAATGATGATTTGGTGCCTAAGATCAACGAAAGAGTGCGTAACGACAGACGTTTCACAATTTCTGATCTGTCCCTGCACTTTCCTCAGATTTCAAGGGTTTTACGCTATGACATGAAAGACGCAGTGCAGTAGTGGCTAACATCACAGGTGGCCGCATTCTATCAGGAAGGTACACAAAAACTTGTGCCCCGCTACGATAAGTGCCTCAATAATGGCGGCGAATATGTGGAAAAATAGTTTGAAGAATGTAGAATCTGATAACAATAAAATTTTATACAAACCTTACTCGATTTTTTTAGAGCGAAACGGTATTTACTTTCTGAACGAGACTCGTATAATCTAGTTTTATTCACAGTATAGGGACATCTAACAGAGATGTGCATATTGGGGACGATTAGCTATTATCGGAGCTTGGGTTGAAAATTATTTAGGTACTATATATTTGTTCCACATTGAATTGGTCACACGCTACATATATTATAATATAAGATGAAGAAATAGATTAGATGTAATAATGCAGGGTGTTGATGAGACACGCTGGGTTCTGCCGTGGTTGAATCTTATGTTGAAATTCAGCTAAACATCGCCTCTTCTTGCTTGTATCTCTCAGCACGTCCTTTCATTTTAAATTTCGGATGACTTCCATACCAAATTTTGTATAAAAAAACTGGTTGGAACGTTGGAGTGGGGTACACGCAATGACGTTATGGTAATCGCATAAACCGTGTTTCCCTAGGAACACTCAGCAGACAGATACTTCAGGCTAGCAAGCATCTTGTTCTCTTGAGAACCGGACAGCTGCTTGGCCAACAACATAGCCTACTCAAAACAACACAGGATGAAAATATTTATTACTGCTTGAAGCAACTATATAGTCCATTCAAAGGCAAATATCACTTATTTCACCACCTTCAAATTTTACTTCATGCAGTTGGCACCACTGGATGGACGAGATGTCAGCCTGTGAGGTTTAGGAGGGGCGAGAAGGCAAATGGCCCTGACAGGTCAAATTTTTTGCCTACTAGAATAATCTGTTTGTTAACACCTTTCACATATCGCCACACAGGCTGTTGACACGATACAGCCGTCAGCCGGCCTGCGCTGTTCTCTACACGCCCTTCCTTCCAGTAAGGCGCATCCTGCCTTATTTGAAAACAGACGGCCAGGACAGTTACTGCTTACCTATCAGGACTCAGCCTGATGGAACTGCAAGGAAAGCGAGTCACGCCTCTCTCAGCTCACATTGCCCCATACACTACAGTCGCAAATCGGAGTCCGAACCGGTGTTGGATATTTCGAATTACAATCTTACTGTGTGACAGGCGCATTGTGTTTTTATAAAACGCAACAATAAAGACGCAATCCGTCGAAACACAACTTTTATTACACCAAACTCAAGGCAGCTACATGTTTCGGCTTCAGAAAATTTAAAAACAAATGTATGTAAGGGCCAGATCTCGGATATATATATATATATAAAAGGTAAAGTGATCCCTTTATATTCCCGGTGTGGCCCAGAGGGTGGTTAGAGGTATAGCTTTACTCTTCCGTGACCCCGGCACTAGAATGGAGTGAGTGGTCAGCAGCACGCCCCGGCCGCACTTTACCCCCAGGAGACACCCGGTACCCATTGTACACGAGGCTTGATGGGCCCCAGGGGCGGTCTGGACGGGCGAAAAATCTCGTCCTCACCATGATACGATCCCGGACCGTCCAGCCCGTAGTCAGTCGCTATACCGACTGAGCTACCGGGCCCATATATATATCCATATACATATGGCTACAAGTAAGCTATATAATTTTATTTTTACATTTCCTAATACATACGGTTTGATGATGGTTGATTGATGAAGCCGAAACATGCAGCTAATTTGGATTTGCTATAATAAAGGTCGTGTATCGATTAAGTCTTTATTACTGCGTGTTTCCAATAACACTTGTTGCTCTGACAGCTGTCGACAGTTACCTCCTCCTCCGCAACCCCTCGTTCGACTAAAGACACTCGCCACACAACATGGTCGCCAGTTCTTGCCGGCCATTCAACACAATCTTCAAACAGCCTGAATGATTTCACTCACGCTCAGTAAGACATACATCAAATTCAGTTCAGCTATTTTCATTTGGGTTCATTTCGGTTCAAGTTAATGGTCTACATACAATTTATGTATAACATAGTTGGATGAAATTCAATATGCAGCTTTTCTGCTGAAGCGTATTCAAGAACGAGAGTAAGTGCGCGAAAGAAGTACAACGGCACACAAATGACATGTGCAGTTCGTTCCATTACAATAGAAATTGTTTTCTTACACACCAACCCTGTACGATGTAACGATAACATTACTTGTCCAATATTTGTTGATGGCTGCTCCTTACACACCATGATTGGGCTCTATACAGGGTGTTGCAGGAGGAATAGTAAATATTTTAGGAGGTGGCAGTATGGACTATTCCGAGTAAATAAGTTTACATAAACACGTGTCCAATTTTCAATGGGTGTGAAGATACAGCTGTTTGAATTTGGCGCGTACAGATCAGATTTTTGTGTGTGGGAATGGATGAAAAGCGAAGTCCACAAAGAAAAAGTAAACACAAGAGACGAATTGGTCGCTCGCATTATGAACAGTGCTGCCCTCATAAAGCAAGAACGTCAAGACGAACTCAGAAGAGCTACACGTACTGTTGCCAAGAGGGCTGAAAACTGCATTGAAGTCGATGGTGGGATTTTTGAACACTTACTTTGAACTATCGCGATTTATTGAGATCATTTACATAAAAAATAAATGCAATCAATACGTCATTTGTGTTTCCTTCAAACCTTTTGTAAGGCTTTTTATGCGTAACATTCAAACAGCTGTAACTCCACACCTATTGAATATTGGACACATGTTTATATGAACTTATTTACTCGGAATAGTCCATACTACCACCTCCTAAAATATTTACTATTCATCCTGAAACACCCTGTATATGATACTGTACTTTATAACCTTCATTCAGAGTCATAAAATTTAAGAGATTTACAAACTGAAATGGAAAAAGGAAAGTCATATGCGGTCATCGTACTGTCGACCGCCCACTGATATCACCGATCAACTGGAGTTGAAATATTGACATACACAATGACTGCGCATGCGAAAAATGTCGCTAAGTGTTATAAGTGAAGTGGTCACTACAACAAGACACAAATCAGAAGTTCTTCAAGCCAAAACCTGTTGAACATATAAAAACACGTGAAAAGAACACGTGCCGGACAGAGTAACACAGCAGACACACCTCGAGTTTTGTACCGAAATTCTTGTTTCTTTCGTGGTTCATTGAACAATGCAAGGAAGATGGTCGAAGAGAAGGGCTGATCCTCCGTACAGGGTACGTCGGCTGCGAAACCGACCGAAGGCATTGCGGATTTTACGAGTGCCTAAGTGAGGTCTGTGTTCAGGCATACGGTGTCGCCTCACCCAGTGATTGGAGCGCGACGCTTCGAGACAGCGAAGTCGTCTCATCTTCATTCGTCGAATTTGACCACCGAAGATAAGATCACTACGCTGGTTTGGAAACGTCGGGCAACTCTCACCCACTGACGCATCTTCGTATCCCAGAAGGACCACTACGAACGCCTAAAATCTCGCGTCTTCACTTATCACAATCAAAATCAAAGCTTTGTAATTAAGTAGACTCCTATCAGGTTTCAGACCACATCAAGCAGCACCAGTGTATGCCCTCTCCTGTCTACATTCTGTAATGTCTACAACACATGGTATCGCAGAAGTCCCTTGACACAACACGTTCAACATCGCGTATCAATTTACTTCCGTGCCACTATGTTCTTTCCATTTCCTATTCACGACGGTGGACCTAATATACAGTGCCCCAAAAATGTTAAACAACGTTTTCCGTACTCTCGCCAGTATTCCGGTGGCCAAAGGAATGGCAAGTATTGCAGTAGGCTTCTTAAGGCTAAATTCTTATAATAAAACCAACTAGATACACTAATTTCTCAAATTTATTTTTGGAATAAAACTCTACATGTTTCGGACAGTTCCTCTGTCCATCATCAGGAGTTTTTCCCTGTACACACAGCAATGGTATATATCATACAGGTTTGATGACAGCTTGCGAGCAGGAGCAGGATGGAGCCAGTTCCATCCTGATCCTGCTCGCAAGCTGTCAGCACATATACCATTGCTGTGTGTACAGGGAAAAACTCCTGATGATGGACAGAGGAACTGTCCGAAACATGTAGAGTTTTATTCCAAAAATAAATGTGAGAAATTAGTGCATCTAGTTGGTTTTATTATAAGAATTTATCACGATACACGGTCACCTGAACGTCATATTCTTAAGGCTAATTCACCCATAGCACGCCGTGCCCACGCCGTGCCCATTCCGTGCCCATTCCGTGCCCATGCCGTGCCCACGCCGTGCCCATGCCGTGCCGCTAAGGGTTTACATTGTATCTTTCCCATTTGTTTTACACAGCGCGACCGTGTCTGATTCACACTTGCCACGCCATGCCCATGACCCGCAAAATGCCGTGCCCATGTCGTGCTCCGACCATGCCGTTCTGAAAGCGACGTCTCAAGGCCGCGGCACAGGCTTTAGACTGACTGGATATTGTCATTCCTATCATTGATACAGTATACAAAATATAAATCATATAACATATACGTTGTCCTAGTGTGAGTAGGACTGTGATAAAACAGTAAAACCTTAGGTGACATTGTGCCGCTGTGCATTTACCAAGTAAATGTTTATTTTTATTATCCGACCAATAAAACTATATAGATCTTGCAAATTTGGTTTATTTAACACTGCTTCCTTTTTTCGGCTGTCCAGATCAGCCATCATCAGGTAGGGCATGGATACAAATAAGAGCAAAAGTAAAACAGGTTATTATTTCTTTTTGTAGGGAGAGGCCTCTTTTTGTGCGTCCACGTCCTACGACGGCTGAAATGGATTGTCGAAACATGTAAAAGGTAAATCAGTCCCATTACAGGCCCAAGGTGCCCAGAGGGTTCAAGGAAGTTAAAGTTCCCAGATTTCATGACAACGGCAGAGGATGGTGGTAAGGTTGTCAGCCTTACGCACCGACCGTTTTTTATCCCCTGGTAGTACTCCTGGTACTCATTTCTGTTAGAGGCTGAGTCGACCCCAGAGCCATAGTGCGATCGGAAGGGTTATGTCAATGAAAAATTCCAATGACACCATCTGGAATCGAATCAGCAACCTTCCGATTTGTAGCGCAGTAACTTAACCACTGTGCTAATGCGGTCCCTGCCGAAACACGTAATAGTATTAAATGTACCAGGATACAAGATATATATAGTTGTGTTGGTCGGATAAAAAAATAAACATTTAGAACAACAAATATCGCCATTTTAGACGGAGACCTAAGTAGGTTTTATTGCTGTTGGAGACAGTACTTTGCCATGAAAGCGCTCGCTTCGAGTGACATGTCATCAGGCTACTATGATAGCCGAGGATGTAAAAAAAACTACGCGAACACTCCACAAAGATACGTTATACGTACAGTGCCATCCTGTCTCATATTGCTATTAACTGCCTTGCACTAATAGGCTGTAATTTTGGGGTAATGAAACCTCGAAGAAAAGATAACCCTACCTTCTTCCATTGTTACAGCTCCATTAATATCAAAATGTCAGCAACAGTTTTACAGCATATTTGTGGTCTCGACAACAGCGTGAGGTCGAGTATCGATTAGTTCTTTGATAAAAATAAAAAGTAGAACAGAAAACAACTGTATTTATTCCGTGGACAGGCTCTGCCTACGTCCAGCACCTGAAGACTCTCCAGTTTCCTAAACAGCAACTCACTCACCCTTCAACCTTTGTTAATACGCCACTAAATCCAGTGACTAAAAATTATTTAATTAAAAAAATTCAACCTGTAGAGTTCCCGAGGAACAAATAACCCATTAAGCTAGTAAAGAAATGTCCGCCCTTTCCGGAGGTCAGATGCTCCTTGCCGTCACGACAACGGACACATCTTTAACCAGAATGAAGCAGACACAAAACCCTTAACATCCTGTTCTTTGAGACCGTTTAAAAATGTTTCTCCCTCCCCAAAATGGTTCGCTCTCTTCATGTTATTTGACGACATTACATCTCGTAAGTCTAAGCCCTACAATACCTGCTGAATGTCTACCCGATATCATTATTCTACATTTTATCAACCTTCTATAATTAGGGTAGTGTTTAAATCTTGAACGTTTTCACTACGAATTGTCCCTCATATTTTTTCTCTTCCCAAAACAAGTTCAGATATTTTCTTCAACTTTCTATCTTCTAAAAATAGTAGGGACGGGAAAACAAGGCAGAAGACGGAAGCAGCCACTGGATGACCTTAAGCAAAAGAAGGTGCTGGAAATTGGAAGAGGAAGCACTTGATAGGCCGAGCTGTGCTTGTACGTTCCTGTTCAGCGCGGATACAACAAGATATCCCATCACACTGCCGAAGATTACACAGTCTTCTGCGAGGCAAATGTGCTGACGAATATTGACAGAGATGTTAACACGCTTGAACTGGCAACAGCTTGCAGAACATTACGTTTGTTCAGGACATCTGAGGAAAGAGAACCATTCGACCACTGTGTCAGCTAAGTGGTAGCCTTGACCCTAGGTAACGACGATGGGAAAATCAACATCCTCGCCCCTCATAGGATTAAAGAAGACTGGCTGCTAGGATATATCTGATAGACTAACAACAAAAAAGTATTATTATCTTCATCTAGCAAGCATTTACAATCACTCACAGAAAACGTTACACTGAGCTACAAGCCTGAAGGTCGCGGGTTCAATTCCAGATGGTATAATTTGAATTTTTTATTGACATAATCCTTCCGGTCGCACTATGGCCCTGGGTTCGAGTCAGCCTATTAACAGAAATGAATATTAGAAATATTTCCTGGACGGTAAAGGCAGCCGGTGCGTAGGGTTGATAACCTTGCACCTTGATGCGCCGAATGTCTTGAAATCTGGGAACCCTCAAACTCCTGGAAGTCTCAGGACCTCCCCATGCCTGTAGAGGGATTGCCTTAAACTTTTTGACAGGAAACGTTCTCTAAATCTGTGACAAACGCAAGAAAATTGGCGTTTTCTTCGACAGATTTGTTCTTATTCTTCTGTAATGCATGTCAAATTTACATCTGTATTTGTATTAGATAGAAACTTCGAAATTTTAATACTTTGAATCCAGGAAGAGATCGCTCAGTCACAACTGCTAAATTCAACAGTGCCAATCAGTTTGAACTCGGCAGTGGCTTGATCAGATCATTATACCCTTAAGAATGCATGACGTGTCAGCTCTACTGTATAAAGCTTAGCGCGACCCGGTAAACGCCCTCACTCGCTAACAAATTAGTTGTCGGCCGTCACGTATCTACGATTGAAGAATTATAGTGATTGAATATAATTATTACAAAGATTGTTGTAACGATACTACGATGCTGTACCGTCTACTGTTTATTCAAGTTAAGGCATATTGACTGGTATTCAAAATTCACTTTTTTCCAAGTTGAGCAGTTCGGCAATTATATTTAGATTTTATTCCAAAATTACGCGTTTTGATTTATAGAGAGAGAGAGAAGGGCAAGTTAATTATTTAAATAACTTATATTACACTTTGGCAGAGTTTGATTGATTAAGTTTGTATCTATTATTTTGTTAGTTATAGTTACATACTATTTAGTTTTACATAATAGAATATATATTTTTACTTTTATCCAAAATTGGGATTGAATCAAACATTTGTTCTGCGAATCCTTGAGTCCTTGCTATAATTAGATTTGCCAAATCTCTTTGGCTGTTGGCGGCGAAATTCTACCAAAAGTTCTAATGTCTTTTCCCGGGAAAACTTGTTGGAAGTCAAGCCATCATTGAGGTAGGAAGGCACTACACTTCTTATGCAATGAATAAGATACTGCGCTGATACTGACCACTGCAGTGAATGCTTTCGACATATAACTATACATAGTGGGCCGGGTAACGTAGTCGGTATAGCGACTGGTTACGGGCTGGGCGATCCGGGGATCGAATCTCGGTTGGGGCGAGATTTTCCGCACCTGTCCAGACTGGCCCTGGGGCCCACCCAGCCTCCTGCACAATGGGTACCGGGTCTTTCCCGGGGGTAGAGGCGGCCAGGGCGTGGGGCTGACCCCCCACCCCATCTAGTGACGAGGTCCTAGAAAGAGTAGAGCTATACCTCTACTCACCCTAAGGAACTTCGTGGCCTATAAAAACTGAATTTCAAGTTGATATTGAAGTAATGTAACGGTTATACTAAACACTCACTTTCTGTGTACATTCGCAACATAGGTAAAATTGTTCCTGCGTATGTACGAAGGCATAAAAGGGGTAGAAATATAACTTTACTCATTCTTCAACTCGGATACTAGAAAGAGGTAAGTGATCAGCTTCGAGCTACGACCGACTTGTGTCCAGGTCAAAGAGCCCAAGGTTACACAACAAATAGGTGGCTGGGCGCGTCCCAGCGCTGGTCTGGGCGTTTTACTGACAAAACTACTGAAAATTTTGAGTGGTACGGACGGATACGTATACAACCTCCCCACTTACACTTCTTAACAAACTCCCTGCATTTACACATCGATAAGAATAAAGGAAAATAGAGTTTTAAAATTTCGCGAGTAAATTTATATAGTTGCGGTTCACAGTTCACATTCGCCAGTTCATAACAAGCTGTATTCCTCACCCATATGCTAGCCTTTATGAGAGTTTTTTTTATGTGAAATGGCTTCATTCGGGTTCTTGGTACATAATGGCTAGACGCGAGAAGAAGTGCTGAGTTCCCTTGACTATGGACAACGTCCTGTGACGCCAGCCTCAAGAGAATACGATCCGATTCCAGTGGCGTACCCAGGAATATTGTTCGGGGGGGGGGTTCAACAAATTCAGTTGAGGACAGAGAGAATGGGGATCTGGGGGCAGTAGCCCCCTAGTCAGGGGTTCTGGAGGCAGCTGTAATTTGGTACAAGAAATTTAATTTCATATAGTAAAATTTTCTTAACTTTTGGTACTTTAAGACTATTCATGATGACAACCAGTTTATTTTTCACTACTAATGTAAAACAATTGCGAACCGGCGGTAGTTTTAGAATTTTACTGTCTTTTTTCGGAATATCTTGGGGTGTTTGCTTCCTAAATTCGGCAATTTTTAACAGTTTTCACAATCGGGTTGAGTTTGGCACGATTTTGGAGGGCCTTCGGAATTTCGAGGGGGAGGGTTTGAACACCCCAAACCCCCCCCCCCCCGGGACCCCCCTGTCCGGTTCTACAAACGTTCTTCAGAATTATGATTACATCTCAAGAGGTTCGGTTTGCTCGACGAAGCGCAGGTGCACCACAGAGCTCTTCAGTGAGGCTGTACAGTGCGAAAAGAGCACAGAACGAAGCCCTCTGACATGTAATGGAAACACACGTTCTTAGTGTATCTGAGTTCATATAAAGGCACTCACAGTAATGTACACGGTGTGTATATTGGGTTGAGTGACTGTAAGACGGTAGATGAAGTGGACAGGGGCCGTCGTGGTGTCGGGTAGAACAATATCGCGGCTTAACCGGAAGAACTGAAGAATCCTTGTCGATATCCGAACCCAGCACTTCCTCAATACATGTCAGAAGCCTTAGTGCTGAGTTAACTTAATTTCGTAGATTGGATTCTAATTTGTAAAGTTGTAACTCTTGATTTGTAAACTGCAAATTGTTTTCAATTAAGTGGCAACTGGCGTAAGAATACTAACCGCAACACAACCACAACAAGCGGAGTAGACAACGTCATGAGTTGCTAGATTAAAAGCAGTGAAACCTTATTCGTTCCGACTCTAATTAGAACGTCGCCTGTAGCTTGGCAGAAGACGTCCGAGTACGTTCGCACAAGAGAAACTTTTGCTGTTAACAGTGTGCTAAGTGGAAATATCACGTTGTACATTAGTAAGAACTAACGACACAATGGCAATGACATATTTCCATCGCGATACCAATAAGTGCACCTATTATACAGGATGGGGCAAAATAACGTCCCTAACTTTTAAGGTGAATAACAAAAAAACTATTCGAGATACAAACATTTTATTTTTGGATTCTGAAACTACAACATGGGAAGTTTTAAATCACATAGTCTTAAAAAGAATATCTTGCAAGTGGTGGCC
>Ga0123352_10021374_pt1 | contig 10311 bp, 6 predicted proteins | sample TergutLab28metaG_FD_89700 | JGI IMG/M metagenome (GOLD analysis project Ga0123352, IMG submission 89700) | Labiotermes labralis P1 segment gut microbial communities from Petit-Saut dam, French Guiana - Lab288 P1 | ecosystem: Host-associated > Arthropoda: Insects > Digestive system > Gut ...
AATTTATTCACATTTTTTTTTGTTTTTTGTGGGGAAAGATTACCATTTTTATTTTGGTAAACTCAGATGGGTTTTTTTTGCACCCAATTCTACTTCCATTTGGGGGGGGGGGGGAGTTGTTCAGTTGGGGTTAAAATATAGTACTTCACTGATTGTTTAGACATGGAATTAAGCCTTTTGTTCTTCAGACTTCATTGACAACTAATTACAGAAATTAACAAAGGAGGGGGATATTTTCACCCACAATTTTTGTGATTATATTTATTTGCAATCTAAAAATTAGGCTTAACACACAGACCCCCTTAGCAACATGCCTTTCAGTGTGGAATCCGAAACTGGAGCAGAGTTATGAAGTAGTTTTTTTTGCACAAAACACGCACGTCATTATGACACGCGCACATACCTGACTTCTTCATATTGTCTGTCACTCCCTGTCAACACATGCTGGGGCTGTGGCTTAAATAGGCCAGATCTGACTCCTACAACCTCTCTCATTTTCGACCTGTGCAATTCAGGGCGCGCCCTTAAGAAACAAACCCAACAAGCTGTTCATGCAAAATAACCTGAACTTCAAGGCCCCTATCTTGAAAATATTTGTGAATTCTGTGCTATTCCTTGTCCAAGAGCCTTTTTTCTGTCCCCGCATATCTACTGTTGTTAAATTTGAGAGGTATAAAGTGTACTGAAATATAAGTCGGTTTCAAGGTCGCCATTTCCAAAACAACAAGTCGAAATTCCGTCTTAGGGAGGTCTAAAGAAACCATCACCTGGCCTTAACATTCAGTTTATTTTAAAAGAAGCGTAAAAGAAAAACAAGAAATGTTATTTGTCATTTGCATGTTTCTTAAAAGGAAAGATTAGTACTGTATTATTGATACATTCTGCAAAATATTTTCCAATTTTGATCACAAAAGTCTCCAAGTACTCGTGCAAAACAAGAAAACCCTCAGCCAATGTTTACTACATAAAAAAATTAAGTGACGAGACTTGAAGTGAAAGGTATTGCAAATGTGCTAGAAAGAATATCGTAAATTCTCTATGCGTTGTGGATTGTTGTTTGGGATCATACATACAGAAACTGGCAAATATCTCAGTCTTTAAAGAGTGTTGGAGGGAAAATATTGATATGTCGAAGTTTTATGATAAGTGATTCACGCTCGCTCTGCCCCCGCAACATGCCGCCCCCCAAGGGAATTTCTTCAAGCCAGGGCGACGGGTTGCATAATGTAACAATCCCTCACAAAAGACCTGACAGCAAACCTAATTGTCCAGTAACTCACATAATATTATTTTAACAACCAGTGATGTGCAGGATGGGAAGACTAGCCAACTGCGACTCAGTAGATGATATGTGGATCAGTGTTTGTTAAACAGTGGTTCTCAGTCCGGCATAGATAACACAGAAACAGATCTATGGACAAGAGAGAAAAACAAGACAGGAAATGCCCGCAGAGTGTAACTTTTTTTTTTGCAAGTTCTCTGTGTTATTCTTCCTTCATTCTAAATTCGCGTTTTCTGTGGAAACTTCGTAAATGTCAGTATTTTTAGGTGTGACCTTCTTCAGATTTTACAGAACGTACTCTAAGATGTATTATCTGCTTACCTCAGCAACACATTTGCCGTCCTTCCCTTCTTTCGTTTGCTTGTGAGTGAAAGATGTGTTGCCTGTAACTGTGCAAAGGCATGACAATCGAACAGACGAACATGAAGTAGCTAAAACTCGCTGCTGGAAATTGCTTTGCAAATAGTCCCGAAAGAACTATTTGTAATAAAAACTGACGTAAGAGGAAGTAAAAGGGTAAAGGCTGTTTTACTTAGGCCAATTTCTTGGCCCTACGTTTTCCTAGCAACGTCGCATCCTGTGCGACATATGCCTCTTCATTTCTGTAATTTGTCTCTATGGCTTCCTACACTCATCTCGGCTGCCAACTGGCCAACAGATTACCGGATGGGCGAGAACATACCTCGGAAATTTAACAACATCTCCGATTCTCACCGGCCAGTCGAAAGACCAAGGACGGTGACCAAGTAGCCGTGTATGCGTAGCGATCTGCAAAGGAACGTAATACAATTATTGTTATGTTGTTTTTGTATCGTCGTCGTGATCAAATCCTGGTATTTCAAAGTCTTCTTTAAGACCATAACCGCTAATCTCCAAGCCTTTTTTGTTACATTATTCTCTTTACAAATATCGTCCGTTTTGTCCCACAACATAGGCCTGGATTCCGTAAGAAAAATTAATAATTCTATATCTAACTCAAAATCACTCATCTTCACAAACCACGACAAATCTCAGAATGAGTGTTCTGTCTAAGTACTCTACTGGAAGTGCAGTGGAAGGTGGCCGCTCGGATATGACCGGCCAAAAACTGGAGTGTGTCAATGTGTCTACAAGCAGCACATGCACCACTGTGACTCAGCTGTCTACCGGCACCCGGGCACAGTAGTGGAAAGCTCCGGTTGCCGACCGGCAGCCGGCCGGTCTCAAGACCAGGTGGTGTAAAAACGTGTGTGCTTCCCTGTTTCACTACTTTGCCCGGCGAGAGTCGGAAATTGCCGGCTGGTCGAAAACGGGGACGTGTGCAAGAAGCGTATCCCCTAAACTTCACTTCCAACTGCGGCCCATCATCACTTTCCCGACCTCCCAGCCACCTCACCCATTGTCTTCCACTTCTTCATCTACTACTTTGCTTCTTTTAGTTTCATTAAATACTCCTGTTTGAAGCATTGTGACCGCATGCCCCAACCACTCCAATAATTTTGTAACGACTCGTTAGAGACTGGAGGGTTCGTGGTTCCAAACCTGCTGAGAGTAAAATTTTCCGGTATCATCCAGACGGATCCAAGGCCGAGAAAAATAGACACGGGCCTCTCTCTCTGGGGAGGGGGTGGGGGTGGGTGGGTAAAGTGGCCGAAGCGTGGCGCTGACCACCCACCTCCTTTTATCGCCAGGGTCCAGTACGGGTAGAACTATACCGCTACCTCCCCTGAATGCCTGCTTGGAATGTAGCTAGAGAACTGCATTTGTGCCCTACGTGAGGATGATTGGTTGAACCGTTTTTTTTTTTTTGTTGATTCTGATTCTGCAGATACAGTGCTTAGTTAATGGTGCATCGAAATTCCAGTTTCTTCTCGGAAGTATGTAACATTTTTTCTTTCTCAGTTATGTATGATGTTTCATACCTATGCATTGCAACTTCTTTTGGCAGCCAGTCACAAGGGAAGCCTGAAGAATTCCCACTATGACGGAACCGGAACGAGAAATCACAAAGATATGTAAGCAGCTGGGAAGAAGTCACTAATCAGATACGGAGTTAAGGCTGAGGGCGTGTCTTCGGAGACTGCGTGCGATTCGGCAGGTCTGCAAATTGAAACTGCAGTATTACTTCCTTGACTCATCCATTTAGCAGATGTCATGCTAGTGTAATGTACCACAAACTGAGCAAAGAAACAAAGGAAAATCACATAAAGGAAATGCTTTACAACGTGCACCATCCCTTCTGTGTCCATACAATACGCGACAAAAAGATAACTCTTCCATACATAGCAATTAATAATAATAATAATAATAATAATCGACAAAGCTACGTGTTTCGGCTGTACAAACATCATCAGAATTCATGCTTCAGTTTTTTACAGTTGTATGTATAGCTAGAGCTGTAGGAATTCTTTTTTTGTTATATATTTCTGAAATGTGAAGCTGATGATGGTTGTCTCGTACAGCCGAAACATTTAGCTTTGTGGATTATTATAATAAAGTGTTGTGTGTGTACGGTTTGTGTAGCTGATCCGGAACTGATTTTCTCAGTCTGCATAAACTGGCCATTTACCCATTACCAAAACTACCAACGGAACAAGTTAGACACAAACGAGGCAGAGGCAGTACTGTCCACGTTAATTTCTCAGACACAGGGCACTTCAACAAGATGATTCAATGGTTTTTAAGCTTTCCCGTCACAAGTCATGAAGTCTCCTTCCATCCTTACTTTGATAGGGAGGCAGAGATGTCATCTCGATGAATCAGCCGCAGTTTATCCCCAAAGGAAATTCCTTCGTACTCATTTCTGAGAAGGACCGCAGGGATACTGAATGCGGACTTCAGCATTTCCGAGTACCCCACCGGGAATCGAACTAGGAATGCCCCGTTTTGTGGTCTAGTGCCTCAAACAACCACGCCACCGTCTCGCCCCATGATGCAACACACTCTTCACATAATTCTGCCGAAAAGCCGAATTTCACACGTTTTGCGCATGGCGAGAGGAATATAAAAGAATTTCTGCGTTTATAATCATGATATTGATACGTCATGCAAGTGAGCTGTGCTCGGAGTCAAAACGTGAAGAAACAATTCCCAACTGTCCTGCGAAAAACAAAACTCTAAGCTAGAATTTTTTAAATTTTCACAGTGACCGTATAATAAAATGACAAACAGTTTGCCATAAAGCATTTGAGATATCACAGCCAGTACAGCGGTCAAGCTCCTGGCTGGATATTTGGGAAATGAGGTTTCGGTGTCTGACAGGGTCCGAAATGTTTCTGTACAGCATCCAGACCGTCTATAATTTTTCCATTTTTAGCCAAGAATATGTACATTTATACTGGCCGAGATGAAAACCTCATTGTTGACGTGTTTCTGGAAGGATGCCCCCGTATGTCACACAGTTCTTATCACAAATCATTGATACGTAAAAGCTGCAGATTGTGACTCAGACGGCTTACCGTAAGACTCAAAACTTTGGACACTACTGAATTAAAACTTAAGTCCAACGTAAGAGCAAGGGAAATTATAAAACAAAAATGCATACTACGTCACTGTGTAGTGAAACTGTGTGTTAGTGTTGGATAATTTAATTTTAAATTCCTCTTAGAATTATTCCATTATGTACGAGGGATTTATTGGTGTAATTGCAAGAGAGGGGCGGCGAGGTTGGCCAACTGAGAAGACAATAGAAAATTGTATGTCGGATTATATTTCCGTACGATGCACGTGTCTGTGTCGAGGGCGGTCCTGGGAACTTAAATCTTTCATCCTGATTAACTTTCTAATAGCGAACAGTAACACTGAAACAGCTTCGCAAAAGTAATTACCATGTAGTTCGCCATAACTCCCATATGGCCCAGTATTTACCTTATATGTGTGTGTGAGACAGAAATACAGAGAGAGAGAGAGAGAGAGAGAAGCGCTGACTGCTTATTGGAAGGAACTTTCTAAATTAACCACGTATTATTAAATTCAAGCTCATAAACCAGAGTGTAGACTACATAGTTTTTCTACAATATAGGCTAGAATACTGTATTTATTATTCCATGAAATCTTTTCACATTATGAAGTTAAGAAGATATTATTATTATTATTAATATTATTATTATTGCATTCTGCGTCTGTTGACGTATTATATCTTGGTGCAACTAATTCTGAAGGTTTCAACTCTGACAAGTTCCAACGGTATTCCGGCTTTCTCCCGTCAGTAAAATCCCACCAATGGTCCACACACAAATACTTCATTCACCTACTTGCGACGCCATATAATCTTAGCACCTGACAGTGTCGTTAGATAAAACACTTTACGCTTGGTACGTGAAGGCAGTGCATCTCCACCTGTCGGTGTGTGGCATGTGTATGTGAACAATGCGACATGTTCATTATAATGCCTTTCACATATGCATATGTTTATATTGACATCTAGAGTTTACTGCTGTTGTGTAATGACTGAAGTGGTGTACCGTTGGCAGTTGTACTGTTATGCGCTATCCATATAATGAAAACGTTTACACTTATTGTGGTATGTGTGTGTTTGTTTATTTTGCTTGATACCTTGTGTAAACGTTATTGTTACGCGTAAAAAGACACCTGTATATAAGCTTGTTTTTCTATACATTGTCTCTTATGATGAACATTTTAATCATGTACTGTACTGTCCTACAGATAATACCGGGTGTCCTGAAGCTCGCTTCACACAGGTAGTGAAGTACTTACGTGTGACTATCTGTAGTTGAGGCATCCCCTTTGTGTATGTAACATGAAAATAAATCAAGGTAAAGTATATCAAAACACGACTAGTTTATTATATGTTAATGCACGACATGTTTCGGCCTACTTGGCCATCATCAGGTTGCAAAGTTCTACGAGACTAAGTATATTGTGGCGGATGTTGAGATCTCATCATCTGGCCAGAACTTATATATGAAATATAAACTGTGCATGAGCAGGTATGAGCAATATACTTAGTCTCGTAGAACTTTGCAAGCTGATGATGGCCAAGTAGGTCGAAACATGTCGTTCACTAACATATAATAAACTAGTCGTGTTTTGAAATACTTTACCTTGATTTATTTTTACGTGTGACTAGTTTTACTAGCCTTAAATTATTTTATTTGCAGCAGTTGGCAAGAGCAAACCCGGAGGACAATTTGAACAAATTCTGTAGTCCCTATAGTCGCTTTACCCTGATGGTTGGTACCCAGATGATAATATCATAATACGTCACTGCATATTTCTTATACATACAGAGCGGTGCTTGAAAAAGTAGACACGCCCGTGGATAAGGGGCCTCGCCACTGTTTTAACAGCAGCAAGCGTATTCATGGGATCACGGTAGTCCCACGGGCAGCAGGGATGCCAAGGGAATAACTATCTCATAACAACAAACTAAAACTAACCAAACATACACCGTATGAAACAAAAAGAATCTTTTCAAATGTAATATAGTATTTCATGACAATCGCCAAGAAGGTGGTAAGGTTGTCAGCCCTTTGCACCGGCCGTCTTAACCCCCCCCCCCCACAGGACATACTTCTAGTACTCATTTCTGTCAGAGGCTGAGTCGACGCCAAGGGCCACTGTGCGGCCGGAAAGATTATATCAATAAAAAATTCCAATGACGCAATCGGGAATCGAAGTCCTGACCTTCTGGTTTGTAGCGCGGTGCCTCAACTACCGCGCCACCACGTGCCGCACTTATGCAGGGTATTCACAATTATGTACCTAAAACAAACCGCTTTTCTAGGGTGTGTACTGTTGAAACAGTTGTGTGGCACATGCGACGTTATCCCCCGTGTTGAATTAGTACTTTCTGCAGTATGTGTGCAGTGCTTAACCCTTATCCTGCTAACGTGGAGAATATGGTGAGCTCCTAATAATGCCAGCAGATGGCAGATGGGGTTTAACTTGGCGTTTAAAGGGTTAATATGGCTGTGTCCTGTAGTTCCTTGATCTCGTGTTTGCCGGTTGTGTTGCTGAGGATTTTCTAAATGATTTTGAGATGGTTCCACTCGTTCATATTATTGCTGGTACCACTTTTGTTTTTAAATTCTACATACGGTATATTTCTACAACAAGGTCTTTACATTTTAGAACCACTTTGAGCTTCAAAACGGCTATGTTGGCAGCGACGAGGCTTCATTCCCAGCTATAACTTCCAGCAACTGAACATCAACTCGACACGGTTGACTAAACTTGATAGGCTACCTATGATGGCTGCGATAAATGGCGACATTCTGGTACAGAGCTTGCATACAGTGTTGTGGGGGGCTCTTAGAACAAATATTCGTATTCAAGGATGCACAGTGTTATTCCAGTATGTCACGTCCGGTAAGGAGCCAGTGGAACGGAGATGAATATATTTATCGTCAGGCGTACACAAACATAAAGCATGTTTCGGTTTTTAATATATAGGTGCCGAAGTTTCGAAAGATACAAAACGGTAAGGTTAGTTGTTGTTGTTGATGATGATGATGATAACAATTTCAATTGCGTCTTCAGTCTCAATGCACACAGTTCGTGGAAGACTCCACTGATCAAAATCTTGTCATGCTGTAGATTCCCCTCCGTTTTATGCCCTTTTCATGGTTCTTTTGTTTTATTACACCATTTACGTCCGATTCGGAATTTCTAACTTCAACAAACGTGTCATTGTTGGCAATTTTCACAGTCAACTTAGCCTGTGTTGTCGAAATGGACAGTAAAACTAAGGACATTCTACAATTTTTCATAATGTAAATAAAATATTGGCAGTTGATATAATGCATTAATATAATTTTGTGATGTATTTCTCGCTTAAACTTATTCGTTCGCAGATCGAGTTGTAGTCTCATCGATTAAATTTAGTATTTAATCGACTAGCGTGTATTTTTTAACGATTATGCATTCAGGGCTCTTAATTCTTGAGAAAGTACGTTTGAATTCGACTAAGAATAAAATTTACACAAATCGCTTAAAATCTTAAGCTGGAAACAAAGTCATTTTCTCATAACGAGAATTATGAAACACATATTTAAAATGATACTGCACTTCTAAGTCAAAGTAATCAGTATGTTAAATGATACAGGCTACTCCAACATACTACACGGAGCCTCCTGTCCCCATGAAATAAAACTGTTTTTTTCAGATGTGACTTTCCCCGCCTAACATTATAATTACGAATTTCCAGTAATTACAGTCTGTCTTCTCGTGGAGTAATTTCTGCTTGCTTTTCTTTATGTGAATAGATCCGTGCAGTTTCTATATAAAATGGAGATGAAATATTGTCAGGGGGACCGCGGTAGCACAGTGGTTAAGGCGCTGCGCTACAAATCGGAAGGTCGCTGTTTCGATTCCAGATGGTGTCATTGGAATTTTTCATTGACATAATCCTTCCGATCGCATTTTGGCCCTGGGATCGACTCTACCTCTGAAAGAAATGAGTACCAGGAGTATTTCCTGGGGGTAAAAACGGCCGGTGAGTGAGTCTGACAACCTTACCACCATTCTGGGCCATTGTCACGTAATCTGGGAACCTTAACTTCCTGGAACCCTTTGGGCACCTCGGGCCTGTAATGGGACTGATTTACCTTTATATTGAGACATTGCTCTGCTTTCTGTCTAGTATCGAACACACGACACTCAGGATGATGGTAGTGTGGCAACATTACATCCTTTCGAGACTGTTGCTGCCTAACAGCCGGCTTTTATTTCTCAGAGTGCGAGAAGTGTGAATAACCTCCACCTTCAGTTTCTAAAGGCATCCCAGCGTAATCTAATTGCAACTATGCGTGATTTCAAGCTTTCGCCGCGAAGTAAATGACAACTGCGTACTTATGGACTATTACGCGGAGAGTAGTGGTAAATCATTGCGGACGTTTCGGGACAACCTATCGGTCTCATCTTCAAGACCTTTGAAGATGGGACCGATAGGTTGTCCCGACACTTCGGCAAGAAATTATCACTACTTCCGCGGAATAGCCCAGAAGAACGCAGATCTGTTTTCCAAACCCAATTACCCCGGGCACAACATTGTTAATTTTTTTGTTTGTATTTAGATAAAAATATCAGTTATGGCAGCACAATCAGAAGAAATAATGGCATGCACATATACAGTGAGTGGGCCGGGTAGCTCAGTCGGTATAGTGACTGACTATGGGCTGGACGGTCCGGGATCGAATCCCGGTGGGGACGAGATTTTCCGCCCGTCCAGACCGGCCCTGCGGCCCACCCAGCCTCCTGTAAAATGGGTACCGGGTCTTTCCTGGGGGTAAAGTGCAGCCGGGGCGTGCTGCTAACCACTCACCCCCTTCTAGTGCCGCGGTCATGGAAGAGTAGAGCTACACCTCTGCCCACCCTCTGGGCCACACCGGGCCTGTAACGGGATCATTTTACATGTACACTGGAGTTGGTATCAGATTGTCGACCATTGTCGGAAAATCTAATTCCAGATCGTAACAATCATTATTATTAGTATAATATCAAGCCGCTTTTACACTATTTGGAGGGGGTCGGAAGTAATGGCATGCAAATGCACACTTCAGTCGGTATTACACCGTCAGACATGGTCGGAAAAGTTACTTCTAAATTTCTTATCAACCCTGATTGTTCTACCGAGCTGTCACTATGCCATTTGGAGAAGGCTGTGTTTAGTTTTATGAAAGTAAAAATGGGTTTAGAAGATAAAATGTTCCAAATTAGAACCAAACATTATATGCATGGTATAGCAATTAGGTGCTTTATATTCTGAGCAATTATGAGCGTTTTGAAAGTTAAGACGAAAAAGTGAAGAGTCAAATAATGTTAGAAGCGTGAACTAAGAAAAAGTTAAATGTGCCGGAGATTTTCCACTGGTACATGTGGCCACAGACCGCAGCATTTCCACTGGTACATGTGGCCACAGACCACAACATTTCCACTGGTACATGTGGCCACAGACCGCAGCATTGCCACTGGTACATGTGGCCACAGACCGCAACATTTCCACTGGTACATGTGGCCACAGACCGCAACATTTCCACTGGTACATGTGGCCACAGACCGCAACATTTCCACTGGTACATGTGGCCACA
>Ga0123352_10021378_pt1 | contig 10311 bp, 6 predicted proteins | sample TergutLab28metaG_FD_89700 | JGI IMG/M metagenome (GOLD analysis project Ga0123352, IMG submission 89700) | Labiotermes labralis P1 segment gut microbial communities from Petit-Saut dam, French Guiana - Lab288 P1 | ecosystem: Host-associated > Arthropoda: Insects > Digestive system > Gut ...
AGACAGATATACAATAGATAGATAGATAGATAGATAGATAGATAGATAGATAGATAGATAGATAGATAGATAGATAGATAGATGGATGGATAGATATATAGATGATAGGTGATAGATGATTCGACTGATGGATGAATCGATGGATAGTTATATAAATAAATAGAGAGAGAGGCAGATGGCACGAATTCAAAATGGTACATGTGATCCCTAAATCATGTCAATCTGCTTCATGCAGATTGCGGGTGCGTAATGTGCATGAAACCCTTTCTGTCACGCTTGCAACCTCCCATTAATAGTATAAGGATAGAACTCGCCCTCTGTAGGGTAGGAAGAGTCACTTAAATGAAGATAGCTGCGACAGAACTGCAGTATCAGTAGATCTCAATGTGGTTTTCGGTTGAGCGCCTAAGAGATGAAAGGGATGTGGAAACAAAGAAAGTAATCCAAACGAATTTTCACATACATCGAGTCACCATTTAGCTTGATGGTGGAGCCGGAATACAATGCCGTAAAAAGATGTGTGTCTCGCGACAGATTTCTGGCTTTGTTTCCAGGCAGGGCACAAAGTTTCCTTTTCTGCAAAGTGTACGGACCGGTACTGGGTCACACAGCGTCTTACAGGTAATTTCTACCAGATTCTTTCTGTCTGCCTAGAAGAGGATCTATAAAGTACTATGGCCAAGGTCGCAGATAAACTGACCAAGATTTGAAACAAATAGAATCTTAGAAACAAAGCTACATCCTTACCAATTCTCCTACTTTCTCGTCACGTTCATATAAATAAAAAAATTCTCAACTACCAAATGAGGAAAGAGAGAGAGGTGATCTCCAAAGACAGAGAGACTTAATTTCCATGGACAGAAATATGATCTGCGTGGACAATGAGTCTTGATCCCCAGGAGATAAATGCATACCTTAGGCACAAAATCCAACTCCACGGACAACAAATGTGTTGTCCAAAGACGGAGGTACATAATCTTCACAGAGGCACATTGTCCATGGGCAAAGGAACATAATATCCACTGAGAAATGTACAACACTTCAGGGAGAGAGAAGGAGAGAGACATTATCTACACGAACGGAAAAAAAAACATGATATCCAAACAGACATAACCTCCAAAGAAAGGTGTTATCTCCATGGACAGAGAGATTGGATCCCCACGGACAGGTAAACAGTGAGACAATCTCCACATACAGGTGTTATTTCCATGGACAGAGAGATGTGATCTGCACGGACAGATAAACAGAGAGACAATATCTACATACAGGTGTTATCTCCATGGACAGAGAGATGTGATCCCCACGGACAGATATACAGAGAGAGACAGTCTCCACATATAGGTATTATCTCCATGGACAGAGAGATTTGATCCCCACGGACAGATAAACAGAGGGACAATCTCCACATACAGGTGTTATCTCCATGGACATAGAGATGTGATCCCCACGGACAGATATACAGAGAGAGACAGTCTCCACGGACAGGAAAACATAAAAAACACAAGCAAAGAGACGCTTTCTCCATGGCAGCAAATGCATGATCTCAGAGGCAGTGATATGTAATTTACACGGACAGAAACATGGGGTTAAGAACAGGCAGATTATCTCCGCTACAAGCCGTCTTCCTTTACACAACACCCAAAGAACACTGAAGTAAGACGCTTGCCGCTTTATAGCACATGTGGTCAAAGTTAGGGTCAAGATTTCCTACAACAATTTTTAACGTCAATTTTTGTACCTTTTTTCTTTTTTTTTTTGACGATTTGCATTAGTTCGCACACTTGCCTCATAACCCAAATTATACATGGGACGTGGATGATACGCGTCATCAGGAAGAGAAAATGAAGTATTGAGAGAACCACGCGGTACAACATACCCTTCGTTGCATCTGATGTTGCAAGCAAGAATCGATTCTGCCCAATATACTAATTATAAAATTCCCAATATTAGTATAGTAGAGGTCTCTTGGAGCGATGCCATATTTCAGATGCCTAGCAACTCAGCCTCTAAAACACAGTAGAGACATCTTACAACATTTACAAGTAGCTTAATAATTATGGCTCTTTTTTTCCCGTGTAGTTTAATTATATCTAAAACTGGAAGATTTAATTATTTTTCTATTTTCAGATAGAGACGCAAGATTACTCCCAATTTTTTGACAATTTTTTTGCCAAACCATATGGAATTGCAAATCAGAAGTTTGCAATAACATGTTCAGGTAATCACATGTAAATAATTCTGTAGTCAGAAATGAAATACGGGGTTAGATAAATAAGTCTTTAGGCTTGCACAGCACGTGTTTACTGAACTAATGGTATTCTGAGTTATTACGCTATATAGAATAAGAGGCAAATTCCAATGTTTCGGAGGTACATACCGCCTCCATTTCCAGGATAATAAATTAAATTCATCTGGATGCTTAAGTGATTGGGATGAGGATATTTGTCGAATTTGCAGGACAGATAAGGGGACTGTTGACACAGTAAGGGAAGACGCGACGTACCTTTCACTGAACCTTAAGTTAACTTGAAGTTTAAAGGCAAATTTCCTTCTACTCTTCTCGTAGTTCTTGTGTGAAAGACATACTTCATTCTACCAAATTACGTTAATATTCACCAAACCTAATTTAAACACTTTTAAAATGGAGGCAGCAAGTTTATTCGAAACGTCGAAACAAACAAACCGTCCTGTATGACGTCATAAACCCAGAAGGCTGGCTTTTAGAAACGCAAACAACAGAATAATATTTTATTCCTCAGCCTCTAATCTAGAAAGTTTACATCAGCATTTCGAAAGAAAGAAACGCTTCCTCTTTCAGGGTAGTCTGTTAATTCTGAAGATGGACGCCTGAGGCTCTGAAGAAGGATGTAATATATTTCTCTCAAAAAATGGTAAAGTGTTCCCGTTACAGGCCCGGTGTGGCCCAGAGGGTGGGTTGAGGTATAGCTGTACTCTTCCATGACCGCGGCACTAGAAGAGGGTGAGTGGTCAGCAAAACGCCCCGGCCACACTTTACCCCCGGGAAAGACCCGCAACTCATTTTACAGGAGGCTGGGTGAGCCTCAGGACCGGTCTGGACAGACAGAAAATCTCGTCTCCAACGGGATTCGATCTCGGACCGTCCAGCCCGTAGTCAGTCGCTATACCGACTGAGCTACCCGTCCCACAGTATATTTCTCTTAATCGTTGTTAATTACATGAAAACTTAAGGCATCGACTACAAGATGACATTTAGCCCTAAGATAATCTCTACTTATATACATCTGGAGTCTGTTCTCTCTGTACTACCTTAATATCTGGGGAGCCACAAGCATAGAATTTGTCACAGTGCGTTAAATTCTCGATTCAGCATGACAAATTAACCCTGTTTGGCCGGGTTGTACATTGCACTAACAGTACAGCACATCCTTTTCTAAACGGTTATGGAAATCAGAGAGCCTGTATTGATCCCCCAGGGGATTCCAGGGCTGCAGCAGGCCCGGGCAGCTCTACTTCATGTCGGGACGCGCCGATACTTACGTAAAATAGCTGCTTGTGATGAGCGGAGAACTTAAACAATCACCAATAAATACCTGGTAATTTATGCAGATTCTACCTTCAGGAGCGAGGCTTTGTCTTAATTCTTTCAAATTTTACACAACTTCTTAAATACAGTCAACTTCACAACATTTGCCTTAGTACACTGGAAAACGAATAAATGTGTAAATAAATATTAATTAGAAAACCAGAATATTAGGGACTTATTTAGCAAAAGAAGAGTAACTAAATTGTTAGGTATTAAAGAGAGTAATGAATTAGCTATCTAGTTAACTTGTTAATTACTGAGAAAAGTTCATGCAATAACTAGTAAGAAAGTAATCAAACAAATGTCTGCTTATCTAAGTAATTAACAAAGTTACGGTTGACGTAAATAGACTAATTGGAGACCCAGTAACTAAACATGTACCTAAGTTAATCACCGGATGCTGAAGTAAACAACCAGCTAATTATCTGCCTAACAATTGGGATCATGAGTCAGAAACGTGGTTATATAATTTACCAACAAATTAACTAGCCTCAGACAGTTGAAGAAACTTGCACATAAACATAGATAACGAAACAAAATAGTAAGCGCACAATGGCCCACTGTAGAGATATTTATATAAATGATCAAATTAAGTAATTATAAAAAGAATCCAGTCTCTAAATGCTTTAAATATTAAACTAATTACGAAATAATCAATTAGTAAAGATTTCAAATAACAATAATTAAACGTTTTAACTTATATTTATATCACTATATAATTTAAATAAAATTATAATATTTTTTTTAAAATTATTATAGGGTGACAGCAACAAAACTAACTACGTTTGTTTCTTTTTGTTCTTTGTAATAATAACATCAGCCTGAACATGGCTGCAAAAGCGGCCGAAACATGTTGGTAAGAATTTAGTGAATTAATTACTTTATAAACATTGAAGTGCATTATGTTGGTCATTCATGTTATAGCACTAATTCGTTCTTTATTAATAAATCAAACGCCTAACTCCTCCATCAGTTAATTAAGTACCTAGCGAAATAACCATTAAATCCCTCACATTATGGGCACAGTTAATTAAGGTTAATATTCGCTTAGCTGTTCAGTAAATTCTTCATAATTCATTCAACTAAGAAGTCGTTATATCTCTAAACGGGTCTACGGATTTAACCTATCCTGAATTACGTTAATCCGGCCCGTACTTTCATATGTTGAATTTTTTAGTTATGTTTTAATATTATTTTCAAATGTAACCCAAGGTCTCCCAGACGGTCTCTACATTCAGCCTGCTGGGAAAAGTTTTACATTTCTCTCTTCGCTTTCAGAATCCCTAAGGTTACGGAAAATCCCACTGTCCATTTCATGAACCTTGTAAAATTTGGTAAATCTACGTATAATAAGAGTTGTGCTACAAATCGGAAGGTCTTTGGTTCGATCCCAGCTGGTGTCAGTGGAATTTTCTTTGACATAAAATCCTTCCGATCGCACTATGGCCTGGGGTAGACTCAGCCTCTAACAGAAATGAGTAAAAGGAGTATTTCTTTGGGGTAAAGGCGGCCGGTGCGTAAAGCTGACAACCGTACAACCATCCTGTGCGGTTTTATGAACTCTGGGAACTTTAACTTCGTGGAACCCTCTGTGCTACTCCAGGCCTGTAAAGGGACTGCTTTACCTTTAACGTTTTACATATCACGAGGTTCCCTGCAGTGCGGTTTTCGCACTGTCTTTATCATTTCTTTTCTCATAGAAACAGATTTTAGTTATAAATACATTCTCAGATACCTTTGTTCTGCGATCTCTTTAAAAGGGATAAATTTCTTATTCTTGTGAAACAAAACGCATGGAGTTTTATGTACTTAATTGCAATTATCTCTCATACGAAACATAAAGATAAAATATACACAATGCCAAAGGAGATAAAAGAATGTCTCAACGCAGAGGGAGATAAAAGAATGTCTCAGTGCAGAGGGAGATAAAAGAATGTCTCAGTGCAGAGGGAGATAAAAGAACGTCTCAATGCAGAGGGAGATAAAAGAATGTCTCATTGCAGAGGGAGATAAAAGAATGTCTCATTGCAGAGGGAGATAAAATTCTCAGTGGAGAGGGAGATAAAGAATGTCTCAGTGCAGAGAGAGATAAAATAATGTCTCAGCGCAGAGGGACATAAAAGAATGTCTCAATTTAACGAAACCCTCTCCGTTCTAATATATCATGCTTTTTCCATTCGGTGTCTCGATTCAGACTTTCAGTCTTTTCAGTTGTTCCCTTGCGATGTATCAAGGACAACTGAAAATTCAGATTCATGACAAAATCATGTAAGTAGAAGATGAAGAAGATTGCTCGATTGACCTACTTTAGTATAGCCTGTCCACAACTACTGTGGGGCTCACATCGCCCCATGCCCGCTGAGAAACTTGTCATAATGCTCTGGGTTTTCCCAGAGCAATATGCTTCAAAGGCGACAGAGACTTGGAGCTGACCTCTAACCTTCCTCTGGTGCCGGGCTCAGAATATGTGCAACTGAATAAATTCATTGCCCCATATGACTTCCAGCTGCGGAAAATGTGTTTTAAAGAAGTATATTATTATTATTTGTCCAGTACATGACTGTTATTGCCAGAATCTCAGTACACAATATCACAATTCGAAAAATAAATTACTATAAACAGCCAACTAGATGCAACAATAACAGATTTTATTGATAATTACAATCAACTCAACATGTTTCGGGGGATAATTTCGCCCATCCTCAGGAGCACTAGACTGTGTTTACAGCTTGTGGTATAAAGCACCGACGATGCTGCCTGTTATTGTTGCATCTAGTTGGCTGTTTCTATTATTGTATCAATGATGCACCGTCACACAAACATAAAAAAAATTACTCTTTGACACAAAACTGAAGTATATTAATATGACCGAAAAAATTGGACTTGAAGACTCTAATTTCATCCCAAATCTCTACAGTAACAATGACACATTTTAACTTTAATAACTGTCCAACAAGATGCGAATTATTCAGTTTATTACTTTATGTAGGTGTTGACACCCATCATCAGGAGCTCGTACAGTTGTAATTACACCTTCTGGTATTGATTAACCGAATCTATTACCATCCGGTAATAGATCCGGTTAATCAATGCCAGAAACTGAAATTACAGTTGTACGAGTTCCTGATGATGAGTGTCAACACCCAAAACATGTAGAGCTGCCTACAGAAAAGTAATAAACTAAATAAGTCGCAACTTGTTGGAGAATTATTTAATTCGATTCACGATGCACGGATCCATGTACATAAATTACACATTTTGACGTCTGCTACTACCTTACCTCATGGAAATATAATGGAATAAATGCAAATTTCTCTCTATTACAGCTACTATAGCGAAGATTAAATAGAAAATAAACATATATTTTTGTGGAAATTATATGTCGATTATTGCTCTTGCACTGCGTCTCCATAACAACGCTGAATTGGTGAATTAGTGTACAGTAAGTCAGGACATAGTTACTAATGTGATGGCTAACATGTGTAATGTAGTGTTATAGTGTACAGTAAGTCAGTACACAGTTACTAATGTGATGGCTAACATGTGTAATGTAGTGTTAAAGTGTACAGTAAGTCAGTACACATTTACTAATGTGAAGGCTAACATGTGTAATGTAGTGTTACAGTGTACAGTAAGTCAGTACACAGTTACTAATGTGATGGCTAGCATGTGTAATGTAGTGTTATAGTGTACAGGAAGTCAGTACACAGTTATCAATATGATGGCTAGCATGTGTACCTCTTGATAAAACAGAAATTTTTCTGCATAACATTTACGAAGTTTTTGACTAATTTGTATGGCTATCAGAAGATGCATCTCTTATTTTCTTGTGCGTTCACAACCGGTACAGGCAGAGATTGTTTAATGTGAGATATGAACTAAAATTCTTTAAGCATCATTTGAAGAAAATGTATTCGAAATGTACCCCAAATTCATGTATTAAGTTGATTAAATATTGTAAAGAAATCAACAAACGCATATAAACGACAAAGAGAATATTCTATTACATACAGGAGACATAAAATTCAGGGTTATTCGAAATGATTGTCGGGGTTTTAACAACCTGTCATACACAATACACTTGAGATAGGAGTATATGTGTTTTTTTATTTAATAGAACAACACTCCAAGTTTTTTATACACACCTTAGAGATGCTCTATATATTCCATTAAATAAAAATACGGGGTTACTCAAAATGTTTGTAGGGGTTTTAACAACTGCCACCTTGTTCTCCAGATGCAACCCCATATGATTTCTTTCTATGAGGTTACGTCAAGGATCAGGTTTATGTTCCTCCTCTTCCTGCAAGTATCCCGGAACTGATGGTACGAATCAGAACCGCCATTGAAACCATCACCGCTGACAAGCTACAAACAGTTTGGAACGAACTAGATTATCGTGGTAATGTTTGTAGAATCACAAAGGGTGCACATTTAGAGCACCTGTAAGGTATGTAACAAAAACTTGGAGTGTTGTTCTACTAAATAAAGAAATTCACATCTACTCCTATCTGAAGTGTTTTGTATACGAAAAGCTGTTAAAACCCCGACAATCATTTCGAATAACCCTGTATTTATAATGAATATTATCTTAAAGGTAGATAAGCATTTTACGTTTATTTATCATACCTTATACCAAATCCTTTTTAATACAGTAAATCGTATTTTATATTCATATTTCTGTGTGTACACAGAATAAGCCTAGTCAGAATATACTATAACATTTTTATGCAAGGCTAATCAATTTCGTCATATACGTTTCGAGTCTTTCTTGATGTCATCATTAGTGACATGTGCGGTTCTTGCGCGTGAAGAACAGACAGTAATGGCTGCAGTAACTCATTCAAGTGCCGCTAGGCCCTTGGGGAGCGCTTCCCACACTTGCGAAGAAGTTGAAAACTTATTAACTTTAATGATCAATTTACAGAAGGAGAAGATAAATTATCATCATCATCATCATCACCATTATGATCATAAGATGCAGAATTCTTTTAATATGCCACTTTCTATCTCTTGCCTATAGATGGGTTGTACAGTTTTTCTCATACGCGATGTAAATCATCCTTCTTCATGATAAGTTATGCAAACACCGATTTAAATTACCAGTAATTTAATTGGCGCCATTCTGGTAGACACATTGCAAAAGGAACTTAAACATTCTATGTTCTGTAACAATGTACACAATTTCCGCAGTGGTATACTTTATATTTTTTTTAGTTTGCTGAAAGACAGAAACAAGTAATTAAATTTTCACATACCAATTGTGAACGTCATTTGATAAAGGTTAATGGACTAAAAGGTTATGTCTGTATATTGCCTTAGGTAATCTAGGATTTATCTTGGATAAATGAACTCTACAATAGGCGCCGCCTAACAAAATTTGGTAGTATGTTAGGAGTTTCTAAAATGGACAAAAAATGTAAATGGTTTATGGAATGTATGCAGAAATCCATAGAAAGCTTAATGCGAATTATTTTTTGTTATAAGTTGTTGTACTCAGAGAACGTCATTGTCATACTTCTAGTGATAAATTCTACGTAAAGAATTTAATTTTACAAAAAACGCGTGGAATTTGCACATGTAGAAGTTTGTATATGGTCTTACGTAAAGTTATATTCAATATCAGTAAGTGTGGTGCGAATCGTAAAATATCATTTTAAATGTTTAATTCTTTATAAACTATCTGGGATATCGGGCATGCTTATTAGCACATATTTTCAGAAGACAATATTCCATGATTTGTATGTTTTCCGACAACTATGCAAATCAAACCTGAGTGACATTAATGTAGAAGATTTTCCAAAAATATTATGTTTTTTTAACGACTGTTTAGAAACGTTGACTGACATTTCTAAAGAAAGTGTTCCATAAATAGTATGGCTTCTGACATCTGTGTATAAGAGACTTGACTAATATTTTGGACGCCGTTTCTTATCCTGGACTTTTAAGACCACAATATTTATGGAAATGTTCCTGTCTTCGTCATGTGACATGCTACATTAAGGATGCGTACTGCGTTGGTATGTGCCTGCGACTTTATATTTGTGTCAAAGGACCAAAATGATATAATATATCTTGAACGTATTTTCTCACTTTAAAATAAAAAAAATATTTAGCTAAAGTTTTTGATATAATGACATTGCAGGCATGGAAAACTTCCAAAATATGTGTTTCGAAGATTATGCACAGCATGAAGGCATATCGTGGGAGTGGATGTAAAAGGTACTCCTTTTAGCCACGGCTGTAGATGGAGGCGAGTGGTTAGATTCACGCTGGTTGTTATTTTCATATTGGTAGTTAGATTCATATTGGTGGTTAGATTCATATTGGTGGTTAGATTCACATTGGTGGTTAGACTCATACTGGTGGTTAGATTCATATTGGTGGTTAGATTCACATTGGTGGTTAGATTCACATCGGTGCTTAGATTCACATTGGTGGTTAGATTCATATTAGTGGTTAGATTCACATTCGTGGTTAGATTCATATTGGTGGTTAGATTCATATTGGTGGTTAGATTCACATCGGTGGTTAGATTCACATTGGTGGTTAGATTCATATTGGTGGTTAGATTCACATCGATGCTTAGATTCACATTGGTGGTTAGATTCATATTGGTGGTTAGATTCACATCGGTGCTTAGATTCACATTGGTGGTTAGATTCATATTGGTGGTTAGATTCACATCGGTGCTTAGATTCACATTGGTGGTTAGATTCATATTGGTGGTTAGATTCACATCGGTG
>Ga0123352_10021380_pt1 | contig 10309 bp, 6 predicted proteins | sample TergutLab28metaG_FD_89700 | JGI IMG/M metagenome (GOLD analysis project Ga0123352, IMG submission 89700) | Labiotermes labralis P1 segment gut microbial communities from Petit-Saut dam, French Guiana - Lab288 P1 | ecosystem: Host-associated > Arthropoda: Insects > Digestive system > Gut ...
ACTAAAATATAATATTTTTTAATAAAACAAAAAAAAAAAAAAAAAAAAAGAAAATAGAAGGAAGGAGGTTGTAGTAAAAAGAAAAGGGGGAGGAGGAGGGGGGGGGGGGGGAGGAAGAAGAAGAAGAGGAAAAAAAAAGTAAAGCCTGGAACCTTAACTTGAAATATATAATTCATAAGCAGAGCATCATATTAGATAAAAACATTTCAAACAGCACAAAAATACACTGGCCCTAGGGGGACATTTTTGGGAATAAATCACTGTACCTTTTGAGGGTGGAATCCAAGGAACCACTGTAACTGTAAGGGATCATAAGATGTCAGTTACTCCTGTAATGTTGTGTACCTGAAAGATGTAGCAGTTGCTACAGCAATGGTTAAAAATGAACAGATGTGTCGAATTTTTCCTTCTCTTGTCCTGAAGAGAAATGTGACTGAGGAAAACTAGTGTAGTATAAGCAGAGTGTGGGCCAGGTAGCTCAGTCAGTATAGCGACTGGCTACGGGCTGGACGGTCTGGGATCGAATCCCAGTGGGGACGAGATTTCCGCCCGTCCAGACTGGCCCTGGGGCCCACCCAGCTTCCTGTAAAATAGGCACTGGGCATTTCCCAGGGGCATGCTGCTGACCACTCACCCCCTTCTAGTGCCGCGATCATCGAAGAGTAGAGCTATACCTCTACCCACTCTCTGGGCCACACCGGGCCTGTAACGGGATCACTTTACCTTTAGTATAAGCAGAGTCTTGTGTAATGGGAATATAAAAAAATGAATGTGCCTTTTCTCTGCCAAAGTAAGAAAACTATTTCCTAAATATTTTCCATTAATTTCCTTACAAATTTGGGCTGTGATGGGATGAAATAACTGTTATTTATATTATACTGAATCTATAAGCTAGTCAGAATCCTAAAATTAAAGTAGCTACATTTAGTATATATAATACACATATACATGCTATTGTACAGCATGCTCGTTATATTCTTGTACAGCATGACAATGGTACGCTAAAAAACCATAACATAGAGCTGCTGGTTTCTTTAAGAAGGTAAAGTTCTGTTTGATTGATACAATTATTGGTTTATTATAAAATTACCACAAGGGGACAAGTCACGTGACAATAAAATGGAAAGAGACGAACCCAATTTTTTAATTTTTATTGTTACACCGTGCATGTTGTCAAGTTACTCAATTATTACTGCACATATATAAAATTTATAAAATTTACAATTTAAAACATTAAAAACGCTTCCTTGCTAAAGTCACACTAGAAATAGTCACAGATTAATTTCACTGTACAAGCTGGGTGTTGTGGCAGCATGCCATGTTGTGTAATGTTATGTAGCGAAGAGTGCCCTGCTACAGATGTGCATTCTGTGCTTCGTTGCAACGCAATGAAATTAATCTGTGACTATTTCTAGTGTGACTTTAGCAAGGAATATATAGCTCCCTGATGATGGTCTTAGGACCAAAACATGTTGGAGCGTTTTCAATGTTTTAATGTGTAAATTTTATAAATTTTATATATGTGCAGTGGTTGGTGTAATAATTGGGTAAGACGAACCCAATTTTAGGACTTCAAACCACTGCTGATTATGTACTTTTGTTATATCTGTTTATTTTATGATGCTATGGGCCAGGGATTTGAATATGACAACATGGAAAACAATGCAGTCATTGTGGAAATCAGCTGCTTTAATATCTTCTTGAACATTAAATGGCAGAACAAGACAAAAAGCAGTGCAAACAAAGCAGGCTTAGCAATACACATTATTCCCATATTTTTCTTTTCCTTGTGACATCTGTGTAGGTTTTACAGCAAAAACTATCATATGTGACCTAAACCCTCACTTACTTACTTATTTACTCACTCACTACAAGGAACAGGTCCTTCTTGAGAAACTAACCAGTTTTCAGCTTGTCAGGAAATTCCCCGCATTTTATGGAACCCGAAGGTTCTTACTGCATTCACAAGTGCCCACCACCTGTCCCTAACCTGAATTAGCTCGATCCAGTCCATACCCCACATGCCACTTCTGGAAGATCCGTCTTAATATTATTCTCCCATCTATGCCTGGGTCTCCCAAGTGGACTCTTTCCCTCAGGTTTCCCCACCAAAACCTTGTATACACCTCTCCTCTCCCCCATATGTGCTACATTCCCCACCCATCTCATTCTTCTCATTTTTTATCACCCCAACAATATTTGGTGAGGAGTTGTAAACCCTCATAACAATTTTAAATTTTAGATAACAATTTCAGACCAATGCAATAAGAATAGAGAATAACAACCAGCAGACCAAGAATTACTGCAAGGGTTACAAATTTATGGCTTGCACTCCTTATAATATTCCTGCACACTAAGTTTGCTTTTATGGTAAATGAATTAGAAAACATAGTTTGTGCTTCCAGATAACTGTGTCTCTCAAAAGAAGAAAGCAATGCATCAAGAACTCAGCTGTGTTCCTTGTGTGCGATCGTAAGATACAAGCCAATAAACAAGCAAAACTAGCAGAAAGGGAACTACTGGATAGGACTGTGCTTCTGAATCCTTTTCATAGTCAGAAATGTGATGGTGATTTAGTTATGCCGTTGTTACGTTTTTATCTTCATAATAAAATACAAAATTACGTACTATGTTTTAGTCTCCTCATAATATAATTTACAATTCAATTATGTATACATTCCTGCTCCATAAAGAATTGTTTTGAATTAATATTTATATTGAATGAACAACTCCATGTTGTAAAGAGAGTTTGAGGGCAATTTCTTTGTCTGTAAAAATGTCTGCTGGATAACAGCATTGTCATTGGGGAGAGAAATACTGATACGGCTCATTACATTTGATTTTGGTTTCATCATTTTGTACGCATGCATGTATGATAAGTATGAAAACCTTCTGATTGAATGGATGTATGTGTATGGTATGTACCTGTCCATAAAGTAAAAGATTGTTTTATGAATATTTTCGTCTACTTAACTTATTAAATAAAAAATGCACGAAGTGTATACCAAACTTCCTTGCTTTACAAGACATGTTTTTTGTGTGTCAAAAAAAGAATAAGAACAAATAAAACTAACAAAATTAAATTACCTACACCCATTCATAAACACACTTGCTTACTGACTGAAACAAATGCACCACAGTTTAGAACGTAGCTAAAAGGTGCTGTAACTTTTCCCTCAGTTACAACACATATGAAATATTTAATGCAATATCAAGCAAGTACAGATCACACCTCAAAACGTTAAAATCTGTGTTTCTGTCCACAGCAATCTCACAAGTTAACTGACATGGTCCCCCACTGCACAATAAGAATGTGGTTTATAAGTAAATATGCCACAATGGATATCACTTCTGCAACTACACATTTACATCCTTTGTAGGATATAAAACTTGTGTATGAGGTTAAACAGTTTAAACCATACAAGTATTATATTTAACCACCTGAGTCAATGAAAAGGATGAAGATTCAAGTCTTTGGGGATATTACATTGTGCCAACTGGTAAACAGTCAGTGATAATTTGAAGGATTGTAGTGCTGTCATATACAGGGTCAAGAAGTTCAAGAAGAGTCTGCTTCAGACTGCCTGACCCTAAATACATGACGGTACTATGATCCTTTGATGTGTCAGTAACTATTTACAAATGAACATGACACAGCAACCCAAATAAACTCAATCTTCAATGACAGTGCTGTGAAAACCTCGAATCTCACGATGAAGAGGAAGTGCAGAAAGGTAGGTTTCTCCTGTGCATGCCATGAAGTCATATAACAAGAGCAGATGTAGAGCAACACTCGTTCTCAACCTTAGCACTTAGATGTAGGTGAGCAGCTAACTTCACATCCTGGATGTTTTCACACAAGGGAAAAAGCTTCAAGCACCCTATCCATTCTAACTACACAGTGCAAAACGCACAAAACATCATTTCTGACAGTGTCAGTCTTTCTCCGTGTAATGCTGTAAGTGCTATTTATTCCCACCCTTTCAACTTGCGGAAACACAGCCACTGATCAACTTCTGAAATTAGGAATCATTCGTCCATAGTTTTATACAAAGCATACCAACATGAATGCCATGATTTGATTTAAAATCAGTAAATGTTACACATGTTGAATATCTGAAGTCAAGCTTCTGACCAGTGATACTGCTGGCAGAGTGTTATTCCATTTCCAATTTCAAAAGAAACTTATCCATATCCTATTGTTTCTACACAGAGTACTTTTCTATGACACTTTTCTTGTAGAGTGTAAGGAATCTGGACATCAAACATCCTGTGTAATTAGTGGAATCCTAACAAAATATAAATGTTAAATATTTTAAATCAGAACACCAACCTATAATTTGTCATTACCAAACTCCAATAGATAAGAAATTAACCCTTCTGGGCTGAAAGATGACTTTAATCAATGCAAAGTGTGATACAGCGCAAGCCAAGAACGTATGAAGTAACCAGTGGCCATTTCAATCCTGCGTCTTTTGCAGAGTAAGCTCAGCACTAAATTCGAGGACCAAAGGGTCAAAGACAATACAGAGTTCAGAAACAGAAGGGCTCACCAAAGTCATGTCCAAACAAGGGTCAGAACATCCTCTGTTTCACTTATGCAGGAAGCACCTGCAGTCTGATCAAATGAAGACAAATAGCAGTACCTGAAATATTCAAGTATTTGATGCATTTCTGCAGCAGACTGTTGGTATGCAGTCATGCGTCACTTAATGACGGGGATATGTTCTGAGAAATGTGTCGTTAGTCAATTTCGTCATTGTACGAATGTCACAGAGTGTACTTACACAGACCTAGGTAGTACAGCCTACTACACACCTAGGCTATGTAATGTATGCAACATTTGGTAATTACTTGGTCTCTTTGTAAAGACTGGAATCTGCTTGTATTGTAACTATAGTTGACGTAACTTGGAAATGTTGGGCAGCTTACCTCACAACTGTTTTTTGAGAGGTGTATTCGTGCACCAGTTAAATGATGTAAATATTACGTAAGAGTCACCACAATGCCACTATAAAATCCTGAGGAAATTAGGTTAATGCAAGACTCGCAAGATTGGTAACACCAGAGAGAAGAACTACTGAAGTAATTTTGGTCTACAACATGACGTTACTCTGTTCCTGCAGTACAGTTATACTGTATATCATTGGTCGCCATGTTGGGCTGCTTCATATTCTGGCTGATAACAGAAGGTGAGCTGGACTGACCGATTATTAAATTGCTTATTTTAGCGAGTCACTTTCGGAAACAAAATACTTTTCTAAATTGTACGATTACTGATTGGGATTTAATAGTGGCGTGATGATTGAGCTATAATTTTGTAACGAATTATTTAGCATAACCAAGGAACTTAAGCATCCTATTTCGGACTTGTATAACTTACATGTATATTAATGTATATATAGTAGACAACAGAATTCACTGTTAAGTTTGTTACGTGGTTCGTCACTCACTGAACCCAAAGGTGTCCTTTAGCCCTCGAAATACCTAAGTAACCACGAAGCCTCTGACTTGGCTATTGCTACCGCCTATTACCTGTTCCCATGGGAATTCCAGGATGGGCCGCTTAACGGCCACAGTAGGGTCTCTCAAACTTACCGCTCAGCTTGGGCACTATATAACGTGGTGACACAACCCCCGTAGTCACTACAGCTACATTGTATAGACTATTGTTCCTAGGCTATAAACCTGTACAGCATGTTACTGTACTGAATACTGTAAGCAACTGTAACACAATGGTAAGTATTATAACATTATATTATAATATTATGGGACCACCATTGTATATGCGGTCCGTTGCTCACCAAAAACGTCGTTAAGCAGAGCATGACTGTACTGTACACTGAACTACTGATTACAAGGAGAGAGAGGAAAAAAAAACCATTAATACTCACATTTGCATTATTCTCCACCAGGTAAAGGAACACAACATCTTCTCTCTGCAATCTCACAGCTGCATGCAAAGGAAATCCTGTTTTGGATTTGAACATCCGGAATAGCAGTGGTGCGCTCATATGTGCAAAGTCTTCACTTGTAAAATCATCCTACAAAACACAAAATATTTTTGTAAATTATTGGTATGTGACCAATCCCATCGGTTTATGACCTTTTCTGAAACATGAAACACACAAACAACAGAGGATTTTTCACAGGCTGATAGTGCATTTGTCACACTGAACAGCAAAAAATCATACTAGCATTTCTAAACATATTAACTTAAACATAATAATTAACATCCTCATCAGACATTACAATAGTAGAGATATCAAGATCACACATAACACATAATAGTGTAATTGTACACTAAACATTTTCAATTAAAAATTGAGCACAAAAGCATATAAAGGAATTTAAGTTGTCCGACATTTCCTCCTGATGTACAACATGAACAGCATTCAGATGTCTGTGAAAAAATTCAGCAGAATGTTAAAAGTAAACTATTGAACCATCAGAAGGACGTAAGTTAGGAGATGTTTCCACATGTAACAATCCTGCCTAAGTTCATATGATTATTGCCTGAGATGTCACAGAAATTCTTTTTGTCTAATTATCTCAAAAAACCAGAGGACTTGGGGAAAATACATGGTCACAGATTTCTCTTCAAAACTACTGCTGAGAACATGTCTCTTTCTAACAAATATTTACTTAGTTATTTGCATGTTACACTCCACACATATGTAACAACACATATAAGTCTTCAGACAAAGGGATCTTCAATAATGTCACATTTTAATCAAAACTGTACTATCAAGAAATAGAACAGCAGTTAGTTTTGAAACACATATAATACACCATAGCCACAATGTGGGGAATGGCAAAAATTAGGCAACAGGAACAGGACGCAGACTACCAGTCGAGAAACAATGACCTACCTATAATATCTATTTCACAATTAGTGAAAAAGACTTGTAATTAGTAACCCTGACAATGCCACGTCTTTAGTAGTCCTCCAGTGAAGTTCATAAAATCCATGCAGAGAGAAGAACCTGTGTCTGCCTGTACACTCACTCACCAACGCGTTTCATTACCAGAACTACAAAACATGTTTTAGTAAAATATGACAAAGGGACGGCCAGAACTAATTGGTATGGAAAAATGTTTTATTCACTACCACTATACATAAAACCCAAACAAAGCTTTATTAAAAACAATTAAATAAAGAAAAACTCTTCTGTTCAAAAAAACTAGTGTCCAACATCACATACTCATCACTTTAACATATGTAACGTTCTTTTAAACATTTTTCAACACCAGCTTACAAAACATAAATAAAGGAATATTTATACCTGTATGAAACAGTGTATCAGTACTGCTGATTAGCTCAATCAGTTTATGGCTCCGCAGTACAGTACTCAGCTACTATTAATGTTTTTGACATGACATCACTTTGCATTATTCAGTAACTCAATACACAAAGTCGATATCAGACTAAACACAACTAAATTCTATTTTATTAAAGTGAACAACATGTTTTGGCCTAGGCTAGGCCATACTCAGTTTCGTAAGGAGTTGCAAAAAGAAATAGAATATACACATAGTTGTATAATATTTAAAACTGGTTAAAATATTACAATACATTAGAACAATATGCATCAATTGCAGGCTTTGCAACAACTGATACAAATGGTGGACAAAGTGGCAATGGGACAGGATTTACTCCCCGTACTTTAGTTTTCCCATCTGTATCATTCCATACTCATGCAATCCTCTGTCACCACTATTATATGATCTTAGCAACCAACAGCAGTATTAAACCTCTGACATCGAAGGATGACTGTAGAGGTTTCTGGAAAAGCTAGGTCTGGATAAGAACCATTTGATCTCTGGGCATCCATCTGCTACAGAATAAGCAACTGTTCAGAAAAATTAACTGAAATGCCCTTTCTTAGAACGTATTTTGTTTCCAAATGCTTTTACTGTATTATTTTGATCAAAGGAAAATTAGTTCTTTGAAAATTATTTTCTCATTTTTAAAATGCTGGCAGGAACTCAAGAAGCTTTTCTATATAATAGTAAAAAATACATCCTAATTTTATTCTCCTCTTATTATTATTATTATTATCCCCTTTTGTGGCTGTCCTGCTGCCTGTTGTCTTCATCTTCAAGACAAAAAAGCAATCTTATTCTACACTAAGGAGAGAGGCAGAAGATTCCTCTACAATATTCCCACCTATCTACAAACTAAACAATGCCACATTCCAAAATGTCACAGTCTTAAAATCCTTACAATATTAATGACAAAATTACGAAATGTTTAAATGTATGAAGTTTATTTTACTATTTGGGTCAGATGATTTTTCCTACTTCTCCTTTTTAAAAATCCAGAGATTAAAACATACACATTGCTTTACAAGGTAATCAAACATTAGAATGAGGGTCTGAGAGTTCAAAATCGATTGAACTAGCTCAAGAAGCAGAAATAAGGAAACATATCAGTAAACGTTCAAGTTCCATAGAAGTGGGGATAGATCCAGCTTACCCAGTGTGCTGAGATAAGCCCAGAACAGTGTTCTTTAAGTGTTTCAGCTCCAATCTCATCAGCTGTTGTATAGAACCTCACACAGTTATGAACATTGACAGATGCCATTAGTGCTTTTTCACACCTGCAATGTGAAGCAAAACATAGCCTATGTTACAAATAGGTGATTATTATATGTTAAAAACAAAAACACTATACTTTGTGAACAGGATCAGTTCCCATCTCCATCGTAAGATGTGAAGTTAACACCTAATCAGCTGGACATGATAGGAAAAGGTACTTTAACCTGTAGGTCCCTAATCCAAGTAAAAATTAAAATACATACATGTAAGACAGCAGTGTAAGGGAGAGTTCTGAAGGAAGTGACATAACTTGAGCCGCCCAGACTGTCTGGGTGGCTTGCCACCATGTGTAATGCTCTCCAGAAATCTCCCTGTGGTTAATCTGAGAAAAAGGAGATTAGTGTCATCTGGGGTGTGACAGGTGCTTCCTCCATCTTCAGGTGGAGATGTTCTACCCTGAAGATTAAGGCAGCATGTAATTCCAAAATGTCGGCAACTTTCTACCAGACTACCTGTCATCACATCCCAGAAGACAGTAATTTTCATTGTCACTGCCATAAGTATCACAAACTCTGCAATTTCAGTACTACATTTACAATGGTCTATGGTGCACAGAAATTCACAGAGAATATTTTTGATTACCAAACACATATACAGAGAGGAACACAATACAAAATTAATCCATCTAAAAGTACCACAAACAGTAATAACAACACACTGAATACCACTGACACAGAAAACATTCAAAACGAGATCATCCAACTGGAAAATTAAAAACACCAAAATAACAATAAAAATGGACTACACAAGTTGACAAGTAATTAGTGATACAGCAGAATATAAATCAGAAAGACTGACAGTTTTAAAACATGCAAACATAAAACATGTTCTGAATACAAAAATCAATACTAAACAATTTAAACATCCAAATCACATACCAGGAACAGGCCACAGTTACACTATGACAGAAGAAAGTGCTGACACCTTACAAACAATACCAAAACACATCACCTCAATGGCCATGCAGTGAAAGGGCAAAGTAAGTCAAAAACACAACTAGTTTATTGGTTAGATGTTTCATTAACACCTAACCAATAAACTAGTTGTGTTTTTGACTTACTTTGCCCTTTTACTTCATTGTTACACACACAAGGGGGATGCCTCAACTAAAGACCTCAATGGCCAGCAATGATGTAAGCACACATAACAGGTTGGGGAATTCTTCACCAGCAATTTGTTTTTGGAGCACTATGGGGAAGACAAAGATAAGAAACCAAGTAATCCTAGACACAATATACTAACAAACTCCATGGCATCAAGACATTCTTGAACGGCTAAGAGGTCTTCAGCATGTCACATAACACATGACATAACAGAAAAAATATAGCATGTCAGTGCATGAAAGCCTTCTCTGACTGTCCCCCACTGCAACAGTGTGCAAACATTTACATACATTCGCGAGTGTGGTCTGGTAGAGGACGGACGGGTTTCTACAGTGCTACTAAGTAAGGGACATGGGCTGCTAACTGGAAGACTATCAGGCTCGAATTGGTACCTGGACCGGCACGTTTACATGGAGGTCAACGGTAGGGCAAGTAACAAGAACAGGAAATATCTATGCAGGGACAATGATTCTATGCGCAGCGGTGTTATCAGTGCTATTGGTGATCAGGGGAGTGGAACTAAACCCTGGACCTGTTGACAACATTGTGCAAGTATTGTGTAGTGGCTGTGATAGAAACTTAAAGTCAGGGACTCAATGTGACTC
>Ga0123352_10021383_pt1 | contig 10309 bp, 10 predicted proteins | sample TergutLab28metaG_FD_89700 | JGI IMG/M metagenome (GOLD analysis project Ga0123352, IMG submission 89700) | Labiotermes labralis P1 segment gut microbial communities from Petit-Saut dam, French Guiana - Lab288 P1 | ecosystem: Host-associated > Arthropoda: Insects > Digestive system > Gut ...
CCACTCTACTGTTATTGTGCAGATCACTCTCAGCTAAGTGAAGCCCCATCCTTCATTAGTGAGGACGACTGCTCTCAGGTTTCATGGAGTGCCACCCTCCTTCAATCATTTAACATATTTAGTGCTTCCAAAATGTGTTTGCATTTTATTAAAAATAAACTTTCATGCTTTTTATGCTTTTGAGGTTATTTTATGTTTCTATTGCAGGTATTCTGTCAGTTCCTGGAACCAAACAGGCATTTTATATTAAAAATGATTTCCAACATTTATGGTAGTTTTATCTATCCCAATTATTCTCAAACATTGAGACTCTACTGCATACAAATCATGGCTATATACAGAAACAACTCTAAATGTATCCCCAACACACCTTCAACCACAAGCTCAGTTGACGTAGTAGCTACTCCAAAGTCATTCTCAGCCACACAAGTCACCTCTCCTGTATCATCAGGGAACACCTCAGGAATTGTCAGTACAGAAGTTCCATCATCATATTCTTCTACTTGGAAATCCTTCGAGGGAACAACTTCGGCTCCTTGCTTGTACCACTTAACCTCTGGCTTTGGTTTGCCATCCACTTTCACTTCCATCCTGCAGTAACACAGAACTGTATAAATATTGCCATAGTAACAGCATTACAACATACATCAGGGGTCTCAAACATGTGGCCCATGGCCTGTCAGTTTGTTACTGATCTTATTCCAACTGTCAAATGTGGCCCAGCTCAGTGTCGAAGGATAACATGGACATAACTTAAAGCACTAAGGTGGAAAGGGAGAGACTGAACTGGTTCTGAACAGACTACAAGGGTGGGCTTTTGTGAACATGATAATGTACCATGGATTTCTTAAAAGCAAGGAACTCATCAGAACCAAATAAGGATCAATTCACTTTACTGAAGTGAGATAAGCATAATTTGGCTGCATGTTTTGGCTTGCTTGGAAGGCATCATCACACCAATTAAGCTACAACATGTAGCCAGATTACTCCTATCTGATTCCAATAACAAGACTTGTTACAGTGATGAGCTATTATTGTACCTCTCTAATACACACATAACAGGATGTCTTATCAACATGGAACTTAATCACTGTTTTTCACAGAAAATCCTGTAACATGAAATTAGTTACAGTCTCATGAATGGCTGCAACTCACACTACAAGGACAGTCACATTCCACTTAAGAACCAGTCACAAATTCTTCATAGTGTCTCACTAGCAGTGTCCACACTAGCAATCACTGTCAAGGCATGGTACAGTAATGAACTTGTGCATTTGAATATGACAAAGAATATTTTATTGAACCATGAGTGGCTGTCAGAATATCTTTACTGGGACCCTCTGAATTAGGAATTTGGGGGCAGGAATTGCACCAAATCTTAGTTTGTAACTCTGAAGTGTGTGAAAGAACACTGTCCAAAGACAGTCCCTTATACTTACTGCGTTACCACTTAGTTTTGTCCCTTACAAAACTACATTAATAAAAGCCAAGAAAAATGAAAGTCTGATCTTAAATTTGTAATATGAGTTACAGACAAATAATTCACTTGCAGATCTTCTGTGTTAAATGTATGCAATATATGAAAGAAATCCTATGGACAGTAAGACTTCCATGTTAAAAGTTTGCCTGTGATGAGATGGACAGACAGCATAGTATCATCTCACTGGCCTGTCATATGTGGATAAATGATGGCTGTATAGTTACTAAATGTTCTGACATTTTGAATGAATGAACGAAAAAATGAACGAACGAACATACTGCCTCCATCTTCAGGGTCACTGCAGTGGTTAGGATTGATGCTGAAATGATGGGGTTGAAGAAAATGTCAGATATATATATATATATAGAAGTTTCAAGGAATTTTCTCCTCTCTGTAATTGCAGCATCCACCGGAATCAATTCAGTCACCCTGAAGCTGGAGACATCACATCCATCCATAAGATATTTAATCTATATGTTGTGTGAAAAACCAAAAAATCAACCATCATTGCTGAGAAAACCTTAAAACTTACAGGTGCACAAATTCACTGCATGAACTACAGATTTATTATGATATAATGTTACTGCAATACCAATCTGCACAGTACATCTCATGAACACTGCAAGAGTTTTGGGTTTTTAATTTCTGAGATTTGAGACTCTCAGAGCGGTGCTGCTGGACATTCAAGTTTTCTGGACATAGGGCTGTCAGGAGATTAATGCCCAACATTTTGAAGGATCATCATCCCTTCACCTTCAGGATGAAGTAATCCACGAACACTGACAATGAAGGTGCTATGATGCTTTGAAACTTCTGGAACTACTCATCCAATGGAAGAGTGTCATATCCCAGAAAACTTGCATATTTAAACCAATTTGCTGCATACCCATCACTATGCCACAAATGTTTGAGTGTAACAGCAACCATACTGCACTTCAAATAAAACCTAAAGTTTCATACACATCAAATGTAATATTTTACCTTACCTGATAAGTTCTCCATCACGAGAAGGATAAACTTTCTGCAATGGAGTGATATACTTTGGAGCTGTCCCATCTTCTTCTTGAGGTACTTCTTTATCCAATTTCTCTTCCAAAACTTCAGACACAGTTTCCTGAAACAGTAATAAATAACTTCAATTCTGAGTGTCCTATAGTTGATGGATATTATTGCTGTGTGGTTGATAGACTTTTTTTTTTCTGCAGGATTGTAGTATGTACTGCATGTAAATCATAAGTGTATTTCATCGTGCTGACTCCTCGAACTTTCCGTAACACTGTTTACACTTGTATTTCTTAGTAAGCAGTCCAGGCATGGGAGGAATAGAGTTTCCTTCTATTTCTTTTTGTTTATAAGTGGTCGCGCTAAATGTTTATTGTGCGAGCTGTGTGTGAGGTCGAGGGCAAGAGTAGCTCCCTTGTGCTCCAGTTACAGTCTGCAGAAGTATCTCAAACACTGACCAGCAGCTTTGAAAGAAGATGGACTATCGGTGTTAACGTTAATGAAGGGATCCAAGATTCCTAGAGTTGAACTCAATAAATTCACTTATAAGAGCATTATTCACTATTCATGCACAATAAACTGCAGTACACTTGACATGCAGATTGTTGCGAGCATGTGCAGTCTGCCCAACTCCCCATCTCAACCTGAAGTTCAATCTCTGTCCCTTGTGGAACAACATCCACGATACCTTCCCTAGCGGGACCGCGCAGGATACAACATGAGGACTCCTATTTTTCAATGACAGAATGACACAAAAATATATTTATAATGAAATGACCACACACAATACTTCTCTATGTAGGAGGTCTGAAGTGTTCTAAATACCTCTTAATCCTTCAATACTAGTCTCAGTGCACTGTACAGACATTATATTCTTTACCTGACACCAGCCTCAGCATACCACATGGTTATAAAATGGGTACCAAAAATTTAAAACCTCTCCATCCTGAGCACTAGTTGTGATTTAAACCCATTGCTCATTGAGCATTTAATCTTTGACATGACAACACTGTATGCTCTGCCTCAATGACACATTATTTTGCAAAACCAAGGCCAAAAACAGTCATTTTGTAATAGACACAGTATAAAAGTGTGTATGGAATAAATATATCTGCCTAACATCTCATGCAAACAGCTGGGCAACTGGGATGCACACTTATAAAAATTGTACAGAAATGCTGCAGAGAATCAGAATACTGGATTGTAACCACATTTGGAAACCACCTAGAATGGTACTGAACAAGTAGAAGTGCTGACAGGTGATAAGGAGAAATTGTTCAGACAAATGCACAAAAGATACAGAGAAATGCAGAAACACACAAATGGTTCAGGTATGTGAATAACGATGCCAATGTTTAACAAGAATGCATACAGATATAAATAGATAAGTGCATTAACATAAAATGGTTCAGAGGACTGCATAAAGATACAAAAAGGTTAGACGAATACCTAAGATACAATTGCTTTGAAAGAAAGTGCACTTTTAGGTATATGTAATATCTGAATATGATATGAACAATTAAACATACATGTGTACTGTACCATTCTATATGACCTTACATACCAGAGTAAATTCCATTTCTCATTACAAGACATTTTACACACTCATAAAATACAGAATGATCACAAAGCCATTCCCCAAACCTTACAACTACAGCCAGAAACACCTGTTTGTTAGTACAAAATTTTCTGATTTACTGGAATTAGCCTAGCTAACATTTGTCATGCAGACATGGTAGTACTGGCATTTTGCCAGTTCCCTTACTATGTATTTTTCATACACAAAAACAAGCAACAAGATCACCAGCTCATCACCGAACACCAGTGACACACACCAACTGGAATTAAGAAAATGGTTTTATAACTTTGTTGTCTGCAGCACGCATTTTAAGTGGGCCAAGAGGACATACAGATGAGGTAAGACAGTAGATTGCAAACAGCTTGCTGATAATGCAGCAAACAGTCCCACTGCAGTGCACAGACAATTTGCAGTGTCATGAACTCGTTCCTTCTGACATCTACTCTTGAGTCCTGGCAGGCCTATCAATTGTATAATGGGAGCAGGAAGTGTAGAATAACCTACACTGCATAAACATTAGTTCATGGGCTGACACAGCAAACAGACCTCAAGCAGCACAAAGTGCAACAGGGCTTCACAGTCACTTTTGAGGTGTCAAAATTCAAAGTTATTTGAAATCATAGTTGTAATGAATCACCTTCACTCCAAACACACGAATAAACATAACACATTATGAAATGGAACTGTACACATAATATTTAATAAATGAAGAGTATCGATACAAAGCAAACTGTGCAGTATGTATACTACAGCAAAATATGCAGTACCCATATGTAACATACTGTTTGTATTCATACACAGCATACTGTGTAGTATCCACACACACACATGCATGGATGCATGCGCGTGCCTACAAACACACACACACCCTACTGTACTGTATCCATACAAAGCAAACTATATCGACTATAAACAAATGCAGTACAAATTTTGATTAAGTTTAAGACTAATATTACTAAGATTAAGAAAATGCAGTACAGCCATTTTAACCAGTCTGTATTTAATGAGTCCTCTTTGTCACTTCTATCTTGGGCTGAGGACTAGAATGGCTCTGTCAGCCATATAAATTAGGGGCACCTCAGAGGCACAGGAAGCTTCTTCCCTTCTCAGACTAAAGTTTCCACATAGTAAGTATCAGAATATTGAGAGAATGTAGAATTCCCAACTGACTGCCTGCCTGCATGCGTGCCAACCTACACACCTAACTCACTGATGCAGCCCAGCTGTTCACAATAAGGCTCAATGACAATATATTAATGAAGATCACTAACAGCCTGTAATAACAAGATATTATTTATATATTAAAATATAAAATGAATTACTACTGCAACAACCTGCCACCAATCATTTAAAATTAAATCAAATTTGGAGTACAGGAACCAGAATTGTCAGCTAAGGTAACTCAATAATGAAAATATTTTGCAACTTACAATGCTGCCACCGCCCTTTACTTTGCTTAGGCAGGAGCTTAAAACTGGCCACTCTGTCAACCAAATTCTCAACTACAGCAGAAAAATAAATGAACTCTACTTTTAAATGTACCTTTAATGCTCAAACAGATCATATCCTTAAGGTGCTAAACATTCTTCCACCTCCCACTTGCAAACATTCCATTAATTCTGTCAACCAATGTTTTGCCCCTCAACTCTGCTGTCCTTTCCTGGCAACAGATCTGTGTGAAATTAGCACCCAAAATTCTACAACTTATTAATACTTTTTACAGAAATAAGTAAGCTGTGTGTATGAACTTTGTGTTACATTACTATCACAGAAGTATCCAGCACCTTGCAACATTTTTCACAGACACAGCATTCTTGCAAAGCTGCAGTAAAAGTAAGGGATTGGTGGCCATACCATGGCTCAGGTGTTTAGTGACCAGCCTCTAGCTGCAGAGTTCTGGGTTCGATCCCAGGCCAGTCTGTGTAAAATCAGTGGTGGACAAAGTGGCACTGGGACAAGTGTTTTTTTGAGTACTTCAGTTCCCTGTCAGTATTATTGTACCAACGCTCAATACTTATTTATTCCTATATCACAAAAAAGAAGCAGAGAGCATAATCAAACATCATAAACTAAAAAAAGTTAGAAACTGTTTTGGCTGCATTTCAAAATCAAGCAAAATATGCGACTGGAGTTATTTATTGAAATATAAAAGGTAAAGTGTTTTTATTGTTGTTATACAGCACCAGGTTATGGCATAAAGTGATCTGCTGTGACAGGTTTCTAAGAGCTTTTATTGTAGAACTACAAAAATATACAGCATACACACTCACCAAACTACAGTCCAACAATCTGAAAAAATACTTTCTCTCAAAGCATTTTAAAAGTCTACAGGATATATAACACTGTTAATGTTAAGATAAGAAATTCAACATAAGCCAAACAATTAAGCAGCAAGCCAAAATAATCAATGTCACATCAAGTATCACAAAGAACATTCCTGATTATTTCTGTAACATTGAATGAGGATGGCCAAGGATGAGTCAAATGCATGAAGCACCAGCTTTGCTAAACACCAATTATTATTTAACATTCCTTGTATCTACAAATAGCTGCCCAAACAAAACAAAAACATTGCTGCATGAAGTCAAGTTCCATACTCTGCATCATAAATAGACCTCCAATAGATTACCTTCTCAGTCAACAATTCTTCTTCAGAACCACTTTGCTCCACAGTAAGGGAAGTGCCAGTTGTAACAGTAGCAATCTCTGCATCAGGTATATATTCATATGCTGTCAAAATATAAATTGCAGAAGGGTTAATGCCTTGTCTATATCAGACTGTATCTGGGTATTCTATGGCATGCTGTAAAGTTTAAACGAACTTCTTTGGTGGGTGGATACTAATATTCTCTAACTGCAAGACTTTAGTATCTCACAGCCATGTTGATGAGGGTTCAGGTCTCATGGGATATGACACTGTTGTTCAGTTAGTGGTTCCTGAAGTTTTGATGGCACATGTTCCTTAAAAACACTGGGAACTACTCACCCAATAACACGGCATCATATTCCAGAAGACCTGAACCCTCAAAATGCTCTTAAGATTAATATATGAGGGAAAAGCTGGGAAATATCTGAGTTTGATCAATTACCAAGTCAAACACTAACCTTCAACGATCAGAGATGCAGCACACACAGCCTCACCCACTTTGTTAATAGCATGACAAGTGTATTCACCAGCATCTTCAGGGAAAACTTCACTGATGGCAAGTTTACATACACCTTCAGAGTCCTGGTATATGGTAACATCTTTAGCTTCCTTTATTGGTTCATTCTTATGGTACCATGTAATTTTGGGGATTGGTCTACCAGTCACCTGTAAAATTAAAAACAATATAAACTTCACTACATGACAGAGTTCATAAACACAACCATATCACCTTCACAAATTAATGTCGAAACCAGTATGGAAATACTGTAAAGGTAGAAACCAACCTGACATGTAAAATGTATTTCTTCTCCATCCATCACACGAACATTTGCCAGTTTTCTGACAAAGGTGGGGGATACAAGTTCTGCAACATCCTCCCATTCTGTGGCTGGCACAACATTAAGCGTTGCAGTGCAAGTCACGGACCCAGCGACATTCTCCGCCCGACAAGTGTAGGTGCCATCGTGTTCAGATGCAACTTCTCTTATTATTAACACCGAGTGGTTATCTGCTGTCACCACTCGCATCTCTGGGGACGACTGTTTGAAAGTATTACGATTATTATGAAAACTCCTGTTAATGCAGCAGGGCCCAAATTGTATCTGACAACTTCTGTCACTTTCCACTGCACATGTGGGCAATTGGCTGAGTTGGCTACATTAATATGATGAAAAGCTAACCAATAATTGTCAGATACAACAATGACCTTATGCCAATTTTCCTATTACATATCATACAGACTCAAGAATATACTTACGTAAGTAGAGATCACTAACCTTTATAGCAACAGAATGCTGAAACCACTGGAACGAGCATACTGGATGCGATTCAACGTAAGTCTCCATAATAACAACCTCTCCTTCAGCTACTATCTGAGGTTTCAGTGGTTCAATAAAGCATGGAGGAACCACTTCAGATAATTTTGGTTCTGGTCCAGCTAAAACAAAAAAGAAAATTACACACAAATATTATTATTGGTAATAAAACATTTAACTGAATATTGCTTCTGATTATAAAAACCAAAATGACTCTTACTTGTAACAGAAATTGTGCCAGAGCTGCGAGCTTCACCAGCAGGGTTTGTTGCGCGGACTTCATATTTCCCTCCATCAGGACGGAACACTTGAGGAATGTGTAATGTTGTCTTATGCTCTTCTATCACAATATTTACTTTATCACTTGGTGTTATCTCCTTCCCATTACGATACCAGCGTACCTCAGGTTTTGGAACTCCTTCGAAATCTGCCTCAAGTGTAACAGAATCTCCAGCTGGTACCATTTTTGCCTGAACTGGCTGAATGATCTTGGGAGCCTGCAGCACCTCTGGTTTGTGTACTCTCACTGTCTCTGCTGAAATACGACAAGTTCTTTGTTATAACTACCGACATAACATATTTCTGGTTAACTTTTAGATGACTTTGTTACCGACAGTCACTTACCAACGATGAGGTTTGCTCTGCATTCTGCCCGCCCATACGTGTTGGTAGCGCGGACAGTATATATGGCCTGATCCTGTTCCATAGGCTCTAAAATCCTAAGGGTTGCAAATCCAGTCTCTGGATTATATTTGATTTCTCGACTTCTACCTGGTTTCAGTTCTTTGTCTGAATGGTACCACTTGACCGTTGGTGTGGGGGTACCCCTCACTGTGCACTGTAATGTGGCAACTTCTTTAGGCTGCACAACCTGAGGCTTCAGTGGCTGAACAAAGTAAGGTGCCATCCCACTCTCTTCTTTTTCTGTACATCAGAGAGAACAACACCACCACTTTTAAACATGGAAACACATTCAGCTTAGATATCATCAATGATTATTAGGTGTAAAAAAGATGCACAAATAACATCACAATCTGTCACACAAATACTGTGTTACTTTCAAAACACAACATATACAAAGCCAGATGACAAGACTCTCTATGCTGTAACACCCATGTGCAATTTCCATGCAAAACCATTTGCACATGATACAGTTTCAAACAGTTGCTAACTGGCCAGATGCCAGTCAAATGTTGGCAAGAATCACTTATGCTCTTAAGCACTGCCAACTAAAAGTTTAACAACCATCATGAAAACAAGACAATGTGGGCAAAACAATACAACTTTAACTGCTTGAACAATAAATCAACCTGCAAGCATCAGGTAAATGAAGCAGAATAGTCATGATCATACAGTCAGTGAACTTACCATGTCTTCATCTCATAGCCATGTCTTCAGTAAACCTAATATATTAAATGATAAACATAACATGCTATGCAACAGGTGTGTGATGTAGGAAATTATCCCCATGCAAAGCAAAGCAAAGAGACCAGTGACACTTCTTCTGGCAAGAAGCCCCATACTGTAGAGGTCACAACACTAGGACCAAATGACCTGGCCTTCTGCTCAAGCTATTTAAACACTTCCAATATACCAACTTTTACTCTAGATACATTTCTAAATTTACCAGCTAATCAAACAAACGTAGGTTTCTTAAGTCGTCTGCTCTTATCCACAACAAATTATCTTTCACACAGATACTAACTTTACAACCAAACAACCAATCAACAAACAAAGTAACATATTAAATTTAGTTCATGTTTTAGTTTAGTTTTAGTTTAGTTAATGAACTAACTACAGTTGACAGTATAAAATTTCTTGGCTTAACTCTGGATAATTTGCTGTCATGGAAAAAACATATTGAGGCCATTGTACCTAAAAACCCTTCCTGTCTTTAGACTCCTTGAAATTGATATACTATTCATATTTCCATTCAATATTGACCTACAGAATAATATTCTGGGGTAATGCCCCCCTCAGGAATGTTACTTTCCGAATGCAAAAGAAAATTGTTAGGATCATGGTGGGAATAAGAAATAGAGATTCCTGTAGACAGCACTTCAAAAGGCTGAACATATTGCCACTACAATCTCAATATTTGTTATCACTCCTGTTTTTTGTGGTTGAAAATGTCGATTATTTTAGATTAAACTCAGAAATTCATGGCTTTAACACTAAAAATAAATCAAATTTACATCTACCACCTTCAAAATTGACAGTTTTCCAGAGGGGACCCTATTACTCTGGAATTAAGGCCTTCAATAACTTGCCCACCTATGTGAAGA
>Ga0123352_10021385_pt1 | contig 10309 bp, 3 predicted proteins | sample TergutLab28metaG_FD_89700 | JGI IMG/M metagenome (GOLD analysis project Ga0123352, IMG submission 89700) | Labiotermes labralis P1 segment gut microbial communities from Petit-Saut dam, French Guiana - Lab288 P1 | ecosystem: Host-associated > Arthropoda: Insects > Digestive system > Gut ...
CATGTTTCGAGCTTCAGGGAGCTCATCATCAGGAGTTTCACTTTTTTACTGTACAGGCAGCCTCTGGCATACTGTGTAATCTTTTGCTGTATTGCACCCGTTCCCCTACGTGTTCTGTTCCCGGGTGCAATACAGCAAAAGATTACACAGTATGCCAGAGGCTGCCTGTACAGTAAAAAAGTGAAACTCCTTGATGATGAGCTCCCTGAAGCTCGAAACATGTAGAGTGAAGGACGACTAACCCTGAAATAAAGGATATTCCAAAAGTGTCATCTTGTTGGTAATTATCTTGGAACAATTGTAATGATGCACGGAACAATGAATGTAAAATAAATGATAAACATAATTGTTCACTATAACATGTTGTTTTCTGGCAGAAACTATAAAATGGCGGTAGTAGGATTCTTCGAGATTATACGTACGGGTTACAAAAGAAAGCAGTAGCAACCACCACACCGATGCACTCCAACGAAAAAACACATGACAAAATGATCTGCAGTGTCGGTAATCAAGAACAAAACCCCTAAACCGACAAATACAAACAAAAGTAACAGGCAGATCATCTAAGTGTCCGGTAAGAAACGACCAAGAACCTAACACGATGACGTGGACGATTCCAGCGTAAAACAAAGAAAGCAGCAAGACGATCATACTGCGACAGTGTACTAACTTATGACTAACAGAAAAACCACATGAAGATGAAGTGTATCGTATTCAGTTGCACAGTACTGTACTACAGATTTTATGGTGTTAACTGTGTATGACACATGGTTTGTATTTTGTATGGTTTAGATGTGTTACTGTTTGTGTGACCACTCAAAGTTTGTTACGTTTGTTGTAATGTTTATAAAGGCACGAAAATGTCGGAAAGCCCACCTAGGTTTTTTTTTTTGACCCACGGGGCGAGGAATAACAATGGCCGCCCCTGACAGAAATTATGAACTTTAGAAAGCGCCAGAATAATTTATCATATTTTCTTCTATTTCTCTCAATATTTTGAAATTAGTTGAGTGCATGAAATCATTTTTTTTTTTTTAATTTCAAGCACATTCATTTTACCGCCCCTTGGGAGTCTGCTGTCTGGGGCGGTCGCACCATTCACACCACTGTAGCTGCGCCAATTTACATATACTCTCATGGATCAGACCCCTCTTGAGCAACTAACAGATCTAGATCTGGTCAAGAAATTCCACGAATTCTATGGAACCTGAAGGTTCATTACCGCATTCACAAGCGCCCTCCACCTATCGTTATCCTGAACCAATGCTATCCAATCCATGCCTCTTCATTTCGCTTCTTGAAGATGCATTTAAATACTATCCTCCCATCTGCGCCTAGTCTTCCAAGTGGTTTCTTTCCATCGGGCCTTCCCACCCGCACCTTGTATACACCTCTCCTGTAAATATACATCTAGCATAACTGTATATTAATCGACAGAACGTATGGTATTTACTTCAAAATACAATATGCCGTAGAAGTATTATATTTATACGCGCAGAACTCATGATATAAATCTCGTCACGGAAGTATAATGAAATGCTTGTTTGTAGGACCGATGTTTGTGAGAAAGGGAAGCAGGGTTTGTGAGTTATGGCCGGAGCCTACTGCTTCCAAACTACGCGCCACAGCCGACCACTGTTTTTTTACGACAGTTCCTAAGTTCCAATCTCGGTAATGACACCGGCTATCATCACTGACGTTTTTCCTGGTTTTTCTCAGTCTATTACGCAACTGCCGGAATAGTATTTCGATTAGGTTACGATCGGTTATTCCAAATTCTTTCCTACCTATATACACCAGTTATCTTACCACCACTGTGTAGTCTGAGGTACTGGTAACGTTGTAAGACAAATTGAAAAACACACTTCCTAGCGGTACAAAACAGTCTGCACCTGTGAATTCAACCCCATTACCACAAAACGCGGGCTCAGTCCCGTTCTAAAACCTTCTACAAAGTAATTTATTATTCTCTATTCTTCTTCCATTTACCCAGGAGTTATCTAAATCACTGTAAATAATACAATCATCAACAAAACTTCGCTTCGCACTGCACTATTTTTCCATTTCTAATTCAAACGTGTCACGGAAGAGAGGAGAGCTGTTGTGCATTCTCCTGGCATCTCCATTCGTCTGTCATGGCAGAATAGCGCCTTGCTCCATCGCTCTCTTGTCAGATCAAGAGTCAAGAGCAGGGTGAAGGGCGGAATGTAGGGTGCTGTACAGAACTGCCCCTGTATGAATTATCAGCTTCCCTTGTACATAGCACCACAACATTGCCGCGAGTGCTGGTGAAGTGAAATCCGACAGGTGCACCGAACAGCTACAGGGTGATCATCGATAATCACCCAAACCGACTGTCTGCAAATTTTGTTTCCAGACAGATTAGTACAGCATTTTTTGGGTCACTGAGCCCTGAAGTCTGGTAAATAGATAACAACGTTTCGGGAAAGTCTACTGTTTTCGCCTTACACACTGACCATGGAGACAAATGTTCCCTCGAAATTTGGCTCCCCAGCCTCCATGTGAATACGGCTTAAAATATCAGAACATCGAAGTCTTGACAGTGTTGTCCACATACATTATGACAGTGGTGTCTTGTCATTGTATGGCACTATGTTTGGACTGCAGCCATTGTTTGATTTAAAATATTAAATGGTTGTGTTCGTGATATATGCTGTGTATCTGACCTCAGGGTAAAACAGGAATGACAGAAGACCAATCTGTTGGGCCCAGTAGACAAATCAAAGTGGTCTACGTAGCGCACATGTAGATAAGTACGTATGCATAGGGCTTCAATCGAGGGTAAGGAGGGAAAACGAATATTTTATGTTGGTAGGCATGTGTGTAACATAATGCCGGTTCCGGTGGCTGCGCGGTCTAAGGCATAGGTCTGCGGCCGCTTGCTAGCTGGGATTGCGGGTTCGAATCCCACCGGGGACGTGGATGTCTTTTGTGGGTATTGTGTGTTGTCAGCTAGAGGTGTCAGCGTAGAATTGGTAACTCCTCCGATGGAGGCCTACCGAATGTGGTGTATGTGTGTTATTGCGTATGATAAGGTTCATAAATAACCCTTAACCCCTACAATGGTTAGGTAGACAGAGACCAGACTAATAAAGAAGAATGTGTAACATAATCAAGTAATAGCATTTGAACTGGTAATGAATCGGGTACACATTTCGAAAATTTCTTCCTTTGTCAATATTGCGAATGGTACAACACCTTAATATTTTCATGTTGCCTGCTTGTGATTTTGAGTTCCTTGCAGGCCAGTTTAGTGAGGCATGAGTAGAGGTGGGGGAGAGATTTGTGAGAGACCAGTCACTGGTAAATTCCGACAAAATAACAAATGATTGGGTTATGCTGTAGTGTTCAAGCTCTTGGAACCATATTTATGAAGCCGGCTGTATGATTAATTACTGAGAACAGAGTAATTTCAGTGAGGAAGAAAGTGGGCCTAATTTATCAGGTATTTTCACTTTGGTTATATCTGACACCTTGAATTTACGAGGTGTCCCATAAGTCCGATATCGCAGGGAATGGGACTAGCTAAGCAAATGTTCAGTCTCTCCTGTTGCTGGCACAGTTGATATTCTGCAGGCTGCATGGCACGCATATTAAAGTCTGGGGTGTGATATCTCTATTAGTAGCGCGGATGTTATCTGTAAGGACATAAAATTGTGCTGGGACGGGTAAGGTACACAAATGATCTTTTTTAAATGAAGCCAACTAGGTGCACACTACTTCTTAGTATATTTATTTCAACTTCTCTACATGTTTCGGGCAACTATGTGCTCATCAGGATAACATACTGTTTCTACACGACACTGGTATTTTTCACTCTGTGTACCAGTGTCGCATAGATACAGTAAGTTCTGCTGATGATGGGCACACAGTTGCCCGAAACATGTAGAGAAGTTGAAATGAATGTACTTAGAAATAGTGTGCACCTAGTTGGCTTCATTTGAAAAAGACTATACAGGGATGAACGGTGAACAAGACATAAAAAATTACACAACTGACTTCAGGTGACCCAGAGGAAAAAAATCTAGGGGCGTCGGCTAAGGCTAGAAACGTGCGGAGGGGCAATTTCTGCCTTTTCCTGAACAGTATGCCTCGTATTCATATCCCCGTTGTGTGTTATTCTACCTGCAACGAAAATAATGTTTCCTAGACCGCACTTACGGGACTCCGGTTTATATAGTTCTATTTACGTGTGACTTATCTAACTACGCTTGCAGTGACTCAAACTTTACAGGGTTGAATGGTAGGATGAGTAATGTTGATACCATGGCAGGAAGTGTTGTGACATGATATGAAATAGTATTCTTATATTTGATAAGCAGGAGTGAGAATAATCACGACAGACGTATCAGAAATGCCTATGTGTGAGTTAGAGATCAGAACTTGGATCTTGATTTTTTTTTGTTTTCTTGGAGGGCCTGAGGATGACCTACTAGGTCGAAACATGTCGCCCTGACATATGTACCATTGTGTATAAAATAAATGTTGCGTTAATGACTGACGTGTAGTATTTTATTTTATTTACTTGGATCTTGAGCTTGCTATTCACGCGGTTATGACATTCAGTTTAACTTCAAAAGTAACAATTGACTGACATTTGCGATTTAATATTTGGGTTTTTGTTTCTGTCTTTCTCAATAAACAAATGGATTTATAGAACAAAATTATGATAAGTGGATATTTTGGAATAGCGTACAATAACTGAACAACTTTAAACGTCACTAAAGGCCAAAATAAAAATTGCATTTACGACCTTAGGAGATGGTTAATTTTGGTGTATGATTGCTACGATTCGAAAGAGAATGTTTTACGGTCCCGTCTGCCTCTCTAACTCTCAAAGATTAAAACACGCAAAATTACAGTTGTATTGTTTTTTTTTGTATGATTGTGAAGCCTGGTATGTGACACGACGGGTTGGATATAGATCAACAAGGTGTTCGAGAGCGAGGTGCTGAGGGTGGTAGCTGGTTCAAAAAAAAAGAGTAGTAAGAAGTGGATGCAAGAAATTACATAATGAGGCTTTTTGCAATTTGTATTGCTCACAAGATTATTTGGGGTTGAGCTGAAGGAGGGCTAAATGGGTGCGGAATGAGGCATGCATGAGGGGAGGCAAGAAACGCACACAGCGTTTTTGGCGGGTAAACCGGAAGGAAAGAAACCGACTGGGAGACCGAGACGTAGATGGGAGTGGTGTGAGACAGGTTGGTATCGAATGGAAGGTGGGAGAATGTGGATTCGTTTGGTTCGGATGGATGAGTGTTTGGCACTTACGACCATGGTAATGAGCTTTCGGATTGCTGAAATGCACGGAAATTCGTGACTTAACTGTGACACTGCCTGTTGGCTTCTCGTGGGCACCAGTGCTTCACGGAGTTGGTTGAACGTCTTTATTGCAGGATACTATCAGCAAAGAAGGCAGTCACAGTGGCCGCGCCGTCTAAGGCGTGGGTCTGCGGTCGCTCGCTTGCTGAGATTTTGGGCTCGAATCCCACCGGGGCCTGGATATTTGCCTAGTGTGTGTGTTGTTTGTTGTCAGGCGGAGGTTTCTGCGACGAACTGATCACTCGTTCAGAGGAGCCCTACCGACTGTGATGCGTCGTTGAATGTTGTCTAGAAACCTCAAGAATGAGGAGGACATGGCCCGCGTTGGGTCGCAGCGCCATAGGGAAAATCAGCAATGAAGATTATACAAAAATAATTACCTTAATTGAAGAGTGAGTTACAGTTTTGGAAAATGATTAAATTATTTGTAATCGGCTTGTAGTAGTGGCCAGGGGTGAGATAGTTTTTGTTCCTCTAAGTGCTTTTAACGAAGGATTGTAAGAGTGTCGCCCTTTGAGGGGATGACGGTCATAATTGCCGTATTATTATTGTTGTTGTTGTTGTTGTTGTGGTGGTGGTGGTGGTGGTGGTGGTGTGGACGAGTTATGTACAAAATATAGGTATTTTTTAAATGTAATTTTGAACCTGTACTTTTTGACAACATCTCACGCGTCACTCAGAACAACAGCCGGCTCGATTGCTGGGTAATGTCAAATTATGGAACACATGAAAACAGTTCCACAAGTCACACTTTTATTTGTATTTTGCGTGTAATCTGCAGCTTTATGGAGACAGATTTTTGTTACGGAGTCACTAAATGTCACCCCTTGCATCGTAGGCCTATTCTTCAAAAGTTGCCTTTCAGTTGATACGAACTGCAAGTCAAGGACTCTGTGCTATAAAGCTGTGCTCCGGAGATAGATGCCTTGATTCATTCCAGAGATGAGAATGACCTTTTCACAAACGACCTAGTTGCGGGAATTGTTAAAATCCAGTTACTAAATTCTTATGCGTCTAGTAATGCTTCATCAAAACCACCAGCGATGATGTATTTTTACGCTGAATTTCACAGCATAACTCATGTAAAAATCTTTTAGAGTTTTGAAGATTTACTTAATGCCATTGCGGACGTAATGCGAGCCTCCGAATAATGAGGCAGATTTTTAAAGTGAATGAAATTTTTCACGCCACGCATTTTAAGTCTGAAAACCGAACACATGGCCAGTAATGTAGTTTCTGTGTTTACAGGCGCACAAACATGAAAACTGTGTACCAGCTTGTTGGAAGTAGCAAACGTAGTACTGAATTTTTATTCTGATGTTTGGAAATGGGGTAGTGGGCCTACCCTTTTTTATTATGGGACTTTTCTTATCGTAATTAACTCCAAAATATGATTTTCCTTGTAGCCACTCTAGAGCAAAGTCACATTCAGGTGAAGAAAAGACACTTGAAGGGCCCTCCGTTTCCCACATTTTAACGCAAGATATTTAGCAAAAATTCATAAACGCTCGTGCACACACCATTACGAAGGAAGACATCTAGAATCACGTCATACAATATCAGGTGTTCGGTCCAGAAATAACACCCTTTGCCCGATGATGTTTCTCATGAACCGAAACGTGTAACACATTATTTCACAACATTACAATGATGTGCCACACGTTTCGGTTCATTCTTCGTTTGTATTTCAGTATAGTTTAACAAAGCGGGATGAATCAGAACAAAAATATATCAATCTAACAAGTGTTACGCTTTTAAATAAGTAAGGCACTTTCCTTCTTCTTTCAGAGTAATGAAAGCAGAATATTTTTATGTTTAAACTGTGAGTTTTCTATTTTTTGCAGTCTGCATTTCTGCTTCTCTCCCTCGTGTCCACTCTGTAAATTGTGGACTACATTTCTAAGGGAGGTCAGTGTCGTGGCTCCCTTAATTCCACCAGATGTACGAAAGTGTGCAATCCTGTAAATCAAAACTGACTCAGTACAAAAAAACCTTAGCATGCAGCGGCACCGTATCTCTTTTCCAATCTCTTGAGTATTTTTCTTCTCTGTAGTCGTATCACGAATGGGGGGGGGGGGCTGTAAGTGATAGGCCACCGTCTTTGTGACTCTGTGTATCGCCCACCCTTCTTACCACATTCTTCATCCTCTTTGTGAGAAACCCCCTGAGTGTTGTACCGTCATGTAGCAACACGGTTTGCCTGATACACGTGTTGTACGAAATGCCATTTTTACTTAACGAACAAAAAAAAAATAGAAATTAAAAATCCACTCTTAAACTACGTACCTAGCCTGTCTCGTGACTTTCTTTACTTTTATCATTATAAATTGACATAAAGAGTCAGAGTGTGTTTCATGTAAGTCCTGCTGATACACTGTATTTCTGGTGTGTTGTGTAGTAGTACGTACACACAGTTGATAGGCAGTTCCAACTCGGGAACACCGTACATGTAGAGGTCCGTGAGAAAAGTATTTAGTCTCAAGATGAACGCCTGCTATTTTAAGGGACTTCCCTTTGTGCATTACTGAGGTACATAACAGACGCAAGGCGGGATGGAAACTGCAGTTGCCTATAGTCATGTGGTACGTCACTCACAATTGTTGGTTGTCCCATTTCGCACAGCCAGTTAATATTTTTGCTTCCACAAAATGTGGCTTCTCTTTTGACTGCTAACTTTGTGCATTTACACAGTGTTTGGTTCATCATTATTCCGTAACAACGCGACTGGGGAACCTGCATTAACAAAACAGCCCTCGCCGCTGGTGGGGGCCAGTAACAGGCGTCTAACATCTCCTGAATTTTCGCGGGAAATACGTGATCACCAAACAACTAATGCATGAAAACAAGAGACTAGCCACCTGCGCGGTATTCATCGAGTTATGCTTTGCACCCAACTTTAACGTCTAACAAATATAAGTGGGTGGATAATACCATCGGACCAACAACTGTTTCTTCTGACCCTTTTCCTACATCACAGAGAACACACACTGCATTGTGTGATCCATGGCGAGTCGTTTCCTCTGGCTACCGGACCATCACCTGTTTCTTCTAACTCATTTCGTACCTCATAGAGAACACACTGCATTGTATGATCGATGCCGAGTCGTTTCCTCTGGCTATCGGACTATCACCTGTTTCTTCTAACTCATTTCCTACGTCATAGAGAACGCACACTGCATTGTATGATCGATGCCGAGTCGTTTTCTCTGGCTATCGGACCATCACCTCTTTCTTCTAACTCATTTCCTACGTCATAGAGAACATACACTACATTGTATGGTCCATGCCCTCTGGGCCTTCGTGGCCTGTTGTAGGGTAAGCATTACCTTTACCTTTATGGTGTTGACGATACATAAACATACGAGAAATATGCAATTTTCTGAGTACTTCTAGACCAAGTTCTTTACTTGCGACTGTTCGAGGTTCTGTGTTTTTCTTGTAGAGTGTGTGTTTTCGACCAGTAAATTATCACCAACCTAGACCACAAGATGCTGCCTCCCATTCAGTTTCGTTCCATCCTGGTGTACTTTTGCCTTCGTAATGGCACAACCGAAAGCAGAGCTGAAAAGCAGTGGCCGTAAAACATCTCATTGTATCAGACTATTCTGAATAGGGAAAAGTATTAGGCAAATTTTTGCCCACCTAACTTTATTACAGACTTTATTTATTTTTTAATTAATTCGTTTCATGGGTATACCAAGAAGATACACTCCGTTCCTCGGTAAATAAAATAATTTTTTTATGTAACGTCGCTGGGCACTTAAACACAATTCATATCGGTTAACTGTCTCTGATGGTTAGTGACCATGAGTCCGTATCTGGCTGAAGAAAAAATATCGGCAGGGAGTTTTGCATTTTTAATTTACAGTCAATTTTAATTTAGCTGATTGACAGTCCCGCGTTCAGCTTTTTAATAATAGAATTCGTCCAGCACGAGTACCGCTTCTAGCACGTGAACCGGTTCTGTCGCCGGCAAAATCGACAGCTGTTGGCTATAGACGTGAAATGAAGAGATGCAAAAAGCAGTGCCGTTGTACTATTTTATGTTGACTGCTTTGTAATCGTGGTTGCGTATAATTAGAAGAGTTGACTTCCACGAGGCGTGTTAGTAAATTTGTTGGCAGTTGCATGGGTGACACGGGTGGGGAAATGGTACATATAAAAACGCGTATTCTTATATCTTACATGTATTAAGTACAGTATGAATATTGTTGTGTTGGATTATGTGTAGCTGCTATGTTGTGCTCAGGTTCTTTCGGCATTATTTAACGTAAAATTGTCAGAACTTGTAACCGGCAGTTCGGGTTCGAACCCTGAACATGTCGATTACAAGATTTAATTATTTATTTTGTCTTACGATTCGGGGTAGATGTATACAACGTTTAGCGCTTTAGAAATTTGGTGAGAGAAGTTTGTTTTGGAAGAAGAGCGGTGGCGTGTCGCTTCGAAGCGGTGGGACATGTGACGGTGTTTGTCTGTGAGATACCACGCTAGACCCTTCTTACTGTCGTAATTCGTCCATAGGAAAGTTACGTAATAACGCGCCCCAAGATATTCTTGTTGCAAGCTTGGAGTTGCTGAACTCAAATAAGAGCGTTCCCCCCGCCCATATTAACTAGAGGGCCTATCATGTCCAGTCTCTGGGGCGCCTCCTTTCCGATCTAAGCCATGGTAATCGACCAGGTATACTGTCATGGGTCACCCCAGATAACGAACTGTATCGCATCACTGGATTGGCCCCTCCAAAGAGCTGTAATGGCCGGAGTGTTCAGGTGTGTCTGTCTTACAGAAGAGCATCACGGCGACGTTCGGCATGTTGATGACGATCCAAGTGTTCGAGGGGTTTTTTTTTTACATTCATTGTTCCGTGCATCATTATAATTGTTCCAAAATAATTACCAACAAGATGACACTTATGGACTATCCTTTATTTCAGGGTTAGTCGTCCTTCACTCTACATGTTTCG
>Ga0123352_10021386_pt1 | contig 10309 bp, 4 predicted proteins | sample TergutLab28metaG_FD_89700 | JGI IMG/M metagenome (GOLD analysis project Ga0123352, IMG submission 89700) | Labiotermes labralis P1 segment gut microbial communities from Petit-Saut dam, French Guiana - Lab288 P1 | ecosystem: Host-associated > Arthropoda: Insects > Digestive system > Gut ...
TTTACCTTTACCTTTATATCTAGGTTTACCTTTACGTCTTCTAGAGTGATTTTAATATTCATACATCCTATAATTGGAACACATTCCAAATGACTAAAAGCGGATTGCAAACAAATACATTTATCATGCACACTTACTCAGAATCAAACATTTGTCCCGATAATATATAAAGGTTCTGAGTCCTTGGTTTTTTACAGAAAAACTTTATGCAAGCAAACAGCATTGCAGCTATAAAGATAATATTGTCCATATGAGTAAGCACCTTACCATGAAGACGTCTGGGTAAGTGTAGGCAAAACTCCTCGCATTCTTAATATCGATACTACAAGGGTGTGAGTAATTACTTTAAAGTTTTGGCTGTTTTATAAAGGAGGAAAGAGATCTTATTTCAGGACAAAATATTTTTTCAAAATAAGTATTGCCGCAAATTTGAATGGAAGCATCACGATGTTCTTGTAACGTAACATAATACTAAATAGTGTACGTCAGCACAACTACTTTATTACTCAAGGTAATTATAAGGCTACACGTTTCGACTATAGATTAGTCATCCTTAGGCATATTTTGTCAATTGTGTCACAAGATGCTATGCACACTTTGGGATCCCATCGGGTTTACATCCATGGAATACATCAAATTAAATCATTTGTCTCTAAGGGCAAATTGTGTTTACAAGAGTGGCATACATAAAATTGGATCATTTGTCTTGTATCCCACTCTTGTAAACACAATTTGCACGTCACGCCTTTAGAGACAAACGATTTAATTTGATGTATTCCAGGTGACAATATAATACCGCGATTGTGCCTTGCATGCTGTATAACCAAGGCCACACACACACACACACACACACACACACACGCTCAGAATTTGTAAGTATTCTTACTTTTCCTCGGAAACAATGATTACACGAACATTCCTCAATGTTACGTTTATACGTACATTGGCTGTCTTGTTAGATAGGATTTGGAAATAAATCTTACTGCGTTACCCGAACAGGTATATATATTGCGATCTAACTTAAGAATAAAAAATGTTTTGTATATATACTTTTCTGCTTATTCATTTAAAGATAGGTAATTTATGCGTAGTCGAATTTAATAATTTTCCAAAACGATGCGACTTATTCAGTTTATTACATTTCTGTACGCAGCTCTACATGTTTCGGGTGTTGACACCCATCATCAGGAGCTCGTACAACTGTAAATACAGCTTCTGGTATTGATTAAGCTGTATTTACAGTTGTATGAGCTCCTGATGATGGGTGTCAACACTCGAAACATGTAGAGCTGCCTACAGAAATGTAATAAACTGAATAAGTCGCATCTTGTTGGAAAATTATTAAATTCGATTCACGATGCACGGACCCATGTACATAAAATTTATGCGTAGTCGCCAGTCCCCTTCTCTTTACTCCCCACCCTAAATAAATTTTGAATTACCAATTCTAATTACTTGTCGAATGTCAGAGTTGTGGTGATTACAGACACCTCCTTCCAAGTCTGACTCACCGTAGACATGATGAATACCAGCATACTCTAATTTAATTTAGGCACATTACTGTGGATATGTATGTTGGGGAATTTACTTCGATATGCGTTTACGATCAATATGTCTGTGGGGTTTCGGCCTGTTAACACCACAGTTATTGCAACATTTCAGGCTTCCGCTGCGATGTAGTTGAGGCCTTCCCTCTTCTGGGATTATACTCTGCGTAGTTCGGTAGTTGCTCATCGACTTTTCGGTGAAGCATATCTGTCTCACCTTTCAAGGGTCATTCTTGCCCCTTGAAGATGAGATCGATAGGCTATCCTGAAACGTCGGTAACCAACTACAAATCTACGTCATGTCACATCCCCAAAAAAGAGAAGATCTGAATTTCTTTTGACCTTCTTGAGCGTAAAGTTTTCATGTAGAGAATAACAGCTAAACATCTTGTAATGTGACTTTGTTACTAAATCCACTTATGCATCACACTGCGTGAAATCAAGACTGAATATTATATATTACATTTAAGTGCAGAACATTTAGAATAAACATGAGATGATGACATATAACAATTTTCTGTTCCAGCGTTACAGAAGTTTGTACTTAAAAAAAAAACCTGTATAATTTACATAGTAATTCTGTTGGAGAGAGGAAAGCTGATTGTGCATGTTGACATACACCCCCTTGTTTAAGTAGTCGTAATAGTGATGTTTAAGTAATCAAATACAATGAGACCGTTTAATCTTCTGTTTTTTTTTCTTCCAGTAAATACAACAAGCTTTTGAGGACGCGTAATGGCTTAAAGCATGTGTGTGTGTGTGTGTGTGTGTGTTTGTAAGTGTACATACACCGGCTTGTATGTACCTGTCAGAAATTTCAAATTTACGCAAGTAGACATTGAACAAAAACTCACGTATTTTCTTCGAATTCGTCACACTTTGTTTTTATTTGTAACGTGTACTGAAGTGAGTAGGGCGAAGCCAAAAAAAGATGGGGATTTTTATCCTCCGCAAACTCCTTGCTTTTACCGGAATAAAATTGGCTTGGTTTGATCTTTAGGTAAATCATCGTCGTTGTGTTTTTAGCAATTAGGAAGGGGTGGGTACTTTAAAACACAACAGTCTTTTTTTTAGTAATTAGCCAACTTAATGCACAAAATCTTGTTTTATAATAAGTTTATTATAAAACAAGAATTTGTGCATAAAGTTGGTTAATTACTAATATTATACTGAGCAGCAGCACGGTCAGCAAAACTTCAAAGCATCTGTCTTTGTATCCTATTTATTATGCTGATGACGACATGTTTCGGCCACTGTGGGCCATCTTCAGGTCACAAAAATGTGTAATGAGGAAAACCATAGAGTGTATGATCATTATTAGAGGTGCATATTTTTAAACTTTCAACGAGATCTCGTTGTCGGTTGGTTTATCCGTTAGGACAAATAGTATTTCCTATAAGTAGATTACCTTGAATATAATGTATATATATATATATATATATATATATATAAATAAGTTGTACTTTAGTCTTACAAAGGTGCATTAAATTAATAATGTATATGTATCAGTAGTACACCCCATGTGAGGTGAAAAACTGGGTGGGGTTTTTGTACGTGCTAAGTGGAAAGCAAGGGATATCCGGAGCGATTCTGGAGCGTTCGTACGTCTGTTGCGGCTACATGGAAGTTTCCGAAGCGGCTGTATTTTATGATTGTGGCAGATACGTTCTGAACACGTATCCTTAGCCTATCTGGTCGAGAATCTGTCAGCTCGTGTGGAGTTTTGTTGCGTTTAGCCGGAATGAATATGGACGGCTGCGCGTATGACACTGTATAGTTTTCCTCATTATACATTTTTGTGACCTGAAGATGGCCCACAGTGGCCGAAACATGTCGTCGTCAGCATAATAAATAGGATATGAAGACAGTTGTGTTTTGACGTACCCACCCCTTCCTAATGACTTGGTCTGAGTTAACTGTGGTGTTATGTAGCTATAAATACTCGCAAAATTGAAAACCTTTATTTGGGAGTAAATATTGCTCGCGAAATCTGTGTTTGTGCTGTTTGGGCAACTACGTTCGCTAAACCAACAACACCGGCTTAAAAATTCGTGTTAAGTAGTTTACTTTGGTACTCGGCGGTGTATGAAACGGTCAGTTGCTAAGTGCACTTGTATCAACACTTACGAAACAATAGAATTGTCATAAACCTTGAAATAATTTTCTTGGTTTAGTAGAAATGAATTTAGGTGTCTTTTTTATGTTTAATATATATTCAGACTAACACCGCTACAGTATACAGTATTCTCGTCTGTTGTGTTAGTCTGATTATAGAAATAAATTCCAGGCTTTAGATTTCGAAGAACACGTACAAAATTGATAATGTTAGACTAGGGGTTTGAGAAGGAATTAAACAAATGATATGTTGCGGGGAAACCCTTAACCCAGTGGTTAGTGTGTATACCACCAGATTTAACATGCAGATATTCAGATTTTTTCGACGTCTTTTATTGTTGTGTTTTGCGTGATACTCAGAAAAATCCGCAACTGTTTCCCTACACTGCATTGTAACTCAACTGACTCAGTTTTGTGATGGAGAAGGAGAGTGATGTGCTCAGCAGAACCTGGAAATTTACACGTAATTTAGGTTTATTTTAAGGCCTATGAATCCCATTTCTTGATGATACTTGTGTAATGTCGCAAATCGCGAAGAGGTTTATGTTCTTGGAAATCAGCAGCGCGACGTCACGTCAGAGCAATTGCGATGTGAGGGAAAGAACGTATAAATCAATGAAGATAAAATTCGGGCCATCTATTTGTCTCCTGTCGCTGCTTACGTGGAGGGTGTGAAGATCACGTGACACATTTTGGTGCGGTCTTTGACAGATTGATTAGCTGGAGAATTCGTGCAGAAGCAATCGAAGCCATTGTCTTCAGAACTTTTATTTCAGTCTTGGGCGTAATCAAAAAGACAGGCAATGTTCATGTAACGTAATATCGAGACGCGTCCGTGCAAGTATTGTTGTAGTGGAGACGAAATAAGTATTAAATATTCTGAGTGTGTGTTTGTAGCCTTAGTTATCCAGCATGCAGAGCGCATGCGTCATGTTGCCTTCTGTTTCTTGCCCGGCTCTACAGTATTTTTCCACATTATGTCATAAACCGCACAATAAAAAAAGTTATTGAACATAAAATGTGTGTTTCGATTTTCTCCACAACTTTTGTTTGAAGAACTCAACGAGATATAATCATAAATGCACATACGCATTAATGTAAGTATCCGTTATTCTTGTCAGATTGTAATGAAACATGAGTTTTCTCAACAGATTTTGCGAAGAATCCTCAAATATCAAATTTCATGAAAATCCATACAGTGGGAGCCAAATTGTTTCATTCTAAATCCAATAGTCGCTTTTCGCAATTGTGCGAAAGCGCTTAAGAACGGGTGATCAAGTACTTCCATCAAATTAAACCTCCACCAAGCACTCTTCAGTTCTGTAATTGCTTATGCCTTCCCCACCAGACGATTTATGGCAGACATCTTTTGAAATTGTAGCGCTTGTCAAACACAGCTCTGTTCAACAATGAACACACTCCACTGCACATATAGTGTAATAAGCTGCATTATAGGGTGTGGCGTGTTCCAGGAACACGAAGTTTTTGCCGTGCCGTTTATCTGTCTCCAGATATTCGCAGTCGACTGATTCAGAAGAGAATGCTGTGTGGTTCTTCCTGTGGATGCAGAGCGCACAGAATACCGGTGTTCTGCTCACTGTGAGGCTCTAGTGTAATCGTGTGACATAATCTTCGTCACAGGGCGACTGAGCACACAAAATGTAGAAAAGTGGCTAATCTGGTCAAAAATTTTGATGCGGTTGCTTTGGTTTGAAGAGATGTAAGTTCTGAGAACTCTGGAAACGTTTCTTCCGAACTTTGTGTGTAGAAGGTAGGAAATGTACAGCAACGGGACGTAGTGGCGCGTACGCGTAACCAAACTTATCGTCGCAAAAATGCATTCGTTTTGTATTGTTTACGTACCTATGTCATTGTCAGCAACATAATAAGTATTGAAAGCCTTGCCCTGGAACTACAGCGTTGAGTTCTCTGTAATGTTGCGCTACACTTTTCGCGATCAGTAATATGAAAATACACTTCGGGCAGACGAATTAGGAGGTTCTCGATAGATGTTCGTAAAATTCGCCGGTAACAAAATTTCGCGGCTTAGGCGGATGCGCCTAAATATCCTGACCCTGAATGAGTATTTTTTCCGATTCTGTAGAAAACAATATAAACTTGCTTAGGTTTTATGTAAAGTACCCCAATTTTTGTCCTATTTTAACCAAATTTGGATATTATCGTTTATTTGATGCATTATATATAAACAGTGTATAAAACCTCCGTACCCTGAACCAGAAAAGGTAAAGTAGGATTGATCAAGGCAGGACGAACAGTGTCGGTAGATGGCATGTTCCAGAACTGCATTGTGTAGAACACAACATTCACGTTGGACTGAAACCAAGCACCCCACAAATCGAAATAGAGGGACAGTAGTTGCCTAAGACACGACACACGTAGTGAATATAGTTAGAGTGAAGATGCGATGAGTGTTCGTTAAGGTCTAATGACGTAATCCCCCTCCCACCGCCGCCTCCTCCACCGCATTTTAGTGGGTGGTTCTATTTGAGCGTGCGCATTTGCACCAACGCGCCTTCCAGTTGAGTCGAGGGCTGGCGCTCAAGTACGGAGGAGGCTACACAGTTCACTCACCTTGCCTTCCAGGTAACTTTGTCATCAGTGACAATTATCTGTAACGTCACTCTTGTCGTTACTTCTGAAGACAAATTGTAGGATTGCACAACATTTGGCGTGTACTTATTATACGGGCACAGCTTATTAACTTTTAGAGTTTTCGTTGCACATGTTTGTTGCCGGGCATATGGAAACGTCTGTGTTGTGATTATCGGTAGTACATTACAAGGGTGGGCTGAAGAGCGTTGTGTGACCTACTTCAAGACCGGATAATGGATACGGGGTTAAAAAACACAGTTCTTCCTATTGGTTTGTATTCGTGACCGTCTGATGATGCCATTTGTGACCAGAGTACTGTAACGTCTAACCCTAAGAGGCACCGTCCATATTTACGCCCACACATTCAGGACATACCTCAGAGAGAACACAATGCCTATCCATTATAAATCAATTCGCTAAATGTAAAGGTAATAATGTATTTTCTGTGCATTCCATTAAGGCATATTGGGGACGGTGTGGAGGTAGCCTATAGCTGTGCCCAATCATGACGTGAACACTAGATGTAGGTGATTTGCCAGCTTCACACCTCGGCCGCTTTACCACCAGGGAAAGAACCACCTTAAACATGAGTTTGTTGACTGCCTGGACCTCAGGGCCTGTCTGGGCCCTTCGATCTTTCTTCCGTCGGAAATTGAAATGTGGGCTGTCGGTCCTAGCTACTGCGCTCTCCCGGCTCAGCACAATCGGGCGGTTAATGCTTGGTGAGAGAATGAACCGCATGAAACACGTACATAAATTGCTCCGAAGTACAGGGCGTTTCTGAGTGCTACACCAGCTGGTACATATAGCTAATGTCTGGACTTTACAGGGCTAATTTTAGAACTAATTCCTTAGTTTATTCTGAAGAGGGACGAGTCAGTGACACAAAAATTGTACAGGAAAAGTACAAGTCAACAAAACTTCTGAACACTTTTTTTTTTCAAAAAATCACGTGAGAATGCAACAACCAGTGTTCAGTAGACGACACTCGACTCATGCCATTCTGGATTAAATGCTGCAGACATTGCTCTGATGGAGGCTATCCGTAAATATGTATTTCCCAGTTCCTGACCTGTGCCATTTTCAATGTAAGCTTTTCTGTTATTTAGTTTATAAATCTTCGAACATTATATTGAATTAAAACCGTACTTCCTGGAAGGGTAGTGAGAGAATGGGTTGCCGTTTTCATAGATAAAACTGCCTTGTGAGTGTGAACTGGAAGTGGCGTTCGGTTGACTAATAGGCTATATCAAATTTAAAAATAGTAGGGTTACGTAAGAAAGTATGTATGCACGCTTATACTGTTAAGTTTACTTTATTAACTTGCCTTTATGTTTGTTTGGTGCACACCACTGTGTTTATGAATATAACTATGTACATTTTAACAAACAGTTACACAGCTGTTATATTAATTTGTACACATCAAGCAATCTTTGTTATTGATAATGGCAGCGAATACATATTTCGGCTAATGCCAACCATTCTTATTCCTCTTCCAGACATTCATGTGTCAAATATATTGCCTGTAATACATACGAATAGGTTACATGAAATATATTTGCTCTTGAATGCCTGGAATTGGCTTGAGTACCAGTTCACAAAATTCAGACTTGCTTCGTGATCTGTGCCACACGCTTTGTGAAACACGTAAGATTTTTTTTTCCGTGCTGATGACGCAGACCCACCAGTTTGCTACGCACGTTGAACTAGAGGTTTTCTTGGAGATATCTCCACTCTAGCACCAGTTTCGTCCAATTTTTCCTCAGTTAGTACGTGCCTACTGCGTGTTGTCGTCTTACTGTTTAAATTTGAACCCGTTGCTCGAAACATTTTGCGTGATTGTAAATTGTTGTTGTGGGCGCCACAGTCGCATGAGGGCACCTGGACCTGCCTTTACACGAAGTTTCTTGTAGGAATTATATTTAGCAAATGTTCCGTGCAGTAACAGCGCTACTCCGATGGAATGCGTATAGCAATTGCAGATGATTTCACAGAGAACTGGCACTCTCTTCGATAAGCAGCGTGGGGGCGAACCGGTGAGTGGGTCTATGTGGCTGCCGATTGCGGACTTATAATTTAATGACCCTGTATTAGAGAGGAGCCGATCCCAGTGGCCGCGCGGTCTAAGGCGTAGGTCTGCTATCGCTCGCTTGCTGGGACTATGGGTTAGAATCCCGCCGAGGGCATGGATGTCTGTCGTGAGTGTTGTGTGTTGTCGGGTAGAGGTCTCTGCGACAAGCTGATCACTCGTCCAGAGGAGTCCTACCAACTGTAGTGCGTCGTTGTGTGTGATCATGAAATCTGGTGAATGAGGAGACCCTGGCCCACTTGGGGCTGTCGCGCTAAAAACAAACAATATTAGAGAGGAATTTTATCGAGTATCGGCTGGATTGTCGGCCCTCTTGCAATGTGTATCTTGGTTCCGTCAGTATCTCCATGTAAATGTTCTTTCAAGCGGGCTGTTATTGCGGTCTTCCAAATCATTAGCCATCATTTTCTCGCCTCCTTCAACAGTGTATGACATCTGCGGTTTTTGTAGCGTCGCTAAACAACAGAATATTCAAAAAATGAACCTTCTTCCTGATATGATGTTGATGTAACTGTGACATGAGTGCAAGTATAGTGGATTCGTGGTCCGGTTAGCATTGGTAAATTGACCGAACTGTAAGGTGAGTAATGTAAAAAATTATTCATCCGGAGAAACCGTAAATAAATAAACACAGCTTAGGGGGAAACATTATCATTGATATTTACTGGGCATAACAATGATGTGTCAGTTACATATATGCCACAGAATAGCAGACGTTCACTGTCATGACAATTTCGGAGGCTTATGTTATAGTTTTAAAAAATCCTACCTTTTTTTGTTTGGAATCGAGGCAATTATGACGGAAAGCCGGCGCAGAAACTGTCCACCGCAGTGGAGCAGAAAACGCAAGAAACTGCCTAGTTTGAGCTTCCCCCCCCCTCTCCTTACTGCCTAGTTCTATGCGTAGTGAATTGTCTAAAGGGTTTGGTGGTTTTGGTCGATGAGCAGTGAGTGCGGCCAAAAGAAGTTTATAGTTTATAGTCCCAGAATTTGATTGAAAGCAGGAAAGAAGTTCAGGATGGGAACATGTAGATTTTCGTGAGAGTAATGAATTGGCGAGGATTTGAAGCTGACAGTGCTGACCTATTTTAAGGCGGAACCAACCTTTCGTCTGCAAAGTCTGGTGAAATGAATAGAGAAATTGAAAGAGGGTAGTGGTTAAACCAGTCAGATGTGAACCCGATAACTTCCGACCATAAATCGACAGTGTTGCCAGCCTGACCTGAAGGTGCGCTAACACTACATGGATATCTGGTATTATATTTAAGGTTGTCAATTGCAAAATATGGGAAATATAAATTGTAGTTTACCAACTTCACAGCGATGATAGCCGTTGTGGCAGATGGTGAGTCATTCATTCCATCACTTGCGTCGTGCCACGTGATAGTGGAAAGCGGAGCTGCAGGAAAACTTTTGCCATCTGATGGCGGCTATAGATTTACGAGCTGAAGGCTGCATCTTGAAGCAGCCTTAGGGAAGTGAAATACTTAGCCTGCGACTTGAAGGAGAAGGCTCTTACTTTTAACCACTTTAAGGACAAGTTTCATGCATTTCGTTCATTCTGCAGTCTGCCTTACTACATGTCCACAGCCTCTTCCAAGCCAGTTCACCACAGAGTGCGATCTAGTGCTTTCCCTTTGAATTTCCAGTATTTTCTCTTTTCCTTAAGGCTGCAGCTGCCTACGATGTCTTCCTTGTCTTCCCGTTCCTTCTATCCTTCACTCTATCTTTCCTTCAGTAACATGTTTTAGAAGGCAGTTCCTTCGCAAGATGTGAACAATCCAGTTAGCCTTCCCTCTGTTTGTTGTAACTAAATATTTCTTGCATCATAGTAAAAGTATCCCTACTATGAAAACCAACTGGTTAACGTTATTTATTTTCGTTGTTATACCGTGCATGTTGTTTAGTTACTCAATTGTTTTACCAACTACTGCATATATATAAA
>Ga0123352_10021388_pt1 | contig 10308 bp, 8 predicted proteins | sample TergutLab28metaG_FD_89700 | JGI IMG/M metagenome (GOLD analysis project Ga0123352, IMG submission 89700) | Labiotermes labralis P1 segment gut microbial communities from Petit-Saut dam, French Guiana - Lab288 P1 | ecosystem: Host-associated > Arthropoda: Insects > Digestive system > Gut ...
AACATTCGGCCCATAAACCTCACAAAGTTGCCTGTGAATTTCGGCAGCATTATTGTTTCTTGCTAACAAAAACCGAATCACAGCGCGAACTTCGCAGCTGGCTTGATTATTTATCGCAGCGCACATTGTGATTCAGTCTCTCTTGACATAAAACAAGGATCGACCTGCGACAAAATGGCAGACATTAGCTAATGAACACATGTATGATCCAGCGCATGCGCGCTCCCGCACCGTACAACTGATTGGCGGCAATTTCAAACCGGACCTTACTTTAAAAACGTGCCTCGTATATTTGTGCACCTGTTGGATAATAAAGTGTTTTAATTTATAAATATTTTGGCGTGATGATGGCCTGCCTAGGCCGAAACTAGTCACCACTATTTAATTAATGAAATATAAGTTGTGTTTGACGAAGTATATATTTTATTTCATTTTAATATTTTATTTAAAATGTGAAATTAAACAATACTGAATAATGCTGGCATACGTTCGGTAATTGTATATTTATGTTTATACATTTTCAGATCGTCTAACATAGTGGGTCATGGAGAGTTAATGAATAAATAACATCAACATTCGTACTTCTCGTCAAGGAGGATAATATTAAAACGATTCCTTAAAAATGGCGAGTGGGGGATATATATTGGTTTAAATTGACACAGAATACAGTTTAGTGGTAAGCTGTTTTGAACATGGAAATGAGTCTTTGGTTGCCATAAATGTCGGTGAATATACTGACCCCCCGTCAGCATTTGTTCCTTGAAATTTTTCGACAAAATGTTATGCATGTTTCTTATCCCTTACACGTGTGCTGCTTCGTTTGATCACATTGATATGTTTGTGTACAAATTACAAAGGTACTCCTTGTGCCGGGGCCCGCGGTAGCACAGTGGTTAAGGTGCTGTGCTACAAATCGGAAGGTCTCTGGTTCGATCCCAGCCGGTGACAGTGGATTTTTCATAGACATAAAATCCTTCCGATCGCACTATGGTCCTGGGGTCGACTTAACACCTAACAGAAATGAGTACGAGCAGTATTTCCTGGGGGTAAAGGCGGCCGGTGCGTAAGGCTGAAACCTTATCACCATCCTGTGCCGTTGTCACGAAATCTGGGAACCTTAACTTCCTGGAACCCTCTGGACCACTCTCGGCCTGTAACGGGACTGCTTTACCTTTACTCGTTGTGGTATTTTAGTCATCTGTCTGTTACTTTTTCAGTTTCTCAGATGCAGATATTTTCCAAACCACTCGATACTTAGAGTAAACGTAATATGGTTAAGTTTGACACACCACACCACAATAATTAAAATAATGCTTTCATGTCACTGGTTCGGTCTGTAAGTCAGTTAGTGTCACCCGAAGTGGCCAGACGCTTTACTTACTCCATACTCACACCATGGAGCAGAATCCTTGAGAAGCTAATCGGTTCTCAGCTATTGAAGAAATTCCCCGCATTTTGTGGAACCCGTAGTTTCATTACGGCGCTTGCAAGTTCCCGCCACCTGTCCCTATCCTGAGCCAGATACAGCCAGTCCATGCCCCCACATCCCACTTCCGGAAGATCCATCTTAATATTATTCTCCCATTTACGCCTGGGTCTTTGGCCTGACGCTTTACTCAAGCTTTATGGGCCTACACAAATCGGGGGCGCGAACTCTGGCGACTAGATTGTGTACGGTTGGTGTCTGATATTTGTGGGTCCTTTCTGTGGATCTCTTTTAATGCAGTTGTTCTGGCACCTAGAATTTGTAGGTGACTTTTGACTTTTGGAAAGTTCGTGTACCCGTGATTTAATCTGCTCTTTTTTCATCATTGTGGTTTTGGTTTGTTAGTGGCGCTCACATTTGTGGGAATTCTTCGACGTTGCGTAATGATTTACAGTCATGCGTCGCTTAACGACGGGGATACGTTCTGAGAAATGCGTCGTTAGGCGATTTCGTCGTTGTGCGAACGTCATAGAGTGTACTTACACAAACCTAGATAGTATAACCTACTACACACCTAGGCTATTACTCCTAGGCTACGAACCTGTACAGCATGTTACTGTACTGAATACTGTAAGCCATTCTACCACATTGGTAAGGATTATAATATTATAATCTTATGACACCACCGTCATATAGGCGGTCCGTCGTTGACCGAAACGTCGTAATGCGGCGCATGACTGTGTTCGGTAGTCTCTTTAATAACACTAGTCAACAAAGATTTTGTCCCATGGGGAAAAATGTCTATTTCTGATGTATTTTTGGACTCTGAATTGAAATATGTTTCCAGAATTTCTCTATCACCCACATCTTTCGCTGAGTGAGAGTGAGTCAATTAATGAAGATGCAGGCCAAGCTAACAACAGTATGGTTTGTGATCCAACATTTGCAGGAGCCTGTTCTTCTAATGAACCACGCCTCCTGAGTCAAGGGGGACCTGAAAGATAACGTTCGCGATTTGAACCTGTCAAAGCAGCAAGATGAACTTTTAGTTTCCAGATTAAAGGGCTGAATATTCTGCGTCAGGACACTAAGGTGTGTTTTTACCGTGGGCGCCATGAAGAATTCAAGGATTTCTTCTCCCAGGAAGATATGTGTTTTGCAATGATGTTTGTTCCGTTATGGATGTTCTTAGCCATGAATATAACCCAGATCAATGGCGCTTGGTCATTGATTCGTCAAAAGTGAGCTTGAAGGTGGTTCTGCTCCAAAACGGAAATAGATTCCCCACCGTTCCTTTGGCTCATACAGCCAACACGAAGGAAAGTTATGAAAGCATGAAGCTGCTGTTGGGAAAGATTAAGGATGAAGAATTTAAATAGAAGTTATGTGGTGATCTCAGTGTTGTGGCACTGTTACGCGGAATATAACTGGGGTACACAAAATACTGCTGTTTCCTGTGTAAGTGGGACAGCCGGCACAAGAAGAATCACTATGTAAATAAACTGTGGCCTAAACGAACATTACTGACGCCAGGGGAGAAAAATGTCGTCTATCCTCCTCTTGCTCTTCCGGAGAAAATTTATCTGCCCCCTTTGCACATAAAGCTGGGCCTCATGACAACTTTGTGAAAGGTAGGGATAAAACCGGCCGTGGATTCGAATATGTGAGGAATAAGTTCCCAAATGTGAGTGACGCAAAAATCAAGGAGGGTATATTTATAGGACCCCAAATCAGGGAACTGATGCAAGACAAACAGTTCGATGAAGACCTGAATGAGACTGAAAGAAATGCATGGTTATCGTTTAAGAGGATTTGCAAGGACTTCTTAGGAAATCACAAAACAGCGAACTATCAGTATATTGTGCAGGACCTGCTGACTTCGTACAAAGCTGTGGGATGCAATATGAACCTGAAAATCCACTTTCTGGAATCACACTTGAATTTTTTCTCAGAAAATCTCGGCGAAGTCAGTGACGAACACGGTGAAAGATTTCACCAAGATATTGTGGCTATGGAAAAGCGGTACCTCAAGTGGACCTCAAATATTTTGGCAGAATATTGTTGGACACTGAAGAGGGAAGTACCTGATGCCAAATACCGGCGAAAGTCATAAGCCTGTACATTTTAGAGTTAAGTTCCAGCCTGTTTTATGAGCACGTAAATTACTATTTTGCACATTTAAATTCCTCTGTATCTCTGAAACGCTGCCCGATAGAAAAATTCTGTATACATATCTGAATTCAGCATTAAAAGTACTGGTAAGTTCACCTATTGAAGTTATGGGACAAAAAAAGGTTAAATTTTGTTGACCAGTGTAATTAGTGTCTGAGTCGTGTAATATAGAGTGTTACGAGCAGAAGCGTTAAATACGACGGACCCAGTGGTATACACTGCGATGAGCTGCTTTAAGGCGGATGTCACGTGCCTGAAAAAAGTCCGAATGACTCACGGTGAATCATCGCGGAGAAGTGCCGGCGAAATTACTCAGGTATGGGTGCAGTGCGGAAATTTCGGCGTCTTGCGCTTGTGTGATATGGAGCCTGCCCGTGTCTCTTTATCTCTGCTGGCAGGAAATCGGCTGAAAGGCAGATGTCAGTTACAGGCTGTGTTGAAGTCTGGCGATATCTGAAAGCGTTTCTTTCTTCTGTAGTACAAAAACCGCCGTCACTCTACGTACTTTCCAGAACTGAGAAAATCTGGATATGCAAAATGATTTTCTAGGTGTTTTGAATAAGCATGAATGGCGGGGTACGGGGGCAACCATGTGTAAAAAGTGTTTGGGAACAACACAGTACACAGCACAGTGCTTACCGCATAGGACTGCTTGGCAGGCCTACGTAATGTGATGTAGCGCGTATTAACGGGACTGTAAAGGTTAGCTATCGTTAATGGCGTATTCTATGAGGATGTGGGAGTCTGCGCATGTATATAGGTGGGGGGAGGGGGTGGAGAGGAATACAAATACGTTTTTGGTGGGGGGGAACCTAATTGGAAATGGTATCAGTTACACTATAACATGAGTTCTGCTACCGCTGTTAATCAGTCACATTTCTAAATGCAACAAGACAGGCAGTGTACGTACAATGTAACATTGAGGCTTGTTCATTTAACCATTGTCTACGTGGAAAACAAGAAGTGTTACATATTCTGTGCTTGTAGACTTAGTTGTCCAGCATACAAAGCGCGTGCGCCATATTGTATTGTCGTCTGTGGCCTGAACCGATTGTACTTCATTTGTTCACATTGTCTCATAATCGTTACGATTTTCGGGGCGGGGGGGGGAAGAGTGTGTTTTGATTTTCTGTACAACTTTTGTCTGAAACATTTCTCACTTAAAGAGGAACCGAGCGAGATATTACCATAAATGCACACAGGTCTTCATGCAAAGTAACCGTTATTCTTGTTACGTTTTAAGGGGACTTGAATTTTCTCGGCAGATTCTCAAAAAATACTGAGGTATCAAATTGTATGGAAATCCGTCTCGTGGGAGCCGAGGTGTTCCATGCGGACGGACGGACACAGACGGGCAGACGGACGGAGAGACAAACAGAAGTGAGGAACCTAGTGGTCGCTTTTCGCAGTTTCGCGAACGCGCCTAAAAATTGACGTGGGTTATTCTTAGAGTCATTTAGTACCGCGCAGTAAGCACACTCCATCTCGATTATAGGCATCAAACCAGTTAGGCTGCACAGGGAAATAATCAATGCTTGTTCTGAGAACCAAACGAAACGCAAAAATAATTTCTTTGGTTAGAATGTAGAATCTTTAGGCGGTCTTCACGCGGCGAAAAAAAGAACGACTTATGTAAACAGTAGGCCCGTCTGTCTGTCTCTGTCCGTCCGTCCGTGACCTAATATCAGCGACTGAACCGTTTGTTAGATTCTGATCAATTTCGGTGTCCAGGGGCTATTAATAGAAAGTGGTCCAGCAACGTGAGTTCCCTCGACATCGGCTCACTAACTCATGCTTTAGGGCGTAGTTGAATTTATACCCCCACTTTCCATATATCGTAATCGTTTTTGGTGAAACTCGGTATAAAGAATTTCCACGTAATGCCATTGAGGAATTTTGAGCGTTGTGAAAATGGATGCAATGAAATGCATGCTTTATATGAAGGCCTACACTAAATGTCGCTCTATTGTCTACGTGTTCTTCCGATGTGGATAAAATTCTGTATAATGGATGCCCACAACAATTAATTGAAATAATATGTTAAATAAAGATAGACCAACTTGATGTCACTTGCTTTATTATTTCATTATTTACTGCTCAGCATGTTTCGGATGTTAATACATCCATCCTCAGGAGCTTGCGACCTATTTGATGAGTTATTGCATGGGTTGTATGGTTCTGGTTCGATGTGTGTTGGTGTTGCGTTGTGGTGGTTTGGTATCCGTATGCAGGCTGAAGCACTGTAGTGAAGAGTAGTGCTTCAGCCTGCATACGGATACTACACCACCACAACGCAACACGAACACACATCGAACCAGAACCATACAACCCATGCAGTAACTTATCAAATAGGTCGCAAGCTCCTGAGGATGGATGTACTAACATCCGAAACATGTCGAGCATTAAATAATGAAATAATAAAGCAAGTGACATCAAGTTGGTTTATCTTTATTCAACTATCAAGATGATGCACGGTCCAATAAACATGAGAATGAAAGAAAATGTGTTTCGGGGCAATCCATACTGCACTGTATTTTTGTTCATACTTTCCACATTTATAGGCCGATTTGGGCGAAATTTGGTGTAAAAGAGCTGTACGTGGTGTTGTTGGTCATTTGTGGCTGTCGTGAAAATGGCGCTGGTAAGGCTATACTTTTCTTGCGGACGTGAATTAAGTTACATTTGCGTGTATGCTGTAAAACCTTACGACATTCTGAAAGTAAAGAACGCCTTGGTAAAGTCTCTGTACTGCGTCACGGGGTACTCCATTTGCAGTCTCTGTACTGCGTCACGGGGTACTCCATTTGCAGTCTTGTTGAATGCAACACCTGGTGGTACATAAAGTAACTACAAGGCTTTAAGGTGGTTTTATACCAATATAGACTGGTAGAAGATCGAGACATGATAAAGAAGAGCTAATTTTCACACTTTAAAAGAAATACACGTGATTTTATGCTGAAATAATTGATTACAGGGACGAAAGAAGGATAAAATTGTGTATAATTTGCCGATAAGTAGCAAGGAGTTTTTGGTCTGTCATGCAACGCTGTCGATCAAGTGTTGCGTGTATTCCATCTCCGATAAGTTTTACAACACGATTTGGCAACAGTCGTTTTTCAGCCTGGCAGAGACGTTGGCTGTCAATTGTTTTAATTCGCACGGTCAAGGAACTCTATAATACACGTAAAAACTTACAATATTTACTTACTAACATATCGCTACGTCATCCGGTGATAGTTTCTTTTATAAAAGCATCGCACTTCACATCTTGCATTGTGTAGAAATCCATGCCACATTGTGTCGTGACATCTGCAGAGTGTAGATGAAAGCCTTACATCTCGCAGTGTGGAATATAGGGTTGTACAATTATACCGTTTAAATTTTAAATGGAAGAGGTTTTACAAGTTTTATGCATGCGGTGCCAACATCTTATTCATCATCATCATCATCATCATCATTGGCACAACAGCCCCTTTTGAGCCAAGGCCTTCTTCAGAAGCTTCTGCCAGCTGTCCCTATTCCTTGCAAAATTCCTCCAATTTCTCTCCCCCAACTTCCTGGCATCTCCCATCACACCATCTTCCCATCTTAGTTTCGGCCTGCCCCTTTGTCTTCTTCCTTCTACCACTGCAACGAGAACTCTTCTTGTAGGGCTCTGTTCCTCCATGCGAGTAACATGTCCTGCCCATTTCAATCGATTAATTTTAATGTATGGTACTATATCACTTTCCTACGTCTTATTCTAGGGTGCAAAAATCCCGGGCGCCACGTCGCCGTGTCCGCTAAATGTTAAGTGTCACCCAATATATGTGGATCCTCAATATGGAACGTACTTTATGCTACCCTTCATATACCTAGAATTTTGTGTTGGCCGTTGGATTTTTTTAAAATTTGTGCACTCCTGATATTGACTTAAGCAGCCTGTATTATTTTACTGCGGATGCGCATTCATTGGCACTTAGTGGTCTGTACAGGCGTATTCATGAGACATGTGAGGATTCAATATGAAGATTACTGTCTTCGGGCATATGACGCCGTGTATTGTGTTAGCTAGGCACCAAAGTTTGGGAGACATACTGTTTCTCGAAGAGGTTGGCAGCCATGGATCATACTACACGGCGTCACATTTCAGAAAACAGCCTTCTCATTTATCGCCGTACAAACGTCAGTTGTCATGACTGACGTATTATGGCTGACGCAGTTTTCCTTATACAGAGAGACGTCCGTGTAATGGGCACAGACTGTACGTGCGGTTTACTGTATTCGTGTGTAGCGCCGTATGTGGAGGTTTTGGATGATCGTGATGCTCGGGTTGTTAACGATTTGTAATTAATTAATCTTGGTGGACCCTGAACGATATGTAATGGACCGATCTTGGTGGACCCTCAACAATGTGTAATGGACAGATCTTGATGGACCCTGAACAATATGTAATGGACAGATCTTGGTGTACCCTGAACGATTTGTAATGGACCGATCTTAATGGACCCTGAACAATTTGTAATGGACAGATCTTGATGGAGCCTGAACAGTTTGTAATGGACAGATCTTGGTGTACCCTGAACGATTTGTAATGGACCGATCTTGATGGACCCTGAACAATTTGTAATGGACAGATCTTGATGGACCCTGAACAATATGTAATGGACAGATCTTGATGGACCCTGAACAATTTGTAATGGACCGATCTTGGTCGATCCTCAACGATTTGTAATTGATCGATCTTGGTGGACCCTGAACAATTTGTAATCGATCGATCTTGGTGTACCCTGAACTATTTGTAATGGATCGAGCTTGGTGGACCCTGAACGATTTGTAATTGATCGATCTTGGTGTACCCTGAACGATTTGTAAGGGATCAATCTTTGTGGACCCTGTAGTCAGTGACGTGTAGATTGTTCAGAGTAAAAGCAAAGGTCTCGTCCAAGGTATCTTAGCTCTGGACTCGGTTTATGGAAATACACTAATGGCATCCTGCACTAGCAAAAAAATGGAGGTATTTGTGCTAAATATCTCCTTGAATTACATATTCGAGATCGTCCATCGTTGCATTCCTTTCAACCCACAAACTTTTTCTGTTTCCTTCTTCATATGACAGAATTAAAAAGCAAGGCCTTTAGAGAGCGGGTCTCATGCTGTTGTTCAGGAGTGTGATTAATTGCTTATCTTCACCTGATGAAGGAACTGAAGCCAGTTACCGAAACGTTGTGGTTTGACAAGGTCAGTACGATGGACGTTATCCCGCGTATCCTTATCAGGAGCTTCTTATTTTATTTAGTTATTACTCTGTTAGTAGCTGTGACTGTGTAGCATCGAATGGTACAGCGAATGATAAATCCGGAGGGGTGTGAAAGGAAGCTGTGCTCATTATACGGTGTACAGAAAACGAGATGATTTCTGCAGGTGATGTGGGTGTTTGGCGTTAGGCGTGGGAGCGCTGGCTATGGCGGGGCGGGGGGGAGGGACTGAATTGCTATTGGTAGGAGCGATGGACTGTTCTGCAAACTAAACACACACACAAAACATCAAGCATTTTGAGTCGTGTGAAGCGAACCATTACACTGAACCTATGTTTTCAGGACGGGTAGCAGCAACAGGTCATTCACCATGAAACTTGTAGCATGCACATATGTCATATTCGTAACAGTATCATTTCCTGGTCTAGGGACGGTAGGTATTTTCCCGGGATTTGCCTGGCGGGACAGTGGAAAGGCATGAATTACGTCCGTCAAGTTGGTTATTGTTGCAACCGAGGTTCGACATCGACGTATCTTGATAATCTTAAAAGCATTATCGCTTGGTCAATTTGCTGGATGGAAACTTTTGACAGTAACATAACGTATCGAGTCTTTTAGTGGGTCGGGTAGCTCAGTCGGTATAGCGACTGGCTACGGGCTGGACGTTCCGGAGATCGAATCCCGGTGGGGGCGACATTTTCCGAACCCATCCTGGGGCGCACCCAGCCTCCTATACAATGGGTGCCAGGTATCTTTCTCGGTGGCAAAGCGGTCGGGGCGTGGCGTTGACCACCCACTCCCCATCTAGCGTCGAGGTTAAGGAAAGAGCAGAGCTACAACTCTACCCCCCCCCCCTCTGGGCCTTCATAGCTTGTTCCAGGGTGCCCTTTACATTTACCTTTACCGAGTCTTCTGTTCTGGATGTGACGCGTTTTATCTGCACAACGAGTTTTATGATATCCATTGCTTGGGGTAAGTGCGGGCAATGTGAGCGTCCCATTCAGAATGAGAAAGACGACGAAAACTCAGATAACAAATATCTTGACCTTACAGTTGATCTCTGAGACAGTAGTCGAGGGGGTTGCGTGCAGTGACGTCGCGCTGTGTATATGAACTGTCGCAGGAAGTAGTCTTTAAAAGTGACGCAATCTGTGTACTCAGGAATTGCGTGCCTTATCAAATGTCCGTTATTTCCTTTGCCGACATATTACGCATGCTCGTGTTCATGCACATATGCTTCTTAAACGTTTCCTAAACGGAAAAGAAAATGTGTTGCAGTACAGAACTTTTTGTTAGGTGTTATTAGTATTTGGACGTGTCAATGCAAACTACAGAAACTGACCTCTTAACGCGCGCCCTGAACCTTCGTTGTTTAGCCGCCTCATATAAAGCGCATGTGTGTGTGTGTGTGTGTGTGTGTGTGTGTGTGTGTGTGTGTGTGGGGGTGTGTGTGTGTGTGTGGGGGGGGGGGTG
>Ga0123352_10021394_pt1 | contig 10306 bp, 6 predicted proteins | sample TergutLab28metaG_FD_89700 | JGI IMG/M metagenome (GOLD analysis project Ga0123352, IMG submission 89700) | Labiotermes labralis P1 segment gut microbial communities from Petit-Saut dam, French Guiana - Lab288 P1 | ecosystem: Host-associated > Arthropoda: Insects > Digestive system > Gut ...
ATACGTACATACATAAATACATACATACATACGTACATACATACATACATAAATACATGCATACATACGTACATACATACATACAGATATACATACATACATACATACGTACATACATACACACACACATACATGCATACATACATACATACACAGACACACATACATGCATACATACATACTACATACATACATACATACATACACACACATACATACATACATACATACGTACATACATAAATACATACATACGTACATACATACATACATAAATACATGCATACATACGTACATACATACATACAGATATACATACATACATACATACACACACATACATGCATACATACATACATACACAGACACACATACATGCATACATACATACATACTACATACATACATACTACATACATACGTATATACGTACATACATAAATACATACATACATACGTACATACATACATACATAAATACATGCATACATACGTACATACATACATACAGATATACATACATACATACATACATACACACACATACATGCATACATACATACATACACAGACACACATACATGCATACATACATACATGCATACATACATACATACATACTACATACATACATACATCTTAATCCTGCTGAAGTTGTCAAGACTGAGTATGTATATACATATATATATATATATATAAAAGGCTTTAATAATATTTTTTCATCTACGTCTAGAAACAACTGTGAATAAAATGAAGTATGTGGCCAGAAAGACACGCTTGAATTATTGTAGGGCAAGGTGCTGTTCGGTGTGTTGACAGGAGGTGCTTAAAGTGGCCGCCTGTAGCCAGGATACATGCGCCATGCGGCCTGTTAAAGGTAACGGGCAAGAGAACATTTAAAAATTAAAAAATCAGTAACTTTGTAAAGTTTCCAGATCCGACCCCCATTGATATGACGTTTTTGACTCGGAACGAGGTCAGGAATCTAATCCTGAAATTGTGAAGTAAAATTATCGGGCACCCTGCATATGTCTTACGACGTACACAGATATACAGTATGCTTTCCGAAAATCTGGTATTGCGAAAAACATAAGACAAAGGAAAACGTCGGAAATATTAGAAATTTTACTGAAAGTACAAGTGTCAGCAAAATCTGGACACATTCTAGTAATGTTTAGCAAGCAGTACTTTTAAGAACTTCATATTTGCTTTGTTTACCCACTATTGTTCACCATATCACACTATCGTACATGCTATAATTCTATTGTATTGGTACGTCTAATTAACACTCATTACAACGAACTAGACTACATAAACACGCTGCCTTTTTATTCTGTTTATTCACTACCTGTCAGGTTTAATTGTGGGTTATTAAAGACTCTCAGATAGCTTGCATTATTAGACAGACAGCAGCAGCTCTCTATTGTCACCGAACTATTTAAAAACTAATGGAACTTCGCACTCTCAAAAGAGTGCGAAATTGCAGTCAGGTATAAGAATGCGTGTCTTTATGTCTTGTAGCGCTTAGATACACAGAAGAAACCCATTTCCTACCTCAAACACATGTAAACGGATCAAACAAGTCAGCAAGTCTTGCTACGTAATTACATGCTGATCTTTCTCTCATGAGCACTGAAACCAAATACTGACCTGGCGCAAGTGAATTCTTACATGTGTATATACACGTAAGTACATACATATATACAGCTACACATGTATAGTCATACGTACATAATACATATATACATACATACATGCAGTCACACATGCACATACATACATACACACATACATTCTTATATAACCCATACATACATACATACATACATACATACATATATAAATACATACATACATAATACAAACATATATACACACACACATGCATTCTTACATACATACATACATCTTAATCCTGCTGAAGTTGTCAAGACCTAAGTATATATATAAAAGGGGTTTTAATAATATTTTCCCATCTACATCTAAAAATATTTCTTCTAGAATGTGGGAAAAATTATTCAACAAATTTGTTCTACACTTACCACAGGCACTGTCTCTCTTTTCTTATTTAATCATTTTAGAAACTATGAATCCAACTACGAGGCTACCAGTGATGTAAGAATTCTGTTTCATTTCACATTACGTTTCACAAATGTGTTTTTAAATATTACAAGGTGATTTAGGCTTACTTCTGTCCAGTTAATAGACCAAGTCTCAGACCCATCTAAACATTATATTCGCATTAAATTAAAATGAAGTCAAGTAAATAAAGTTGACTCTTATCCTGCCATGAGCGCACACAGGGGAGTAGGATGTATGGCACTACTCTTTCTTTAACCTTGACGCTAGATGGAGTTGGTGGTTAAAGCCACGACCTGGCCGACCTACCCCCAGGAATGACCCGGTCACCATAGTGTGGGAACTTAGGTAGGCCCCAGGGTCGGTCTGGATGGTTGCGGGAAATCTCGTCCCCACCGGTATTCGGCCCCCGGACCCGTCGAGCCCGTAGCGAGTCACTATATCGACTGAAATATCCCGGCCCACTATTTTCGCTTTAATAATAAACACCAATCGGAGAGGCTTAAAATATTGCTTGTTTCTCTGATTGAATATGTTCGAAGCAAATTCACAGAAGAGTAACGTGAAACTGTTTATCTCTGAAGACAGTTTAATGAAGTGCTTTAAGGATGAGGAAAGGCTATTGCCATTACAATGCTCACTTAGTCTAACCTCACTCTAAGTTACATAAAAGAGTTGTCTGTGAAACAAAGTTATTCAATTGTTACGAAGGTAATATATGATGTTTGATATGAATCGATTTTGACATTCTTATTCTGAGAGCTGACGAAACAGACTGGTGTTTTTAATGTAATCAGCTGATGATATCTCTTCTTTCATTATCCAACCATCCGCCCCCAGTAGCCAGACAGAGGTCACGACACACCCAGTGTGTAATTCAGAATCCCCATTTCTTACTGATGCCCATTAGCGTTAGCAACATCAAAATGGTCTGTGTCACACATTCGCCTGTCACAAGAACATCCCAGCTATCAGGCAAAGACCCTGAGGGGGCTTTGAAATTTAAACGTCTGCCACTGAACACTCTTCAGTTGGAAGTACTTCCATTGCTGTTGCTATCAGGACTACGAGTGGCGATCATTGAGCTTATTTACTCATTTATTCATTCACATACCTACTCACACATTTATCCAATCTTTCGCCAACGTAGCTACGTGTTTACTAAGCCACTCATTTATTCCCCTTTTCACTTATGTTTTTCATTCTCAGTCGTCCGACCACTGACTCAGTCACTCACTGATTCAAACGGCCAGTCACTCGCTAAGAATGAACCAACCCACGTCTTTGGTGAAAAGATTATAAACCACTCCACATAAGTCGTGTTCACTTGTTCCTCTGTATTCATTTGTCTCAGTGGAAACTGATCTCCGGGCAAGTGACTGTTGCAGTAAAATATGAATGTATACATGCAGTACAAAATAAGGAAATGCACCATTACCTCTGTCTGAATGTCCACAATAGTCCGCAGGCAAAATAAAGGCTAATGTAATTATGTTTTATCGATGAAAAAGGGGTTTTATGTGCAGAACAGAGAGATCATGCTTCCGACCCCTTTGCTGAAGTGCAACATTGTCTGAGTCCTGAATCTGCAATGCGAAGTCCCGCTATTTCAATAACACAGAGGAAAAAGTGTTCTTTTTGATTGAACTCGGTTTTCTTTGCATTTATTTTTTTCTAAATTAACATAAATTTATTACTTTGTTATAATGAAGAAAGGAGGTTATTCCCTCTGAAATACTTTTAAAATTTATTCAATTTGAAAGCCTCACAATTAGTCTTCTCTTGGTAGAACTTCAGGATTCGGAGCTGAATCTTTTATTGTCCAGTTTGCAATCCACTACTATAAAGATTACAAAAGACATAGAAAACTATATTTTGGCCGTTGTTTTGTATGTGTTAATCTTGATCACTAAAATTCAAGGCAGTACATAGGCTGAGGTTTTTTGAGAAAAGGGTGCAGAGTAGGATATTTGGGCCTAAGAGGGACGAGGTAACAAGTTTGTGGAGAAAACTACATTACGAGGAGCTTGATGATCTGTACCTTTCACCAAATAGGTTATTATTCGAGTGATAAAACCAAGAAAAACCAGATCGGCCGGGCATCTAGCACACAATGGGCGAGACGAGAGATGCATAATGGATTTTGATAGGGAGACCTGACGGAGGGAGTTCACTAGGAACACCCAGGCTAGATGGGAGGGTAATAATAAAATGAGTTTTCAGGAAGTGGGGTAGGAGGTATGGGCTGGATTGATCTACCTCAGGATAGGGACAAGTGGCTGGCTGTTGTGAATGAGGTAATGAACCCTCTGGTTCCATAAAGTACGGGGAATTGTTTGACTAGCTTAGGGTCTGTTAGCTTCTGAAGAAGGAATCTGCTCTCTATATTTAGATAATTATATAGTTAGTTGGGGACCGCGGTAGCACAGTGGTTAAGGTGCTGTGCTACAAATCGGAAGGTCGCTGGCTCGATCCCAGCTAGTGGCAGTGGATTTTTCATTGACATAAATCATTCCGATCGCACTATGATACTAGGGTTGACTCAGCCTCTAACAGAAATGAGTACCAGGAGTATTTCCTGGGGGTAAAGGCGGCCATTGCTTAAGGCTGACAACCTTACCACCATCCTGTGCCGTTGTCACGACATCTGAGAACCTTAACTTCCTGAAGCCCTCTGTACACCTCTGGGCCTGTAACGGGGCTGCTTTACCTTTTACCTTTTTTAGTTAGCTGCTTATTTATATACGTCGTTTAAGTCTTCATAGAGGAGAGGCATTTTTTTAAAAATAAGGGAGAAATTAAAAATAGAAGAGTTTCTTATATTCTCAAAAGGAAAAACACAAAATACTCCGACTAGCAAGTTTAAAATTTCTGGCGTATTTTCCCCTAAGTCCACAACTACTTACTTACTTACTTACTTACTTACTTATTTACTTACTTACTTGCTTAATTACTTACTTACTCACTCACTCACTCACTCGCTCAATCGCTCACTTACTTGCTCACTTACTCACTTACTCAATTATTTACTTACTTACTTGCTTACTTACTTACTTACTCACTCACTCGCTTACTTACTCGCTCATTTACTCACTTACTTACTTACTCACTTACTTACTTACTTACTCACTTACTCACTCACTCACTCGCTCACTCGCTCACTTACTTACTTACTTACTTACTCACTCACTCACTCACTCACTCACTTACTTACTTACTTACTTACTTACTTACTTACTCACTTATTTACTTACTCACTCACTCACTCACTTACTTGCTTACTCACTCACTCACTCACTCACTCACTCACTTACTTACTTACTTACTTACTTACTTACTTACTTACTCACTCACTCACTCACTCACTTACTTCCTCACTTACTTACTCCATGAAGCAGCGTCCTTCTTGAGAAACTAACTGGTTCTCAGCTAGACAAGAAATTCCCCGTGTTTTATGGAACCCGAAGGTTCATTACCACATTAACAAGTGCCCGCCAACTCTCCCTATTCTGAGCCCGATAGATCCAGTCCATGCCCCCATATACCACTTCCTGAAGGTCCATCTTAACCTTACTCTCCCACTTACGCTGGGGTATTCCAAGTAGTTTCTTTCCCTTAGGTTTCCCCACCAAAACCCTGTATGCAATAAGTACTACATGCCCCGCCCATCTCATTTTTATGGATTTTAACATCCGAAAAATATTGTGTACGTCCACTACTAAAATTTCATAATTTCACTCTTCTTAGTAAACTAATTAATATTCTAGCATTTTCAAGCGCATATAAGCCTATTTAACTAATAATGTACGCCTGAATGTGTAGTAGCTCCTCCAAAGGAGAAAAAGCCTTTATCTTGATTTCTCAGTATCTGTTCTTGGTTCAAGCAAAATACGTTGCTGCATGTTCAGTGTGAAGCAGTACCAAATCATGCATATGAATGTCCCTTCTTGAAATTTTTTCTATTTTTGTTGAAGGAATTTGTCATAATCTGACCGAAATTAAGTGAGCTAATTACATTGTGAAGGTTCTTTGAATTCATAAACGTCAGGCTGATTGCATATATACTACAGAAATAGTATTCAAAACCTCAGAGTAATTATTTTTGATGAAAGGGTGTTATAAGCGTCCAAAGTTGGCGGTCATTAGGCAAATTACTGAGTAGCACTGTCAAATCTCTCCTCCTCTCCGCCACTCCAACGTGCCAACTTTTCTGTGATGGAGGGAGGTAGAAACACGTTTCTCTTCAAATTAAATTGACTGTAGCTGGAAAGGACATGACTTGCCACCAGAACATCAACGCTGTTTCTGGCGCAAAGAAAGATTTTGTTTGAGTTTGATGTTCAGGTGGCCGTGCGTCATGATAAATTATTATAATAAAAACCAATTAGATGCAATAATTTCTCAAATTTATTTTTGTAGTAAAACTCTACATGTTTCGGAGAGTTCCTCTGTTCATCATCAGGAATTTTTTCACTGTACACAGCAATGGTATATGCCATACAGTTTTGCTGTCCTGATCCTGTTCGCAAGCTGTCAACAAACCTGTATATACATACCACTGCTGTGTGTACAGTGTAAAACTCCTGATGATGGACGAAGAAACTGTCCGAAACATGTAGAGTTTTATTCCAAAAATAAATTTGAGAAATTAGTGCATCTAGTTGGTTTTATTATAAGAATTTTTTGAGTTATTGGGGTTTCAGACAAACAAAGTATACTGCTAATATTGTTTACACAATCATTACATAAGCACGTTCTAGACGGGAAGAAGGAAAGGCAATGATTTCTGGAAACGTTTTTGAAAAAGTGTTCTGAATAATTTATAATTCTTCATATCGCTGATTTGCGACAAGAGTGTCACAACTCAAAATTTGGTATTTTTTAGTTATTGGTATAGAAAGAAACGTTTGAAGATGCACTTTTAACAGGTATAGTGTCATTACGCAGTTTGTAAAACTCGCCGCTGGAGAGCAGTTTTTTCGTCGTTGCACTCATAGAAAAGTATAGTACTTAAAATCCCTTAAAGGTTTCTCCTGAAAACTCACTAATCTTGAGTTGCAACACTGTTGTCGCAAATGAGGAATATGATCATTTTACTTTTGCCTTTTATAAAACAAATTTCGCCACCATGTTCACGAAAGCATACTACTAGATTTCATCTTGAGTCATTTAAGTGTACTTAGCGTCTATATTAATCATCATGTACTACTCACTAACATGTATTGATTTTTACTTGTACAAAAGTATAAAAGATGACAAACTTTAACACAGGAGAAGAATTATTAAATGAGAGTTTTCTGTAGGGACGAAGATAGAAACTTCGGAAAGACTTGTCTAAAAATCAAACATGCAGCTAACAATGCTGTCTTCTGTCATTTGACGCCATGTAATTTATTAAATATACGCCAGTTTATTTGCATAATCTGCTACAGCTTTTCCCCAACACTGATGATAAAGACGGCAGTGTTTTACCAGTTGTTATTACCTTCCTTCCAAGCCGCAGAATGCTACATCCCAGCAGACGATCTTAATTTTCACTGCTGGAATACATGCAAATCTCTTACATTGAAGTCTTCAGTCTATCGGCTCTGTTGCGGTTTTCACAGATCTCGACGGTATGCCTACAGGGCGCGACAGGTACACTGCGAACCTAATTAAAATTTACATGTACCATCTCCTTTCATTCACAGTTGTTCAGTGCAACTGACGGTTAGTAACATGAATATAATTTCATAGAAGTAATGCTTTATTCGGTAACTAAATCATACCGCACGTTATAAACTTTCCTGCGGTTAGAACTATCCAATAGTAACCAAGAACGTCACTTGTTAAAAGAAGAATAAAGAACCAACTATATGCCACTTATTTTTTATTGTACTTCTTATAGGCTCAACATGTTTCGGGCATTACTCTGTCCATCATCAGGAGCTCGCGACTGTGTTGTTGATTACCAATTTGGTCGTTTCGTTCTTGGTTTGCTGTAGGTTGGAGGTTAGTTGCGGTTAGGCTGGAGTAGTGTCCGGGCTGCAGCCCGGACACTACTCCATTAGTCTTCTTAGAAGAAATAACGAAATATACGCGGAATATATCCCAGTACCATACTGCTCGTAGCAGTTAAGTGAGCTGCTCTTCTTCTGTATATTTCCGATGTCTCGAGTACAAACATCGTCCCTTCAAACTAATATATGGTCTTAAGGCAAACGTGTTTTTCTACAGTCGCTCCGTCTTATTTCAATGTAATCCCTCAAATTGAGTCATAAACGCTTCCTTTGACATCTTTTTCAATCAAAAGTTCCCCCCCCCCAATGCCACCACATGTCCTTGTGGAATTCGTGGTCCTTCCTCCTGGGCATGGCAGGAGTGTAACCGACATCTGAGTTTGGGACGCCCATGAGGCGCAGTTACGTTGTCCCGATGATGTGAGTGGTGACAGAGGAAGATGTAGTGCCAAGAGGGCCCTTAAACCTAAATTCTACTAACCTACCCAGACCATGGTCACCGCGGGAATCCCCCCCCCTTTCAGGGAAAATTCCCACGGTAGAGCCGGGAATCGAACCCGGGACCTCATGATTAGTAGTCAGAGACTCTGACCACTAGACCACGAGGCTGGTCTCAAAAGTAAAGTAAAGTGAAGTAAAGTAAAATTTTACTCTTGCAAAACATCGCAATATATGGGGAATGGATGTGTAGCTCCGGTCGTTCTTAATCTGACCACTAGAATGAGTGAGTGGTCAGTCTCGCGCTTGTGCTCCTTTGACCAGCACACTTTGAAAAGGAGCCTGGATGGGCTGCGCAGCCAGTCCGGAAATCTGACAAGATATGAATCCCGTTCCTCTGTCGGAAATCATACCACGATTGCAGGTTCGTCCAGCCAACATTATAGACGTTACTGACTACGACACTTATTAACCATTCGTTAATCAGTCAAAATATACATGAAGTAAAAGAATGTTTGTGCCAGCTTGAAGGGGCGGAAAAATAGAAATAAAATTAAAAATCGGATATGGATTTCACTTGAAAGACGAGAGCACGAGAAATCGAGATGGAAAGACGGATAAAAAAATATTAAGCAAATGGGCAGTAGGAGATGAACAGAAGGACAGATCCGGCCCAGAATTTCCGGACTTATATTTATCTGTGTTGAACATTTGGATTCTGCTACCAGACATGTTAAAGGTAAAATAATCCCCGTACAGGCCTGAACAGGCCCTGGGGGCTCCAGAAGAATGAGACTCACAGATTTCAAGACAGTTTGCACATAAAGGCGGTAAGGTTTTCGGCCTTAAGCACCGGCTGCCTTTATCCCCCAGGAAATTTTCCTGGGACTCGTATCTGGCAGACACTGAGTCGATCCCAGGAACATAGTGCGGCCGGAAGAATTATGTATACGAAAAATTCCAATGTCAACTTCGGGAATCGAACCCGCGACCTTCCAGCTTTTAGCGTCGTATCCAGACGTATTACTGCAGAACAAATAAACTTTAAAACTGTGTTTGCACAGATAATTTATACCGACAGAATTTAGATAGCCTAGTTCATAAAACATGTGACAGAATTTTATCTCGTTAAACCACAAGCAATCACTTAAAAAGCGATATTTTAGCCTTTGATTTATGACGTCTAGGCTCTGAGATAAGTTCTGTATTTTCTTTTCACTATGATACTCTGTCTTATAAACAGCTTTTTTTTATTTGCTTTGTTGTTCTTAGAGCGAACAAGTAAATGTTGGACTTGGCGCGATGTAATATGCAGTTCACATAAAACTAGACACTGAACATTTCGTAGTTTCGGAATAACGATGAACACATAATAGGGACTTTTTTCTGCGCATATCATTGTTATATCAGTGGTGGCTAGTAAGGAGGTGTGTGGATTTTAAGATCACAAATGAAAAGCCAATTTTGTGTTTGGCGAAAGAACAGAACCTAAATATATGTATATAAAATCAATAAGTAGGTACTTTCCAGGTTGTAAAGCGACTGTTCCAGGTATGAACGAACGGGTATAGAACATGGTAATTTGCACGCCATAAAGATCTTCTGCTCGGTTCACCCAGTCTGTTGTTTTTCCTAAGGCTTGAAACGGGAGGAGTGTGAAGCTGGTAATACTTACTTACTTACTCCATGGAGCAGAGTCCTTCTTGAGAAGCTAACTGGTTTGCAGCTAGTCAAGAAATTCCCCGCATTTCATGGAACCCGAAGGTTCATTACCGTACTCACAAGCGTCC
>Ga0123352_10021400_pt1 | contig 10305 bp, 6 predicted proteins | sample TergutLab28metaG_FD_89700 | JGI IMG/M metagenome (GOLD analysis project Ga0123352, IMG submission 89700) | Labiotermes labralis P1 segment gut microbial communities from Petit-Saut dam, French Guiana - Lab288 P1 | ecosystem: Host-associated > Arthropoda: Insects > Digestive system > Gut ...
CAAATTTTTAACATTTTTTTCCCAACGGGGTTGGGTTTGGACTTTTTTTGGGGGCCTCGGGGATTTGGGGGGGGGGGGGGTTGAACCACCCTCAGTACGCCACTGGTGACCAGTGATGCGGAACTGGCAAGAGTGTCTACTGTCTAACGTGAAAACAATTTTTGCAATGTTACGAAGGATAACTAACGAAACATAATAATTTGATGTTCTACGCACAGTTCATTTATTTACACTAATTCTTCACTTGTTCATTTACTTCCATTAATCTATTCATTCATCAACATCAGAATGGGAACAGCCACTTTAAGCACGCAAACGCAGTGCGGCAGAATGTTGTTCTCATCTTCTTCACTCCCATACAAATTGTGTGCGCTTATCTCCCGAGTTGCTGTCACTTGGAATGACGTCACCACGGTCACAGCATTCCACGCAAGGCCGTAAGCAGGACGACCGGACGGCACTACAGTGTGAGGGCAGTAAATACTGCCTGAGAACGGCGCAAACCGCTAATTTTGATACGTATAACGGAGCCGTAAGCACAGTCCCACCAACCGCACACACACATCACGCTCTAGAAGCAGAACTGCTGCACAAGGGCCATTTGAATATCTCTGAACACTGTAAGGATTGCAAACTGGTTTTTGACGCTAAAAGTCTTATTTTCTTTAGGGAAAATTTATTTTGTACTAAGTCAGTAAATAACTGTAATTACTGTTAATTTAATATTAGTAACAAAATATTATTTTAGTGCGTGACAGTTTTAATATTTGGGAACAACTTTAACGAATCAAAATTCTATTCCGGAAGAAATTAAGAGCAGATTGAGGTCAGGAAATACTTACTATCATTTGGTGCAGAATCTTTTGTCTTTTAGGTTGCTATCCAAAAATTTAAATATCAAGATATATAAAACTATAATTTTGCCTGTTTTGTATGGGTGTGAAACTTGGTCGCTGACATTGAGGGAGGAAAGGAAGCTAAGGGTGTTTGAGAATATGGTGTTGAGGAGAATATTTGGACCTAGGAGGGACGAGGTAACGGGGGAAGGGAGGAGACTGCATAACGAGGAGCTAAATGATCTGTACTCCTCGCCCAATATTGTAAGGGTGATAAAATCGAGAAGAATGAGATGGGCTGGGCATGTGGCGCGTATGGGTGAGGAGAGGAGTGTGTATAGTGTCTTGGTGGGGAAACCGGAGGGAAAGAGACCTCTGTGGAGACCTAGGCGTAGATGGGTGTATAATATTAGGATGGATCTCCAGGAGGTGGGATGTGGGTATATGGACTGGATTGGGCTGGTCCAGGATAGAGACAGGTGGCGGGCACTTGTGAGTGCGGTAATGAACCTTCGGGTTCCGCGAAATGCGGGGAATTTCTTGACTAGCTGCAAACCAGTTAGCTTCTCAAGAAGGACTCTGCACGATGGAATAAGTAAGTAAGTGCATGACAGTTGAATTTTTATGACTTACATGTTTTTTTAATGAGACACGAGTCTGAGAACCTTCCCTGCTTCTTTGTCACTGATATCTTTTAAGAAGTGTAGGGAATTGCACTGTGTGAAGTTATGGGCGAAATGTGTGTGCAATATCTATTATTGGGAGCACATTAATATAAAGTGCGGAAATTTTCAGTAATAAAAGTATACAAAGTACTGGCTCTCCCAATTGTTTTACCGGGTGCTGATAAGTCCTTAGCCCGAACAGGAAGGAAACAAGTTCGGAAGTATGTCCAGAACGCGCGCGATTTCAACAACTTTGACACGCGAACTGTCATCATGTTTTGTTTTCCTTCTCGGGCTAAGGACTTATCAGAACCTCTGTATATAGATATGAAATTTGTACCCTTAGAAAAAAGGATGAAAAACGATTTACGTCACTCGAGTTGAACTTTTTTTTAGACGTCTTATTCTTATAATAAAACCAACTAGATGCACTAATTTCTAAAATTATTTTTGGAATAAAACTGTACCGGTTTCGGACAGTTCCTCTGCCCATCATCAGGAGTTTTTCCACTGTACACACAGCAATGGTATATGTCATACAGTTTTGCTGACATCCTGCGAGCAGGATCAGGACAGAATTCCGTCCTGATCCTGCTCGCAAGCTGTCAGCAAAACTGTATGACATATACCATTGCTGTGTGTACAGTGAAAAAACTCCTGATGATGGGCAGAGGAACTGTCCGAAACATGTAGAGTTTTATTCTAAAAATAAAATTGAGAAATTAGTGCATCTAGTTGGTTTTTTTTATAAGAATTTATCACGATGCACGGTCACCTGAACGTCAAATGTTTTGCAGAAGAACAGCCAGGTGCACCCTTTTTGACCACAAAAGGAATGAAGAAATTTTGGAAGACTTTAAATTAGAACCATCTGACGAGAAACCAAGAAGGTACAAACCAAATTGTCTGCTACAGGTAACAGGAATGGACAACAACAGGGTGCCAAAAATAATGCCGAATTATAGACCAAGTGGACGAAGACGACGTGAAAGACCTCTGAAGAAACTATTAGCCGAGACCTAAACGAGTCTATCAGGGCCTAACTCTTGCGGATGATGATGATGATGATATTAAACTAAGAGAGCAGGCGATAGTGGAGCTTACCACAATTCAGAATGGACGAATCGCATTAAAGCATTGACAGTGTTGACACATTTTGAAGCTCAGCATATTACCGCGTGTTCCCCTTTGAAGGCCGCCCGTACAGGTAAGAATGATTTGCGTGTATGAAGATACAAAGGAGAAGTTGTTGGACAATGCGGCAGTTTGGTCCAACAAAATCTGCAAAAAATTATAGGGTAATGTTTACCAAATTTAACTATAGGTGCGAAGTTCACCAAATGAAATGTTGTCGTTGTTTCTGATGCTGGAGCATACAGTAATGTGTTCAAAAACTCTCGCAGGCCACAGACATTCGTCCGGCGGAACGCGGGTTGTTTGTCACTGCTCTAGATTAATGAATTACTTTATTTCTTTACCTTTTTATATATGTTACTGCACTGAGGTGCAGGGCGAGCACTTAATAAATCGGCTAACCCACGGGCAGAGGAAATGAAGGTCAAATCATGACACTAGCCCTTCCGGTTTTGTTATATGGCAGCGAAACTTGGACTGTTAAAACAAGGGACGCCAGAAGAATAACAGCAACAGAGATGAAATACATGAGAAGAACAGCAGGATACACTGGGACAGATTACAAAACAAATGCACTAATTGCAAGGGAGTTAAAAAAACACCAATTTTGGACAAATTACTGGAATACAAGAGAAGCTGGATACAACATGTAAGCAGAATGCCTCGAAATAGATTACCCAGGGTAATGAAACATTACTCCCCAACTGGCAGAATGAATCATTGTAGACCTTTGAAGAGACTTCTGGATACGTGAGGCCGGAACGGGTCAACAAGTGGCCCAACTCCATGAAATATATGCTGATGGTGATGATGATGATGATGATGGCGGTGATGATAATCATGACACGCCTGTGCATGCACAGAGGAATAGCGGAGGGTTTAACTCCAACCGTTCCGCAATTTCGGCGCTAGATGGGGGTAGGTGGTCAGTACCATAACCATGCCGCTTTAGCCCCGTTGTGCAAGAGGCTGAGTGGGCCCCAAGGGCCGGTGTGCACGGGTACTGAAGACCTCGCCTCTCAACCGGCACTTGATCCCCGGACCGTCCAGCTTGTAGCAAGTCACTATACAGGCTGAGCTATCCCGGCTGCCACCGTAAAAGAAATACTCTTGTATTTAATGGTATTACGCATTGAAATTTTCTTTTTACCTTCTGCCCCCCCCCCCCCCCGGGTTTTTTTTAAATACAAAACGTACAGGTTTTATGAACCGTTTGAACACTTGAACACACTTTTCTGGTACCTGAGACTGCACTAAACTTCAAATCTCTAGCCTGCCCTTTCGCGGTTACCAAACCGCAAGCATTTCAATTGATCGGACTTGAGTGATCCAGCTGGATGGAAGGAAGCGAAATGCCACACGTGAGGAGTGTCACATTTCCTATGATAGCGGCACATGTTATAGCAGAAGTAATTCCAAGAAGTCTCCAGGTTCAGGCGCAGTTAAAGTTAGCAAGCCTAGGCTGACATCACAAGTCGGGAGAGTACTCGAAATCGTGTGCGCTTAGATCAGCGTGTTCCTGCAGTCCGAGCGGTGGAAGTGCCAGTATTGGTCGGCTTACGTAGTAACTGCAATCACGTGACTGAGGTAGGTTTGAGAGACTCGCGCTGAAAGTTGCCATGCAAAATGACGGGGACTTTGTGGATGTAATCCTGCTATGCCCCTGAAGGACATCAGTTACCTTCTTCTACTATCTCGTTCAGTATATTCATGGGCTATATTTTCCCACCCACGCTAACGAGATACACCCCTCCCTTCTCTGATATACAATTCTATTAGGCCAGTAAATCCGAGACGTGTTTTAACCGGTTAGTAGTTAACACAGCAGTTGAGTTCAGCTGACTCAGCTTTCTTCAGTTAGGTGTTGTTGCTTGCATGCCGCTGGAATGATGGCTTTGATTTCAAAATAGTACAATCTGAAGACAGTGCGCTACAAGTCGGAAGGTCGCGGGCTCGATTCCCGATGGTGTCATTGGAATTTTTCATTAACATAATCCTTCCGGCCGCAATATGGCCCTCGGGTTGACTCAGCCTGTAACAGAAATGAGTACCATGAATATTTCCTGGGGGAGATAAAGGCGGCCGGTGCGTAAGGCTGACCACTTTACCACCTTCATGTGCCGTCTTGAAATCTGGGAGCCTCAACCTTCTGGAAGCCTTTGGGCCTGTCCAGGCCTGTAATGGGGTTGCTTTACCGTCTACCTTTTACAATATGAAGAAACAGGAAAGTTGATATTTTGGCTTAACTAGCAGGGAAAGCCAGATATTTGAAAATATTGCTTCATGAGTGCAGCAAGAACAGAGATAACAACTGTGTAAGCAGAAACTGCCAAGGAAAGTGCCTGAACGTGAGGATAATGAAGTGAGAGAAGAATTTGCAGCCTGTTTATAATTGATTTCAGTACGCGCTGTTACGTTTATTAAATGCAAAGCCACGTGCAGCGTCTGGTGTTGCAGAATTGATACAGCAGTGAAAAAATTAATCGCAAGTTGAACACTGGTGTGACAGTAACCTTGGGTGTCGGATGCAACTGAGGAGGTTTATCTTATGTTGAAACGCATTTTGGGACACAGACTCATGTCCTCGTAGCTTCGAGGTCAATAATACATGAAACGTAATTTCCCGTCTGACATACGTCTTTGTGGCCTGCGTCTTGTTTATTAGAGTTAATTAAATATCTCTTCAGTTATAACTGAAGAATAAGAACCAACTAGATGCTACTTATTGTTTTATTATAATTATGATATGCTCAACATGTTTCGGGCACTACTATGCCCATCATCAGGAGCTCACGACTGTAGTGCTGATTACCACATAGACCGTCCGGTTCTTGGGGTGCTGTTGGTTGGAAGTGCCTGCCTGCCTGCCTGCACCTAACTTCCAACCAACAGCAACCCAAGAACCGGACGGTCTAATTGGTAATCAGCACTACAGTCGTGAGCTCCTGATGATGGGCATAGTAGTGCCCGAAACATGTTCAGCATATCATAATTATAATAAACAATAAGTAGCATCTAGTTGGTTCTTATTCTTCAGCTTTCACAACGATGCACGGTGCAACACACATCAAACTCACATGAAATCTCTTCAGTTAGTTTATTATGCGCGCGACACTGAACAGAACCCATGGCTCAGTGATAAGAACTCCCATCATTTGGACACAAAAAGTCGCCACGAAAAAGCGCACTTCTCTTGCCACTAGAACGCGGGGGTGAAAGTCACTCCCGAAATCTTGTGCGAAGAAAATGTCCCCATTGTGATCTAATTGTTGGCTTACGGGAAGATTGTTCTGGGGTAACCTGAAGAGGATAATATTAATTTGGATATAAGGAAGCAGATCGTGAACTGAAGACGAGTGTTTGAGAAGGGTCGAATCGCGGGATTTTTTTAATCACGGCGATGAACCACCCGGTCCCATAGGAAGAGAGATTTTAACAGTCAAATGGTATCAAGTGCCCATTGAGAAACTACTGTCGAAAGCAGTGTGTCATCCCGGGCGAATAATGTGATTTGAAAGCAATACACATGCGAGAATGTTTGGAACTAAGAAAGGTTAAGCCGATCCCAATGGCCGCGCGGTCTAAGGCATGGGCCTGCGGCCGCTGGTTTACTGAGATTGTGGGTTCGAATCCCGCCGGGGGCATGGATTTTCTTCTCTTGTAAGTGTTGTGTGTTGTCAGGTAAAGGTCTCTGCGTCGGGCTGATCACTCGTCCAGAGGAGTCCTACCGAGTGTGGTGTGTCTGAGTGTGATCGTGAATCCTCGATAGACCTTGGCCCAGTAGGGGCTGTTGCGCCATGGTAAAAAAAGAGAGAGTTTAAACCATAAATTAATATGAAAGAATATCTGACATAACATTAAATTTTACTGGATGTGTCCCATAATTAAATGAGAGAGTAGCGATGGTTTGTTATCGGGGGTACGTGAAATTGGATTGCAACCCTTTGATACGGAATTCCCCTAAATTGATGGCAGCATTGTATCAGTATTTTAATTATATTCCTAAATTAAATGTTAATTAATGTTGTTCACATTATTAACAAAAACTGTAACGAAATAGAATGGCTGTTGATGGCATACCAACAAGTTTCAGATATAATCCTGCTGTAGGCACATTGCTTTGAAAATTAACTGTAATTGCCCATTAATGAACAGAATTAAAACACGTCCATGAGAATATAGTGTCAATGTGCTCCCCAGACAGGTCCAAAAACACCTGTTCTTAACCAACAATTTATGCACTAGTACTTTCGAACTAGCTGAATTAAAGATTTTAACCAAAATCACTGTACAGAGACTATCTTTATCGTTGCACCGTGCATTTTGTAGACTCGTTTAATTAACACACCAACTAATGCACACATATATTATTTAAAATTCTGAAACTTTTACATTAAAACGCCCCAACATGTTTCGATCATAAGATCATCCTCAGGGAGCATACACTGTTCCTTGCTAAAGTTAAAATTTAAAAACTCGCATTGATTTACTTCTGTATGTTAACTTGGTGCTGTGGCAGCATGTCGTGTGTTGTGGGTGGGTCGTACGGTGTTTAGAATGAGCCTGGCTATGGATGTGCGTCGTGTGTTGTTTAGCGTGAGACACTCACGCTAAACAACACACGACGCACATCCATAGCCAGGATCATTCTAAACACCGTACGACCCACCCACAACATACGACATGCTGCCACAGCACCAAGTTAACGTGACGAAGTTAACCACTGAGGGTTTTTAAAGTTTAGCAAGGAACAGTGTATGCTTCCTGAGGATGATCTTATGATCGAAACATGTAGAAGCGTTTTAATGTAAAAGTTTTAGAATTTTAAATAATATATGTGTGTATTAGTTGATGTGTTAATTAAATGACACTGTACAGAGAGTTGACGGAATTTAGTTTTGGTTACAGTTCATATACACACAAATACGTTGCATAATTAAAGTAACGAATGAGATGGGCTGGGCATGTGGAGCGTATGGGTGAGGAGAGGGGGGTGTATAGGGTCTTGGTGGGGAAACCGGAGGGAAGGAGACCACTGGGGAGACCTAGGGGTAAATGAGTGGATAATATTAGGATGGATCTCCAGGAGGTGGGTATATGGACTGGATTGAGCTGGCGCAGGATAGAGACAGGTGGCGGACGGTTGTGAGTGCGGTAATGAACCTTCGGGTTCCATGAAATGTGGGGAATTTCTTGACTAGCTGCAAACCAGTTAGCTTCTCAAGAAGGACTCTGCACCATGGAGTGAGTAAGTAAGTAATTAAAGTAACGAATGTTGTAGTCATTACGTTCTTATACAGGGGCACTCCTTTTTAATAATATCTTAACTCTTGTAGTCGGATTTCTCGTGTGGTTGCTGGGGACAAGAATACGTGGACTAGGCTTTGGCATCAGTGCATAGCTTCCCAGTGGGAGTATTTTGAAGGCGACCACGGTGGTATTCAGCAGTGAGGAATGTAGCACTTTTACCGCGATGAGTTCGCGAAATTTATTGTCTGATCACGTATCCCCAGCGTAGTCCATGCGTGTCGTAAGAGGCGAGTAAAATGGATATCCATTGTCCGGGGGTACGGTTGTACCATCTTGTCTCTAGGGAAGATAAATACGGAGGCCTGGTTGGGCGTGAGGGTGAACCCTACGCGCTGTGAAACAACTCTTTTCAAGAAGAGAGTCGTTGGGGGCGTTTAAGTTTGGAAGCAGCCTGTAGCACCATTGTGATGATATGATATCACTCATTTGCGACAACAGTGTCACAACAACAGTGTCACAACAACAGTGTCACAACAACAGTATCACAACAACAGTGTCACAACAACAGTGTCACAACAACAGTGTCACAACAACAGTGTCACAACAACAGTGTCACAACTCAAAATTTATGATTTTTCAGGAGAAACTTTGAAAGGTTTTGAAGTGCTATAATTTTCTATGAGTGCAACGACGACACAACTGCTCTCAAGCGGCGAGTTTTGCAAACTGCGTTATGACACTATACCTGTTAAAAGTGAATCTGGAAACGTTTCTTTCTAAACCGATAACTCAAAAAATGCCAAATTCTGAGTTGTGACATACTTGTCACAAATGGGCGATATGATTATGTAGACGAATGCGATAGTTCGTCGCCGCTAGTAATAAGCATTGCAAATGGACACGATCCTGAGCCGGCTTTGTCCAACTCAGACCCTAATATTATTCTCATTTATATCATCTGTCGGCCTACATGCAGATTCCTTCACTCCCAAAGAACTATATTAATATTATCCTTTCTCGTCGCCATTACCAAGCCCCGAGGTCTAAGTGAGTAGTTATCGTGGTTGCTGTTCGGGAGTTTGCAACAACGATTGGCCGTTCTGAAATACTCGTTGGTTTTCTGAATACCTGGCGGAAACCGTTGGGATAATTTCGAAAGTAGGTCACGAAAATTTGTACAGCCTTTGTTGTAAGTTTATCGGTGACGATCATAAACCATTCGTCACCAGTTAACTTCTGTACTGAAAAATCATCATTAAATAAGCCAAGAATTAGTAAATGCAACGTGACGTCACTACACCAAGATTATATGCTACATTTATGTTTTTAGTACCGTGCATTGTGATACAATTATGTAACGTTAATCAACAAAATGTAATACTTAAATTAATGTTTTATTCAATTCCGTCATTCAGCCTGGTAGACTGCTTGCATTGACGCATGAACAACGTACAGCATAATGCTGTATGTATAATACACTCTTCCTGATGATTATCATAAGATGTTCGACACATGTAGAAGACAAGAAGAACGGAATTGAAACACTAATTTAAAAAGTGAATTTTATTGGTTAACATTACTTCGTGTATTTGCTGTATCAACTGTCTTAAAGTGAAGCTGCTTGTCTACAAAGGGGCCGTGGATTTTCAAGGCTCTATGCTTCAGGCTCTGCAGCAGCGTATCTTGAAATGTTTCGCTGAACCGCGAGAAAATTTTGTGTCATACCAAAGTTATCCTCTCTCCGTTTGACAAATAACTCGTTCAACCCACACTCAGCGCACCACACACACACAAACACACACACACACACACCACACACGCACACAAATACACACCACACACAAACCAACACATACACACAACACACCACACACATTCACACCACACATACACACACCACACCTACACATACACACCACACACCCACACACCACACACACATACACACCACACACACACACACCACACACACACCACATACACACACACCACACCTCAAACACAAACATACACACCACACATAAACACATACACACCACACCTACACATACACACCACACACCCACACACCACACACACATACACACCACACACACATACACACCACACACACATACACACCACACACACCACGCATACACACACCACACACACATACACACCACACACACACACTACACACCACACATACACCACACACACACACCACACACATACAAACCACACATACACACACCATACACAACACACACACATACACACCACACACACACACACACATACACAACACACACCACACACAAACACATACACACGGCACACACACACCACACATACACACCACACACACCATAAACACACCACACACACACACCACACACATACAAACCACACATACACACACCATACACAACACACAC
>Ga0123352_10021401_pt1 | contig 10305 bp, 7 predicted proteins | sample TergutLab28metaG_FD_89700 | JGI IMG/M metagenome (GOLD analysis project Ga0123352, IMG submission 89700) | Labiotermes labralis P1 segment gut microbial communities from Petit-Saut dam, French Guiana - Lab288 P1 | ecosystem: Host-associated > Arthropoda: Insects > Digestive system > Gut ...
CAATCCACCACTCGCCTCACCCCATCTACGCCAATCCACCACTCACTTCATCCCATCTACGCCAATCCACCACTCGCCTCACCCCATCTACGCCAATCCACCACTCGCCTCACCCCATCTACGCCTGTTCACCACTCACCTCACCCCATCTACGCCAATCCACCACTCGCCTCACCCCATCTACGCCTGTTCACCACTCGCCTCACCCCATCTACGCCAATCCACCACTCGCCTCGCCCCATCTACGTCCCGGTTTATCTTTTATTTATATGTTCATTAGACTTGAAATCACTTTGCCTGTGGCCCGGAAATCAAGTAATGTTCTCAATAACACAGAGTTTATTCCTATGTTATACGGTCCTTGAAACGCAATAACACCTAATCTCTGCCTAGGCACGTATTTCGAATTTGCATTATGCTGCAGTGTGTCAGCCCTGTCAGACCGTCTTAACGTACCGGTAAATATGATAAACATTTTCCTTTTTATTACTTGCCAGACACGTGACAAAATTCCGCCAGCAACGTAAGCAGTGTCACGTGCTGTCTGCCTTAACTGCGATGCGCTCGTCACTTAAGCCACTTATATTTCTTTTGAATTTGATCGGGCCTTCAAATCATCATTTTCCTGGAAGTCACTTCGACGCAAATACAGATGTTCAGTGCGAGTACGTCGTTGGCTTCTGGGGTTAATACTCGGCTATTGTTGCACCGGTGCAGGGTGTCTGTTCACAGTTGCAACAAATACATCAATAGACAGAACGATTGGATTGAAATGAGTACAGATATGTACCTTCAGAGCTCTGTGTGTGTGTGTGTGATTGTCTTCTCACACAGGAGTGGGTTTCCGTACGTAACGGAGCTGCTTCTTAAAATAACTGCTCTCATTGAATGCAAATTATCCTCTGCATAAGATACAGCATTGTTAAAGATGTTAGTGCCAGCTGTGGGGCAGAGTACCGGACTTCAGAATAACTGTCAGGCGGACTGTTGAAAATGCAATAAGAAATCAATCTTACGTGTATTTGAGATATATTTCGATACAAGGAATAATAGAAATGATAGCAAGACGAGGTAGAAGACGTTATCAGCTACAAGATGCTGATAAGGAAATAGGAGAACACTGGACATTGAAGGAGGAAACACTATATCGCCCTCTGTGGAGAACTGGCTTTGGGGGCGGGGGGGGGGGCATTGGAACTGCCGTAAGGCAAACTGCGGGGGGATGAATGTCATTTCTTAGCACGGTCTACAAATGAATTAGATGTCTTAGAACATCGGCCTATGAAGTTCTGCTAGATGAGATTTTAGCAGATCTGGTACAGTCTGATTATTGCCTTCATCACTTGACATACACAACAGCCATTCGCTAACTAACGTTGCGAATTTGGTGAAAATATTTATTTACTTAATTTTCTGACAGTTTTGGTTCCCATGCCAGCCTTCTTGGATTTAGCTCATTTCGGACTGGTGAATGGTTATCATCAATTCCGCCTTAAGTCGAGAATGGACGTAGGTCAGTAGCAGGTCACGGGCTGCCATTTCCCAACATGCCGCTGTCTAGACACTTCTGCTTGGTCCCTCAGTTGCTACCATTCTCCGTGCAGCAATTTATAAACCCATGATTTCACATACAAGAAGAAGCACTGCTGACAGATACACTGTGATAAAAGGTAAAGCAGTCCCATTACAGGCCTTGACACGCCCAGCGGGTTCCAGGAAGTTAAGGTTCCCAGATTTCGTGACAACGGTACAGGATGGTGGCAGGTTGCCAGCCTTACGCACCGGCCGCCTTTACCCCAGGAAATACTCCTGGTACTCATTTCTGTTAGAGGCTGAGTCGACTCCAGGGCCATAGTGCGATCGGAAGTATTTTATATCAATGAAAAATCCACTGACACCATGTGGAATCGAAGCAGCGACCTTCCGATTTGTAGCACAGCACCTTAGTCACTGAGCTACCGCGGTCCCCCAATCCACTGTGGAGGTCACTTATTTTAAGGCAAGTAGCTGCAGCCGCGCGAATAATTAATAATTTTTAATGAACAAAAACTATAGCAACTTAAAAAAACATTAAAAATTGTGCTGACTAATGCTTCTGGGTAATTTCTTTCGGAGATCAAAGAATCATGAGCAATATGTTATAACAAAGAAAAAAAAATTGAAATCGACAGTCCTGCCTCAAGCGGAGACCAAAGGAAGTAAGCTTCCTTTACCTCCGCTTGAGGCAGCAATGTTAGTTTTTATTTTTATCATTATTTGTTTAAACAATTTTTTGAGAAAGGTTTAAAAACAAGGTAGCCATCTAAAAACCCCTATCTTGAAGAAATCCTTTCGATAGTTCAGCAGATCATGACGTCGCAAACAGACATTAGGCCCTGCCGTATTATTACGTGTGCATGGTGCTGATGACACTTGAACGAACTGTTTCAAGGGCGCCGTTTTTTTTTTTTTTAAATTACTAGCAGTTGTCGGCAACATTATTTTGTAACTCGGAAGCGAACTGGAAGGAAATCAGTACGTGTAGGTACGTTATTGCGCGGTATCGACTTTATAAGAAATTGCGAAAAAAAAAACACACAGTAAGCATTGCACGACATTAACAAAACTGTATTGATTTTTACGGACCTGCACGAGCTGTGAAACACCTACAGTTAGTACAGTCTGGTCTGCTAATCCAGATTCCAAACTGTCTCAATGTTCGTTTCTATTTTATTTATATGCCTCTGTGGGACTGCGGCCCATTTACAATCGCCGGATGGTAGGTAAATAAATATGGGCTGCTGGTTGTGTGGTCATGTTCGGGGGAACACCAAAGTACTCGGAGAAAAATCTGTTAATTTGCCACTTTTTATGGACGTCTCTCTTAATGGACGGAGGGTCAATGACACCAAGAACACTTCCTTTCTTGGAATCAACTGCATGTACCTGCTTTTGTGACGTAAAACGTCACGATGAAATATTATAAAATTCTGAATTTTATAATTCTTCGGTTTGTCATATAATTTGCGTATGACAAAGAATCACGGCACTGTGTAAAGAATGCAGATGACCCAGTCACTTCTCAAAATGTACTGCCGACGTTTAGGAGTTAGCAATCTCGCAGTCTTCAGTTGAGTTGGAATCTTGGCCCATGCTCTGAAGAGTTTCTTAGTTTGTCAGAATTTCTTCATGCTGTTTCGAACAATTTCTCTTCAAATAATATCTACACATGATGAGGAAAATATCTACGGACTGCATAAAGTTTCTAATAATTAAGTTCTGAAAAACTTATTATTACAAAAGTTACACAATATACTGTACAAGCAGGTAGTTGTTAGCCGGGCAGCTCAGTCAATATAGTGACCAGTCTACGGATTGCGTTTCCAGAGGATATGGATATAATTCCATCCGGGACGGAATTTATTTTCTTTTGGCCACAGCTTTCAGATCGGCTCTGGAGTCCACTTAGGCTCCCATCCAGTGGGTCCATTGGTTTTGTACCGGAAGTAGAACGGTCGAAGCATGACGGTAACCACTTCATCTGTTGTCGAAGCTAAGAAGTCTGGTGCTGTACAATCATAGGTAGACCGAGGAGTCTACAGTGCTGTAGTATCAGTGTTTGGTGTTCATGTGATAGACGCATAATGGGAAACAGACCTTATGGCCACTCAAGGAGCAACACACCTAAGCCGAAAGCAAACTCCCCCCTGTTTGAATATTGATCATGTAGGAGACCATACAGCAAGCAGAAAATCCATTTCAAAATAACTGGCCGCACTATTGATCAGAACAACACAATTCAAAACCATGCTGTCTCTCTGAACCACACCGAGTTCTTAAAGTCAGATGAGAGACAACTTGACATATTGCTTATGTATTTCCCGCATATACACACACGTCACTTTGCCATAGCTTATTGAATCCTTAAAATGCTAATGCACTCTCTTTTGTAGTTATCTTGTCTTACATATAGTTGCCATTTGCATTAGCAGTAAGTCGTACTAGTTACGAATAGGACCAGAAATGTCAGCAGTGTCGGAGAACTGTGTGTCTGAGTCTAACTCAGTGACCAGGTTGGACACCAAATTTTGTCTTAAAATTTTCATCATCATCATCATCTTCATCACGCCGCCCTTCATATGTCACTAAACTACACATATATCCTCATACAAGTTTGTCTGTTCTTTTTTTAGAAATTTTACGTTCGATAAAATCTTCTTCGGCAGACAACCCCTAAATTTTCCCTAAGTTTCAGGGACTAAATCCGCCCCCATCTTCATGGTGAACACCTTGAAGATGGGGGCGGATTGATTCCCCGAAACTTCTGACAACTTCCACACCTTGACTCGTCCGTCTGCCCACCCCAACATTTTATTGCATTCTCTCCCCGCGATATCTTCAAGCCTTTTCATATTGTGGAATTTATCTGAGGGTTGTTACGTGCGCTGTGTCAAAATGCGCGGCTTCGCGACCCAGACGACGTACTTATTACACATTTTATGTCGTCTGGTGTAGATGTGTGTTGGCAGCACTTTGCACCCGCCGGTGACCTGCCCAGGCGCTACACGAAGGGTCTTTTGAGGGCGCGCAATGTTATTCGGCTGTTTTCTGGTTTTCCATATTTAACTTTCACAACTGCTTCACGTGCGGGTTTTGTTAAAGTTATTTTAAGTGTATTTAAATGAGAAGAAAAGCACTCATTGTGTGCCTATCAAGCACTGTTTCATTTTTCGATCAAAAACACGCATTGTTGTGTAAGTGTGAATGAAATAGAATAAATTAGTGCAACATGTTTCGACACTGTGTGTGTTATTTGCACCGTGCATTGTAATATTGTTATACAACAGTGTATGTTACTTGCACCGTGCCATGTAATATTGTTATACAACAATGTATGTTACTTGCACCGTGCGTTGTAATATTGTTATACAACACTGCATGTTACTTGCACCGTGCATTGTAATATTGTTATACAACACTGCATGTTACTTGCACCGTGCCATGTACTTGTTTTACAACAGTGTATGTTACTTGCACCGTGCGTTGTAATATTGTTATACAACAGTGTATGTTACTTGCACCGTGCGTTGTAATATTGTTATACAACACTGTATGTTACTTGCACCGTGCGTTGTAATATTGTTATACAACACTGTATGTTATTTGCACCGTGCATTGTAATATTGTTATACAACAGAAACCAATAAAAAGCACATTTCCTAATATACTTTTTTTAATTTTTAATATTTGATATCTTCTACATGATTCGAACCCGAGAGTTCATCTTCAGCAAGACGGCTGTACATACAGTCACTGTACAGTGTAGTGTGTTTTGTACGAATCAGAATAAGCGGTCCAGTAGATAAAGGAGTGTGTTGCTTATACCGATGCAAGTTAAACGTACCATACCATACCATACCATACCATACCATACCATACCATACCATACCATATCATACCATACCATACCATGCCTGTATGTACAGCCGTCTTCCTGAAGATGATCTCTCGGGTTCGAAACGTGTAGAAGATATCAAAAATTAAAAATTAAAACATTAATTGAGGAAATGTCCATTTCATTGACTTATGTTGTGTAATTATATTTAGAGCTGCCAAATAGCGTGCCAGACCGGACGATTTGTGGGCCATAGAATGTGTTGCTTGTCTTTCTTGGCACTTCTATGAAACGTAAAACACAGGTCATTATTTAAGGGATACTACAGGGACATGAACGTTTGCTGACTCTTTAACTTCAGTATTTTATGAAATGTTCTTCGAAGGTGGAAGAAGAAACGGCTAGCCAGCCGGTCAAGACCGAATCTACCAATCTGAAACACCACGGACTTAGGACAGTAGCAAGTTAAGGAACTTTACAGTACTTGCTTTATTCCCTAAGACGTTTCACCGCAGGGCCAAGTAGAGTGATTGTTGTGTGATGGTCAAACAATACATCTATTGCAGATTTAACAGAAGGGCTGTCTGGAATATTTGAACTTAGAAAAGTTGTTTAGGAACATCGAGAAAAGGAACTAGTACCTTTGACATATCTATCTGTCCGTCTGTCCGTCTACCTTTCCGCATGGAAAATCTCGGCTCCACTAAAACGATTTTCGTCAAATTTGATATTTGAGTATTTTTCGATAATCTGTAGAGAAAATTCAAGTTTAATTAAAATGGGACAAAAAGAGCGGCACTTTGAGTGCAGACCGACATGTGTACAGTTCGGTGCACAGGTCGCTCAGTTCTTCTTACAGTGAGAAATGTTTCAGACAAAATTTATGGTGGAAATAAAAAAAAAACACATTTTGTGTTCAATAATATTTTTTTCGAAAACCGTGCCTTTTATGAGATAATGTGAAAAAATATGGTAGAGACAGGCAGACCACATATGAGAATATGGTACATGCGCATTGTATGCTGGATACCTGAGGCTACAAACACAAACTCGCAATATGTAATACTGCTTGCTTTTTCCACTGCGACAATGGTTGCATGAAAGGGCCTCAATTTTACAAGTTCATTTTCTGTATTTTTAGTTACTTTTATTTTCATTAGGTGTTTTTCTTTCGTTTGTATTTCTGGACATCAGAACACACAGATTCGTAGCACCTTTGGTACTGTGCCTATATTTATAAAGGCAGATATTTAAGCCAGTGAAATAGGACATATATATACTTTGTATTTGGCGGGCGCCCTTGCATGTACTTGGCAGTCACCATTAGGCAGCTCAGCTCCGGTCAGTTGATGCTATGGCAAAGAGCGCAGATTTGCTACCAAAACAGAAAACGTCTGATAACATTTTAGTACATGTCTTGTTTCCTTAGTCGTTTGATCTTAACATTTCACTACTGCGTTCAATTATTGTATAATTAATATTAATTTTACTGTAACAAGTTGAATTATGAAAGTACGCAGTGCGTGTTGCTAGTATTTTCAATAGCCAGTTGTTTTGCGTGTTGACGGGGTCCGCCAGAAAATGAATCCAAAAGTACTGGGCTAGAAGAAGAACGCAGTTCGGAGGCTTTTCAGAGCGAGATGGAGAGAACAGGATGTAATTCTGAGAAGTGAGAAGTAAAGAGAAGAAGGAGAAGACCTCATAATTAGGTGCTGCATGACCCATAATGCCCGACATTTATTGATAATTTGTTACATACCTGAAGAAGAAATTGTGGCTATCCTTAGGCAAACGAGGATGTTAGACGAACTTCAGTGGGTGCTAGTAAAATGCACATTAGCTAGACCAAACATAATTCGGAAGACTGAACTACATTACTTTAGAGTCCGGATTGTTGTCTGTCAGGTCTGAAGACGATAACGCACGAGATCTTCCCTCTTGTCATGTTTCGCTGCGTAAGTTTTAGTTAGTTACCGACGTTTCGGGGCAACCTATCCCATATTCAAAATTCAAGGGACGGAAGTTTGAAATGAAGATAATGCATATTTCTGTGGTGTTAAGTACATGATTTAACTTTGAGCCGAATTTCAGCTTCTTATGTTAGTTCATGAAGCATAGTTACTGGCGGTTGGCGTCCATTATATAAATGTATTCTTAAGACACGTCATGTATTTTTGCCCTTTTCCATTAAGACAGTGTTAATAAGTGGCACACAGTTTGTATAACGTTATCGTCATATGCAACACGAGTGACAGGACACCGTTCCTGCCTCTCAGGATTCTGCTGCTGACAGAAGCGAAAATAAATAGACACACCTTCTAACATCTCGGTGTGTCAGTAAGGGTGTTACTAACTCTTGCATATTAAAAATGGCAGAGACATACACCTCGCTGATAGAGCTCCAAAAATGAAACCCTTTTCTTCCGTAAAATTTTCTCAATGTGGACAAAAAATAACACGTGGGAATGGAACCCCGGTCACCGTGTCTGAAGCCTTGGTTGCGGTCCGCGTAAAGGCATAATACAGCCGTTTGCTATCTGCCCAGTTGTGCAGCGAACCCCCTGGCTAAAGCTGACAGTATTCATCAGTCCTCCCTCTGCGCAATTTCGCATACGTTGCTGTAAATGAATGGACGCATTTATGAGAACAACTTCTCACGGGTGGGCCGCTGTCCAGCTTCTCGACTGTGACAAGCAAACCGCCGACATAGTCAGTAATCATAATTAGTCACGCGCTTAGAAAAAAAAATCTCGTCTCTTCAGTGGCGGAAGTTTTAGTGTTGACAAATTTTGTCCCTTTGTGCCATATTTCAAGCTCCCTGTCCTGTGATATGGATGCAGGTTACACGCCTGGCGGCGGGCGGGGCTCTATGACTGAAATACATTTTCATACTTCACAGCAGCCAAATGGTCCTGCATTTAACCTTACAGCTGCTCTGCGTGGCTTTGATCTCGCTGACACGACTTTCCCGACACACCAAACATTTGCACACTGCGTTGTCTCGGGGTTCTGCCATTTTGTTTTACCAGCCATTATTTCATTTATTCGTACATGAATTTGTACATAATAGAAGTTTACGATTGATTAACATGTGTGGATTTTTAAATGCGTCCTTGTGATTTTGATGTGGCTACTCGTCTGTCAGCCCTTTGTTCGGAAAAATGCCGTCTGAAGGACATCGGTGTAGCTTCGAACTCAAGACACTTACAGATGAGCGGACAAAAGTGCGAAATGGGTGAAGGAAAGAAGGAAAGGAGGTGAGAAGGCAAGAAATTATAGTAATGATTCTTCTTTTGAATTTCATTGACCCCATTCCACAGTAGCTAACAGCAATTGTAGCTTTTCAGACATTTGACATTAGCAGCGATCCTGGCGAGATTCTCGCTATAGCACGAGACCCACAGCCGGTATTCTGCGCACTCTGATGACGACACAAAGAAACAGAGAATTGACGCTGATAAGGGATTCGAACTCATAACTCCCACGCATAGCATTCCTTCGAATAGCTCCTCACACAGCAACAGATCGACCATTTTACTCTTGGTCAAATTTCTGTACCTCAGCAGAATGCTGACAGTGCACTATTTATTAGTGCAATCACGGTTTCTATTTACTGTTATAACAGTGCAATATTTTGTGCCTGTTTACGTGATGAGAGAGACGCAGAGCGAAGAGAGGAGAGAGGGGACGGTTATCACAGAGAACGCCGCTAATGAAGACTGATTCCTTCTGTGCAGTACATGTTGGCGGACAATTACTGCTAAGTGGAAGCCTTTGTTTCTCATCAGTGGACGTCTGCCCAAAGTGTATGCGTCGTGTGAAAGAGTCCGAGGTAGACATATGGGTCTCGTCGGACGGACGTTTTCAATTAAAGTAAGGATGAAACAGTGAGAGGCAGGCCACTTTAGCGCCTCTCTCTTGTACTGAACTTGTTACAGATCCCCTGGACCACAGCCAGACAGCTCCGAGCCTATCACAGCACACACGGGCACCCTAATTGCGTAATGAACAAACCAGATTGAAAAGATCCCGAACGATACAGGGGGGGAGGTTAGTTTAGCGGTCATGTACTTTTATTGTAGGTGATATGAATCTCTGTTAGTACTTCCGAACTGGGGTCTTCACGGCCGATTACTCCGGTTTCGGCTTCCGGAATGGAGAAGAGACTTTGAGATCTTCACTTGTGTGTGCTGTCACACGTCCTATATTGGTGGTTATATACGGACCTTTTGAGACAACCTGTCGGTCCCATCTGCAAGGACCAAGCAGTTCTTCTTAGACTGTTCGATCCTTGCAAACTTGATCGACAGGTTGTCTCGAAACATCAGTTTATAGCTAGCAATCTACACTGCGTAACAAAACAGAAGACCGAAGGTCTCATTTTAAACATCGATAAAAGCCTGAAATCCCACAAGAGACTCGTTCCGACCATCGCTTGGTTACAAACCGAGGACAAACTGGAGATATTTCCTAGTCACTACAGCGGTCGGAGTGTAAATCAGACCACTTGCGCCGTATGGTGTCGCGGCCTTGCCTCTGCCCCTGCTTAACGACATACAGAAACAACTCAGTATTATTATCTACAAATAGTTCGAGGAAGGTGACTTTGTCGGAAGAAGCAGAACCGAGGGGAGAGATGAAATATGCTTAGAAAAATGTAAACTGCATTCCGTAATGCAAATGACTGCTTTTAAGATGGAGAACGTTGAGGTTGATATGAATCGTAATTTGGTAGTGTGGACGAGCTTAAACTGGTTTAGGAGGTATGTGCTTATGTACTATATGTGCTTATGTACTATAAGTATTTGTTTACTATATGTGTTTATGTACCCTATGTGCTTATGTACTATATGTGCTTATGTACTATATGTGCTTACGTACTATAAGTATTTATTTACTATATGTGTTTATGTACCCTATGTGCTTATGTA
>Ga0123352_10021402_pt1:5000-10305 | contig 10305 bp, 5 predicted proteins | sample TergutLab28metaG_FD_89700 | JGI IMG/M metagenome (GOLD analysis project Ga0123352, IMG submission 89700) | Labiotermes labralis P1 segment gut microbial communities from Petit-Saut dam, French Guiana - Lab288 P1 | ecosystem: Host-associated > Arthropoda: Insects > Digestive system >...
TAATGATTTTTTTTATTATCAATTTCACATTAAAGTTCAACTCAATTTCACTCGGCCGATTTGACCGAAAGTAGATTAGTTAACATTCTGTCGGAAGGATTCGCCCTCACTAAAACACACGGCTTCTAAAATATATATATATGTACATCAAGAAATTTGTTAATATGTGTGTCGAGAATTGGAACGAGAGTTATCACGTTTGAATGTTGTTTTCATTATATCTTTGGCTGCGTCAACGTCACTAGGTTGAAAAATTAGTTTCTTCCTCCTCAGAACGAAGACAGTGACAAAAGGCGTAAGTCTGCCTTCCCTCCTCCTTCCCAACTACCCTTCCTTCAAGAACCATCAGAAAACACTGACTGCAGATTCGTCAGTTATGTACAGTGCAAATAATTGAACACAATTATTGGAAAACCTAAATCCGCCCACGTTGTGTTTTATTTCCAATTACATAGGGGTTATTTTTTAGTCAAAACACAACTGTCTTATGTTGTTATCTTTATTTAAGCTGACGACATGTTTCGGCCTTTGCACTAGGCCATCTTCAGGTCACAAGATATATAACTGAGAAGACTATACAGGGTGAATCATAAATAAAATACTGGCAAACATAAAAGCAGGATATATTTATCTAAAATTCAACGAGATCTCGTCGTTAACGATTCACCTGTATAGTCTTCTCAATTACATATCTTGTGACCTGAAGATGGCCTAGTGCAAAGGCCGAAACATGTCATCGGCTTAAATAAAGATAACAACATAAGATAGTTGTGTTTTGACTCAAAAAGAACAACTATTTAATTGGAAAACCTGAATTTCGCTAGTGAACAAATTTATACCATCGCTAAGTCTCTGCTGTGTTATTCTCCTTCAACCTTCATTCATCAATCTTGACATCAAAGCTTACCAACACAGGCGTAACACAAAATACAATACACCTATTCGCGTTTTATAAATATTAGAATTTATGTCAGTGTTAGTTAAATTTACGCTTCACCAAAGGCAAGAAATTCTACTCACACCCATCTGGGTCTTGGCGGTTGGCAATAGCCTCGTACAAAGAAAAATCAGATTGCAAAATAATTTTTATTCGGAACTTCGGTACTTCAGCATTTTCTGTCTGTTGTTTACGTTCATAAGTAAACACCCAGCACAAATACGAAGTAAAAAAGCAGAGACAGAAAAATAAGGGCTGGCAGGTTGCTGGGAAGTGTTTGGCTTTATCGCGGCCCGTACTTCGGCTCAGAGCTTCCTCCGCAGGGTATTCTTCAGTTTAGACTGGAAAAGCCACCTAAGCTTGCAATTAAAAGTTCGCAGCTATTAACTGACAATTACGCTTCAGCTATAATCAAGTAGAAAGCAACATAATTAAAATTATAATAAAAACGAATAAATGAATACGTGCATTGAGCAGTTAACATACTCAAATATATTTCTTAAACAAAAACTTTTATAAAAGACGAAAGTTAAATGCTGTATTCCAGCAGTGAGGCATTAGTCCACATCCTAAACTGGATTAATTAAATCAACAACCTGAAGCGCTATTTATTAAAGATGTAATTTCTACCATACCCTACTCTACTACCGTTGATACTAAACGATCTCTTCCTTTCAGGTTTTATTTACGCTTATCTTTCCCATGCGCCCTACATGTATCGTTCGTCCCCTAAACATTTATGCCTTGAGATACCTACAGGTCAAAATACATTACGCTGAAAGATTCTAATAATCGGTCACATGGCTAAAACCACCAACAGCGCCGCCAAAATGCCAACAGACTTATCAACTGAGCTACGTAGGTCTGACGTAGAGACCACAGATTTCTCATAAATAATTTAGTTTACTTTCCTGTTTAGCCATCTTACATTTTTATGTGACACGAATGCGTTTCCAGTTTTGGTTTGGTTCTTCCCATTTACTAATTCATGCTTTATTTAAAACTTTTCTTTTTATATAGACTTGGTACAATTACTCGGCGTTCTTGTGCCAGTCTAAAAGTCTATCGTATCTCCCAGCTGCTAATCCACCATGTAATGGATTTTTAAACTTCAGAGGAAACACGAATGTTACCAGAACGTGTATTAAAATACGATTTTATGGGAAATTGCACACTTTATCTGACGGAAGGAAATGGACATTAACCCTTTAAATGCAGCGTTAAATCCAATCTGCCATTTGCTGGCATTATTAGGAGCTCACCGTGTTCTCCACATTAGCAGGATAAGGGTTAAGACAGGCCTGAGTCTTAAATACACGCATACACAAAGTTGAGTATACAACTAGAAAAGCTGTGGAACTATATACTGTACATTACATATAGGCCTGTGCTGATATGTCAGTCCTTAATAACAAATTCCGTTCATGTCTTAAGCGCATCGCGTCTCCGTTACAAACAATGACCCTCTAATTTTATTCAGGCAAACAGATATGTATTCTGGGGAACGGAATACCAGCATCAGTAGAATGTTTCTATCCAGCACAAAGTCTGTACTGGCTCCGGGAACCGTCTAGTGTCCTACCTAATTAGTAACAGGAGTTTTGATGTTTTGCTGACCGTGCATCTCAGTATAATCTTAGTAATTAACCAACTTAATGCGCAAATTCTTGTTTTATAACAAGTTTATTATACGCCTCTACATGTTTCGAGCACTATGTGCTCATCATCAGGTGGCCGTCCCGTGCATGGGACGACCACCTACAGGTGTGATGATACCAGATGCTGTATAATACAATTTTGACCTCCTGATGATGAGCACATGGTGCTCGAAACATGTAGAGGCGTATAATAAACTTATTATAAAACAAGAATTTGTGCATTAAGTTAGTTCATTACTAAGATTAGTAACAGGAGATGAAGCAACTAATGTAGAGTGATTAGGAGATGAAGCACTCTCAACATAAAGCAAACCAATCATCTCGACCTTGCGCCCAGATTCATAATGCGTGACAATATTCCACCATGCCCTGTGTGACTTCAAGGTGCGGTGCTTAACTCCATAGGCCTACATAAAACGTGGCCATGCGTTTGTAAGCTGCAGAGTTCGGTAGACCTATACTGGCCGAAACACTGCACCGCTTTCGGTTGTCATAAAGTTTCAAGCTTAACGTATGAACAATTCGCCTGCAATTTCTGCTCATTTGGCATCACTTGTTTATTCGCCAAGCCTGACCTTGTATACGCGCACCTCTTGGCACAGGGGATGGAATAACAACCATAATAAGTAATAAGACGGAGAACAAGATGTTAAATCTCACGTCTAATAAACACAGATGTCCTAAATACAGTTCGGGGAGTAAATATTGTCACAGACGTTACACATTAAGGACAACTCTTAGTCTTACTACGCCAAGAAGAAGTAGATTTACTCCTTGTGATGGGGAAACAGTCGAGTTCCAGTCCGCCGGAAACCTGGGTTGAAATAAGCCTATACTTCAAGCAAGCGACAAAGAGAAGGGCAAAAAACACAAGAGTAACGCCGACTGAATGCGTTGTACGGACAAGGTAAGATACATGTCGACGTGTCTGAAAGGGCAATTGTTGTGTAGACATGACTGGATGTTCTTATGGAATCATCATAATCTTCATGCAGAAAACACTGCGTCCCTGCCATTTTGCATAGGTACGGTGTATTTCAAAGCAAGGACCTGAGCAGAAGCAGATGGTTTAATTCTAAGAACTTTAACCAGTACAGTTGTGATAAATCTATAATTCTTGTCAATGACATTAATAGGTGACCAGTCAAGACGAATTAGATCAACATGATACGTAGCACGTATGAGAGATATGAAAAATGTATAGGACGTTTATAGACTCAGAAAGGCCTGAAAAAGGAAGGACACTGGGGGACTTCCGTGTCTGCAGGAGGTTCTTGGAGAAACAGAGTGTGAAATGGAGTGGATTCAACTGGCTCAAGGTGAAGACCAATCGCAGACTGTTGTAGTCACGGTAATTAATCTCCAAGCTTATAACAGGAGGGACATAGAATGTCTCGTTAGCTAAGGAATTGCCATATCTGAAGAGGAATTCTGTTGCATGCTCTTAGCTGCTAAGATTGACACGGCCATTAAATTAAGGCGAAAAGTATACTTTAAAGCTTCCCATATAAAATTCGGCAAGTACAAATACTTCATCAGAAATCTCGTGTATTATGAATTTTACAACAGCTGAGCGCAGGCCAGTTTCAAGGTTTAAACAGCAATGTGACAACAGATTTCGTTCTTCTGAGATATCAAGTCGCGTCATTCGGAAATCTGATCCCGACGTTTCGAGGCAGCGCTGTGTCCACTTCTTGAAACGTTCATTTGTCCAATGTCTTCTTGGGCATTTCGAACGTTGAAGGAAGGCACATACTTTGCCTCGAAGAGTCGGGATCCGATTTCCGAACGACGCAACTTCATATGGCAGAAGAGTGAAATTCTTACGTAAGCACCACTCACGTTCACTGTGTCTGTTCTTCCGTCCGAACTTCTGTCCATTTATTTCTATATGTGCGTAAAATGATGCCACAAAGCCTATAAACAAATCTGAAGAAGCGAACGTTCAAACTACACGTATCACTTGGCGTAATATAAGAGTTGCATTTGGATCACACAGCCTATCTGTTGTGCTTCCTTTGGTTCTCACAGCAGACAGACATTATCTCCCCAAAACGAAAGAAGGAATTCTTTTTAATCTTAGATGACATCGTCCTGTCGTGCATATCACATCAATCAAGCGATACTTTCCATTCGATAAACAAAACCACATCCAAAACTTTGCTAGCTCCATATAAATGTACACTGTAAAGATATTTGTTCAGTTTTGTGTTGTCATATATAAAAACCGTAGTTCATCTCTTATTTTTAATTTTTGTACATTAATTAAAGTAAAATGCGCAGATACTTTGATACGAAAATATAGTTGTGTTTATCGGATAGAAACACAGTGCTTGACAGGGGACCAATTCGTTTTTTGTAGGGCAAGTTCTCTTTTAGATGAAATTAAATCTTCGAATGCTTAATAATGAAGGCATTTTTAATTGACTCATTTACATCTGATATTTGTGTGACCGTGCATCACTGATATAATAATATAAACAACCAACTAGATGCAACAATAACAGTTTATTAATAATTTCAATCTGCTCAACATGTTTCGGGCGATAATTTCCCCCATCCTCAGGAGCACTAGAGACGGTGTTTACAGCTTGTGGTATAATCGCCCGAAACATGTTGAGCAGATTGAAATTATTAATAAACTGTTATTGTTGCATCTAGTTGGTTGTTTATATTATTGACTCATGTACCTTGATTTTGCCTGAACTAC
>Ga0123352_10021403_pt1 | contig 10305 bp, 6 predicted proteins | sample TergutLab28metaG_FD_89700 | JGI IMG/M metagenome (GOLD analysis project Ga0123352, IMG submission 89700) | Labiotermes labralis P1 segment gut microbial communities from Petit-Saut dam, French Guiana - Lab288 P1 | ecosystem: Host-associated > Arthropoda: Insects > Digestive system > Gut ...
AAAAAACGGAGAATATATACCATGTTTAAAATATTCAGTACCTATATTTGTTGAATAAATATATAAAATGCAACTTTAGAGGTTAGCGGTGCGGTACGACCACTATAGTTGACGTTAGGCGTCGAAAGGTTAAGCCGAGTTTAGTGCGAGCAGTAAGTGCAAAACTTATCCCTTATTTTCCGGAAATAATGGAGTCATGGAACATACATTTATATGTTCATAAATACAGTTACAAAAAAATTTATTTTACCATTATTTTAAAATGCCATGACTGTACATAATAAATTTTAAAATCAAACATAAATTATATATAGTCTTAAGGTCAGCCCCCGCTCACCCCAACGAAAAATTCTGTGTGCGTGCCTTGGACGTATGGCTTGTATGGAGGAGAAGAGAAATGCATACAGGATTTTAGTGGGGAAATCTGAAGGAAAATTTACGTTTGTGAAAACCTACTTTTGGAGGGGAAAATGGATTTTAGAGAGGAGAAATTGAAGGATGTGGACAGAACGCATATGTCTGCGGATAAAGACTGATGGTTGGTTCTTGTGAAAGCGACAGTGAACCCCCAGATTCCGTAAAATGCGAGAAAAGTTTTGATTTGCTTAGGAATTATTAGCTTCTCAAGAATGGCTTTGTTGTATGGAGTTAGACATCGCATCGAAGAATAGACTGTGTTTAGACAGTATTTCAGTATACGTCTTACATTGAGCAGGTACTGGTCTGCCTAAGGTTCCATTTCGTTATTTAAGCAAGTCAATAGCAAGCAAACCTCTTTGGAATTATATTTGCCCCTTTGACTTCTGCAGCGCACCAAGGTTATCATACTCGTATTTAGCAGAAATACTACCGTACTGTCAGACCCTCTAAACTCACGGACGCCGCTTAATTGCTTCATGAAACAAGCGTTAGTGGGAAAGTCTAGTTTTAGTCGCCGTCGTTGTCTTTCTGCCAAGATATATGTAATTTCGCGCACAGGGGAATATTTAGCCACGACGATTAAATAATCGCCACATATTCCATCTTCAACGCGTCACAAAAATCGTCTTACGAATATACAATAGAAAGACACAAAACATAGTTGTGTGCGCCTACTAATGCCTATCGTACGCTTCTCTTCGTCATATTAAAGGAATTTGTTTCTGGTAGCGCGGATCTAACGCGAAAATGAAGACTGTAAGTCTTCTTGCCCGAAACACAAAAGCTTGACCTTTAACAATGCCAATTTTGAGGATCAATTGCAAGATATCTTAAGGAAAAGGCGAGAGTATTGATGAGGACAAAATGTCCGTGTTGTCGCTTGTATCAGATCTGAAAGAACTGAATGATGGCTAGCAGTAATGGGCAAAAATTGAAATGTACAAAAAATTAATTGTATACGTCAGGACCAGTGGCATACCCAGGAATTCTGTTCGGGGGAGGGGGTTCAACAAATTCAGTTGAGGACAGAGGACAGAGAGAACGGGGATCTGGGGGCGGTAGCCCCCTAGTCAGTGGTTCTGGAGGCAGCTGTAATTTGGTACAAGAAATTTCCTTTCATATAGTAAAATTTTGTTAATTTTTGGTACTATTTATTATGACAACCAATTTATATGTCATTCCTAATGTAAAATAATTGCGAACCGACGGTAGTTTTAGAACTTTACTGCCTTTTTTCCGAACATCTTGGTGTTTTGGCGTCCTAAATTTAGGAATTTTTACAGTTTTCACAATCGGGTTGAGATTGGCACGATTTTGGTGGGCCTTCGGAATTTCGGGGGGGGGGGTTAGAACACCCCAACCCCACCTCGGTACGCCACTTGTTAGCACTATCTATTTATTATACATAAGGCTACATGTTTCAACCGATCAGTCGCCCATCTTCAGGCCTACATAGCAGACTAAGTCACTGGTGCTCTGTACACATTGGGATCCCAGTATGTTTACGTTAATAAAATACGTAAAATCTGGTAAGTTTCTTTACTGAGGACGAATGAAATATATAATACGCACTTATCTGGTTAAACTTTTTAAAAAAAACATAATTTGGCATTTAACAATTAAAACAGTTCATATTTTCACTTGGGTATCCTGTGGGAATGTGAGGTAGGCCTGAAGATGACCGACTGATAGGTCGAAACATGTGGCCTTATGTATAAGTAAATAGATAGTGCTGACGTATATAATTAATTTTATTATTCATTCATTCTAGCACTTCGTGATGCTTCTTTCAAAAAAAAATTGAAATGTTTGGTGTTATGAACGAAGCCAAAAATATGGGGTCTCAGCTTCAGAATGCATAGTGTGTTTCTGTATCTCTAGTAAATGCCCCATCCACATACGGGAACACGCGGTAACGCAGCTGGTTGAGGCACTGCGATACAAGCCAGAAGTTCGCAGGTTCGATTCCCGATGATATCATTGGAATTTTTCATAACCATAATCCCTCCGGCCGCACTTTTACTCTGGGGTCGACACAACCTCTAACAGAAATGATTACCAGGAATATTTCCTGGGGTAAAGGTGGCCGGCGCGTAGGGTGACAACTTACCACCATCCTGTGCCGTTGTCACGAAATCTGGTAACCTCAACCTCCTGGAACCCTCAGGACCTTCACAGAGGTTGCTTTAGCTTTACCTTTAAACATCCGCTTACGAACTCCAACAAGAAAATTTGTCTACAATTCCGCAAATTCCAAAACAGCCAATTCACCAACTCTGACACACACAACGACTCGTGAATCATCTTAATTTTTTTTATATTTGCGGGATAAATAAGCGAATTTTTTAAATCAAATACAAGAAAGAAATTTTGTTAAGGCTAATCTCTTTTCTCGTGGCACAGACATTCTCATGTTTTATCATAGGAAAGATAAGGCCAGTATTTGATCAAATTTTGCACCACACATTCAGAAATATCAGTTTTTTTTGGATACGTCCTTAGGCCTTCATAGAGGGAGTAGAATTTTCCTTTTATTCATGTGTGACTCCTTATTGAATGTGTCCAGAACTTCTTATTTTTTGTTTTTTTTTAAATTTCGATGTAATAATGTATACACCGGTGCTGTCTCTTTCCTGGTAGACACGTAACTGAATCAGTGCGAAGAAACAGTCACTTGTGTGTTCGGCCTCACGTAAAAAATCCCAAGCTACTTTAAATGGCTATAACGTTCGTAGCAGTGACTAAAATCGCTCAAGAGAGCTTAGCCCTTTACATTTTTGGATACTCTGGTCGCTTCAATCCATCTTGCAGCAAGTAGAACCCTGTCACTCCCCCCCCCACCGTATTAAATACTGACATGTGAACACCAGTGCCAAATCGCTCTCATGTGATGTCAATTGCTTTAGTGGACAGACGGAAACAGTGCTGATGATTGTTATCTTGGAAGAAGTGACGTATGACACTGTTACTCTCAAAACCGATTGGCATTATAAACATGATGTACGCCTTACGATATTCTTTTGTTTTGATGATCATGCTGAGTTTGATTGATAGATGCGCTGGAAAACATCAGCATTTCTTTTGTTGTTTCTTTATTTTTATTATTTAATTCGTTTTTAAATATTTATTTTGTTGCTAGTAATACTGCGCATTCTACTCGTGATTCGGTGGAACTTCGAAATTTCGTTAATCGGCAAATGTAGGTGTGAATCGTATAACGTTGCACGTTAACACACAGATAACGGAGGCACACAAACGTTAAAAGTGAAAGCGTAAAAAGAAAGGACGGTTTGGTAAAGTGACGTAGTAGACGGTAAGGGAAACTTCCCTGTGCTTAAGTTAAGTAAGCTGGATTATGAAGCCGTCGTATGGGAATGGAGGTATATCTCCTTGCATTCGTAACCTCGATATTGTGTGAAACTGATTGGTTAGTTTCATACGACAAACGCTTTACCCCGAGGAAGTAACGCCCGGTTCGCATTGAATACGATACTGTGTACGAGTAGGAACCTGGACTAATATACAGTATTCGGAGAAGAGAAAACTATCTTTCTGTCCTAGAATAAGTAAAAATATAATAGAGAAAATTACACTGTATGGGCAATGAGTACTTTCATGAACATGAGATAGACAACACAGGTTGCATGAAAAAACAGAAAAATGCGCACCTAAAACCTGAAGGGAACACACACACACACACAGTACAATGCAATCTTAGCAATTTATCACCTTAATGCACAAATTCTTGAGTCCTCTCTCAACCTGCGCAACGGACGGCCACCTACAGAGTGTGATGATACCGGATGCTGTAGAATAAATTTGACCTGATGACGATGAGCACAAAAATGCTCGAAACATGTAGAGGAATATAATAAACTTATTATAAAACAAGAATTTGTACATTAAGTTGGTCAATTGCTAAGATTATACTGAGATGCACGGTCAGCAAAACATAAAAAAAAACACAGTACATTGATTTCTGTTGCCACCTGCGTACAGTTAACTAATTTTCAGTTGTTTGCTTTCATACTTATGTATGCAGCTGGAAATGCATCAGGCAGTACTCACTGTTTAACTCTGTTTAGGAAAATTATCGTTTCTTACTCCTTAAGACATATGAAACCCATAAACACCTGTTCTAAACAAACTCAAAAACAAAATTTGTGTACAAAACCTTAAGCAAAATTTGTAAACAAACGAACACAATTTGTGTACTAACCCATAAACACGTTTTTAAAACAAACTCCAAAACACGATTTGTGTTCAAACCCATAAACAAATTTTTTGAACGAACTCACAAACATTGTGTACAAATCCATGAACACGATTTGTAAACACACTCACAAACACAATTTGTTTGTCAGTCCATAAACGCAATTTGTGGGCCAGACTCATATACACAATCGGTGAGCAAATCTACAAAAGCAATCTGCATGAAAACCAGTAACTTTTAAAATTAACGAAGTAGGTGCAAGTACCGCTCTGTGTAAAATGGTTAATATTTCTTGTTGGCCTATCAGATTTTACTGACACTCTTAACGAAAGCGGAGCTCAATTATTCATTTAGTGGATTTTTCTTTATAATCTTACGGAATGTGCGGGCTCATAAATCTACTCAGACGCAATGTATGTCCGTACGGAGCACCACAAAGCAACTATATACGCATATGCGCATAAACGATGCGCACATGCCTACATTTACTGCATATGGCCTATATTTCCAAGAAAGATTTCGTTGAAGATGTCAACATGGTACTTCGATGTAAATGAGGAGCCTGCGATGTTCTGTCGCGTTAATGGGGCAGATTGTTAGTTGCGAAATATGTTTCAGTAATATGATCAACTAATGATATCAAGAAGGACACAAGTTCATGACGAAGGTCGTTTGCAGCGTTCTGTCAACGAGACTATATTACCAAATGCAACGCAATAAGATCATTCCTGAGAAGTTAACTCTATTTCAGCTACTCAACAAATTCCCAACCTATGGGACCCTGAATTTTCATTCCCATCTAGACAAAAGCTGGCTGTCCGACCCTATTCTGACCCAGATATAGACAGTCCACTCTCTCCCACTTATTCTTTAAAAATCTATTTTAATAGGTCTTCCAAGATTTCTGTTCTCTTATTCTGTACCGAAGAAAAAAATGTACGTGTCTCTGATCACTCTTATGCCCTTCTTCTTTTGAGTGTTTTAATAATTTTTGTTCAATTATGGTATTTACGGAATTGCCGGTAATTTCAATTCCTTCATCTCCTGTCAATTCTCGCCTCTTAGGTCTAAAAAAGATAAATTGTAATTTTCTATTTTAGATAGAGGAGGGAAAGAAAGAAAATGTTCAAATTCACGGTAGCAAGCATTCTCCAAAATTAATCTACCTGTCATTTTTTATCCGTGTGAGCAATTTTTGTTCGGTTATTGCCACTGTCCAGTGTTTGAATCTTGCTATATTTTCTCATGATGTATTAGCCGAATGGTATTTGTGATCTGTCGTACAGTACAGTCCGGCGACAAGACGTCAATTTGTAAAGCCAACCACTTAGTACGAGCTACTATGGATTCTGTTTATGTACATGGTAATTTTTTTATTCTAATAAATTAATATCTTCAGCGTGGAAGAGGAGCTGACATGTCCTATTTGTTTCAATCCCTCCTGGTTCTCGTGGTCTTAGCCATGAGCGTACTATGAAGCAAATTTGAGAAGCGATGTCATCAAAGCATCTCCTTATTCAGTAGCACTAGAATTACAAAATGCGTCAGAAATAAGTTTACCTACAAATCCTTTTGTTTTACACTCATTTTTATTAGTCAGATTATTTCCGTCATTATCCAGTAACAAATTTAATACCAACCGTGGTCATTCTTTCTTTAAGTGAATCATTAGTTCATGCATTGTCGAACTTACTCACATTATTTGTCCAGTTACGTACGCATGCATTTAAATGTTCAATGGTTGGTATATCGCATAGAAATTAGCGACGATTCCCCAGTAATTTCTTCTGGGTAGCCTATTTTGAGGTAACAAATATGTAACACAATAAATTCCTTTTACTTTTGTGAAAAGCTTTGTGCGTTCCGAAAAGATTAATAAAATTTTGAACACGTGATTCACCTCGTGCTTAGAAAAATTCTGTTGGAATTCAAATGATCAACAGCAATTCAGCCTCCCAAGATTTAATCTTAAGCTCGGGAACCGATATTTCTATCCTGTTCCCTGTACGTGTATCTAATAATATTTTCCAGAAAAATTAGAGTGGGACCTTACCAATTAGCAGTCTGTGCAATTAATTATCCAACAAGATGCAACAATATACAGTTTACTTATACCTGCAAACTGCTCTACATGTTTCGTCTGGTATTTCCACCCATCATCACGAGCTCATATCACTGTATCTACAGTATATGGCATTACTGAGACCGTTACTGCTACCTGTCGTGAAGGTGATTGGATGGGAACTGCAGCTCCTGATGATGGGTGGAGATACCACCCGAAACATATAGAGCAGTTTGCAGATATAAATAAACTGTATACTGTTGCACCTTGTTACATAATTGTTGGCACAGATTACGCGACGCACGGACCATTGAATATAAAATTTATTTTGCAGTCATTTTGTACAGTTTATGTAAACCACTGCACTACTGATATTAGATACCAACTGACTAATTAATTAAGTGGCTTCATGAGGCTAAATACTTTTTTAATAATGTAATAATTCCTCAGATAATCAAGATACTGGTCATTGTATCATGAAACCCAAAGGTTTATTACTGTGTTCGCAAGAGACCGTCACTTAACTCCATATGGAGCGAGACGAAATCAGTCTAAATATTCGGTCCTGTTTCTTAAACGTTCATAAAATGAATTAATGTATTTATTTAGTCTTAAGCGTAAGCATTTCTTTCTAATGTTTATTTTACTTCTTAAAAGTGAATCCCAATCGACATGTGATGAGTTGATGTAAAATTGAAAGCGAGGTAAATTTGTTCCATTTTCGGACAGAATGTTACTGTAAATACTTTACATTAATTCCGATGTTTCTCCAACTTATATTTGCATAGATTCACAACATAGCATACCTACCACGGGTGGACCTACCGTAGCTGAACTATCGTCAGCAACGAGTACTAACCCCAAACAAGCCGCCGAGTGCACTAGTGAAATAATGATGTTTCCGGCTGTAGTTGCCTATGTCTAAGAAACAGGGTAAAGGAAACTAACTAGAAATTGACACCGAACAACGTGCTCGAGTTTTTATGACTTGTGCTCCGTGTTCTGAAAATCCTCGATTTGAAATTCGGCCCGAACCCCTGACATTTCTGACTGAGGGTTTTCGTATTTTTCGCCAGTCCTTCCAGGCTCATGCTGAGATACGACATCAATTCAGTTTACAGCCACTTCCTTCCGAATCCTTTCCAGTTTATTATTCACTAATGATTCTAAACTCAATGCTGAATAATTTTTACTATTAACAGCGTTGTTTAATAAGCCATAATGTGTAGAGAAGCTGAATGCAATTGAAGCTAAAGGTAGCAGCGATCCGCACTCTATTGCGGCGTACCCAGACAGACGAGCTTCGGGAACAGCAGTCTTGGAGGCAATTTGAGCGACATCCTTGTGTTTATTTATCAAATCAAACGTACGGTAGCAACACCGCTCACTGCCTGATAAGAACGCAGCCAGCGCTTTCTGTTAGCTACACAAGGAACTGCTCTTTATTGGGGAATCACTAGATTCACTTTTGGTCTGTTCTGGATTGCTTTTTTACGGGTAATTTCGGTTGATATTTCTTATAGTTAAGTTGTGCCAGCAGCAGCAACAGTGACTTTCACGTGCCGCGTGGTGATTACCCCTGTTGTATCGCAATACATGTAACACGCCATCCTAAGAATCGTTTGATACGATCATGTGATTAATTCTATAAGACTTAGATCGTTTTTGACATCAGATATTTCTTGGCTCTGTTACTGACGCAATAACGTTACCTGCAGAAATGCAAATGAACATCCTTTGTTATGCGGTTTATTTTCTTGAAAGGTTAAGATAGGTTTCGAGTCTCTATAATATATCAAAAATGTTATAATGTATATGTTTAATCTTTGATTACAGCTGTAATTCCCAGGTGCGACTTACACAGTGTTGGGCCCCCTTCCCTCTTTTGCGAAATGATAATTCAGATTTAGCTCAAGATAGCTAAATCAGTTCATAGTGGCGTGAAACGGCGTCTCTCTTATTAAGGGAGGACAACAGATCGAAGTTGTCCGGATATAGATTGCTGAGAGAGACATTTGAACCTAAGATGAAGGAAGTGACAGAAAGAGGGAAATAACTCCGTGATGAACAATGTTATGATTTGTAACTCAGCAGGTAATATTAGGATGATCCAGTCGAAGTAGCTAAGATGAAGGCGGCAGGTGGCATCTGCCGGCTGGACATTAATGAGTGAACTTCAAAGAAAGAGGACACTTGGAAGATCTAAGCCTAGATAGTAAGATAGGATTTAAATAAGTCTTAAAGAGGTAAAATGCAGAGGCGTAGCCCGGGTTTGTCTGGCTGAGGACAGGAATAAATTTCAGATAATTTCTTGATAATATGAGGCCTTCTAAGCTTTTCAATAAGGACTCTTTTTCGTGAAGTTATTTGACTACATGAAGAAGCACCCGTTTTCAGAATCAAATGGATATGAAAACAAAGATAGGCGAAAAATTTCCTGCCTTTTTTCTGGCACCAACATTTGTTTCCTTATTCGCATGAGATCGCTATGTTTCTAGTCTGAATCAGTCGGATTCAATCCACAGTTCTCCTATTCCATTACTGTAACATTAGTTTTAATATCTTTATCTCATGGGTTCATACTTCTTATAATTTGTCTGACCTTTTAGATTTCCTTCTAAAACTATGTGTGTAATTCTCATGCCTTTGCCTCCCATCTCAACGTCCTCGATATGATCATCCTAGTGTTTGCTGTAGAAAAAATCTCTTTGAGCTTCTCTTTATGTAATTTTTTTCATCTTCTATTCATTTCTGCCATCTTAGTTCCCAGTATTCTCCACGGTACCCTGTTTTCATACCTAACTAAGCTCTTAATGTGAAAAATCATGGTTGATACTAATACAAAACGCCAGTTAAGAAGTAGTAACGGCCTATAGTTTTGTGTAGTTTATTATGATTTTAGCTGGCAGACGAATCGTAAAGACAGGTGGGCCATTGAGAACCCATATTTTATTCTAGCCCTTTAATTTTATTTATGTTTCAGTAGTAATTAAGTAAGTGGAACGCGATAGCTCAGTCGGTATAGCGACTTGCTACGGGATGTACGATCCGGGTATCGAATCCCAGTGGAGGCAAGCTTTTCCGCACCCGTCCTGACCGGCCCTGGGCCCACCAAGCCTCCTGTACAATCGGTATCGGGTCCTTTTCCTGGGGGTAAAGTGGCCGGGATGTGGCGTTGACCACTCACCCCATCTAGCGCCGAGGTTAAAGGAAGAGTAGAACTATACCTCTACTTCCCCTCTGGGCCTTCGTGGCCTGTTCTAAGGTGAAATTGACAATAATTATTGTAGAACAATGATATTTACACTTCAGGAAAGAATAGTGGCTGTTGATAGCTATATCATAATTGGAATTGTACGTATTCAAATTACCCCCATGCACTGCAATATTTACTGGTCGGCATTCAGCGTAAATTGCTTAGCATATCAAAAATAGAAAGTTTCGTTAACGTGATTCATCATATTTATCTCAGTAATTAACCAACATCATGCACAAAATTTTTGTTTTACAATAAGTTTATTTCATGCCTCTACATGTTTCGAGCACATGTGCTCATCATCAGGAGGTCAAAATTGCATTACACAGCCTCTGGTATCATCACACCTATAGG
>Ga0123352_10021404_pt1 | contig 10305 bp, 4 predicted proteins | sample TergutLab28metaG_FD_89700 | JGI IMG/M metagenome (GOLD analysis project Ga0123352, IMG submission 89700) | Labiotermes labralis P1 segment gut microbial communities from Petit-Saut dam, French Guiana - Lab288 P1 | ecosystem: Host-associated > Arthropoda: Insects > Digestive system > Gut ...
GACCATGCATCGTGAGCAAATTGTGGAGTGAGAGAGAAAACCAACAAGATGCAACAGTTAGATGTTTATTTTTAACAATTTCTCAACATGTTTCGGGCATCATTATGCCCATCTTCAGGAGAAGCAGCGCAGCACAACACATGCAGTAACATACGTCTTGTTCTCCTGAAGATGGGCATAATGATGCCCGAAACATGTTGAGAAATTATTAAAAATAAACGTCTAACTGTTGCATCTTGTTGGTTTTCTCTCTCACTCCACAATAAATGAAAGTAACTGCCTGAAGATGTGATAATGTATGATTTTCTTTAGATTAAAATAATATTGAAAACCCTTTGAGGTAGGCTACATATAACGAAAATTAAGTTTACGGGATTTGCATCGTTATCATCTGTTGATAGTAATATAAACATAAAATGGTAAAGGTAAAGGTAAAGCAGTCCCGTTCTGGCCGGGAGTGGCCCAGAGGGTTCCAGGAAATTAAGGTTCCCAGATTTCGTGACAACGGCACAGGATGGTGGCAAGGTTGTCAGCCTTACGCACCGGCCGCCTTTACCCCCAGGAAATGCTCCTGGTACTCATTTCCGTTAGAGGCTGAGTCGACCCCAGGGCCATAGTGCGATGGGAAGGATTTTATGTCCATGAAAAATTCCAATGACACCAGCTGGGATCGAACCAGCGGCCTTCCGATTTATAGCACAGCACCTTAAGGTGCTACCGCAGTCCCCACATCTATTGACAGTAATATAAATACACAAATATATAAAGTATATAGTATAACACAACTTTCAATTAGTCAATTATTAAAATATATTTTCAATCATATCTCTCAGCTACATGTTTCGGCTCGTCCATCTGGAGCCATATTCAGGCTCAACTTTATTAAAAAGGTAATACATACAACTGACAATGCTTGTTGATACGAGTTGTGTTAGACCTTGTATTTTCTATACTTACATTACTACTGAAACACAACGGGGATGCCTCACCTGAAAACTAACATCTATCGAATGGCACTCAATTAACAAGTACTTCTTAACATTTTTTCTCAATGTTAGACGCAGACCCACAGTTTCTTCAACAACAGTTTGCCAGCTAAGAAAATTAAACCTGAAGAAAATCCTGCGATGATATTACTTTTGAAAGGACAGGAATCTCTTCTCCTAACGGCAGAGACGTGCACGTACGCGCTACATTGCGCAGCGGATTAGATAGTACCACAAGTGTGAAGTACCGGAAATGAGTGTCTAAATTCGAGATACAGTGACGAAATCTTCGAAGGATTTCTTGGCAATATTCTGTAATTAAAAAATGCAATGGCTTAAATTTAGTTCTATGCCTGGAATTTTGTACAATCCGATTTCAGAAATAGGTTTATCTATTACAGCTACGCTGTCCGCGTGGCTTAGCACAGAATCAACATTAGTAATTAAAACTGAATAGCGAACTTATCATTAACTTGGCAAGAAATGATTTTTTTTAAATACCAAAATCCATCGCAGAAAAAAAAAAAATCTGTGACATAGGAAAACTAAAGTAGGAGTTACAAGTCACAAATTTCGTTCGACACGTGGTCTTAAAGTGACAGCAGATTAATGTCAGAAACCTACGAACATCACACTGGGTATCATCCATTGTCTAAGGTAGCGTTTCTCAACCGCCGGGCCCTGCCATCAATTATACCGGGCCGCGATAGATTCTCCTGGAATTGAAAACCAATTTATATGTAATTTTATATTTGTCAACATGCCACACCGTACACACAATTGTACTAATAGTCTTTATGATTATGCTATAATTAGTTATTAATACTTGTGTTAGTTTAATGTATGAACTTAAAACAAAATTGGAAAGGTACTGACGAGTAAATCTGTTGGGACCGGGCAATCGTCTTATGGAAAAAGAATTTATCGGGCCGCGGTCTCACAAAGGTTGAGAAACACTGGTCTAAGGTACATTTTATCCACACAGCGCTTCAGGAGTGATGTCTAATTCCGATGTTAGGTAACTGGCCTGACATAATACTAACAGATTTATTATTTATCTCAGTATTTAACCAACTTGATGCACAAAATCTGTTTCACAGTAAGTTTTATTTCATGCCTCTACATGTTTCGAGCACATGTGCTCATCATCAGGAGGTCAAAATTGTATTACACAGCATCTGGTATCATCACACTTATAGGTGTGATTATACCAGAGGCTGTGTAATGCAATTTTGACCTCCTGATGATGAGCACATGTGCTCGAAACATCTAGAGGCATGAAATAAACTTACTGTAAAACAAAAATTTTGTGCATCAAGTTGGTTAAATACTGATATAAATATACTGAGATGCACGGTCAGCAAAACATCAAGATTTATTATCTTTTATGCTATCTTTTTTTTTAAATAATAGGAAGTCTACCCTGTTGACAATAGGGCAAAATTCTAGAGTTTTGTGTACATGAAAAGCACTGAGTTGTTTACAATATCACATTCGCACAACACATTCACATCCTTGTCATACGCCTTCATATTACAGACATTAGGCACGTGGGCAAATGACCTTGGATCAAACGACGGCATAGAGATCAAAATACGAAGTAAAAATTGCCTAGCACAATACGTTATGGCTTTTGCAAAATAAAACCCCTTTCGAGGGCCACTCCACGTGCTATTGAAAGAAGTGTTGAAATTGAAAGGAAAGGTCTTGGCATGCCAACAATCTGCCTGATCCCTGTGGGCCCTCAAGGGCTGATTGGCTACGGAACGCTTCTGAATTCTCGTTCACGTGTAACATGGCTAAAGGCGTCTCCCTCCAACCACCAACCATTTCTTTTACCTTTACACTTCTTCTGGAAAACGATTTTTCACAACGCGACATTTCAATTGAATATATTCACGAGTTCCAGTAGATATTCGCAAGCACCACATGAGGTTTTTGAAGCATTACACTAAATCCATCTGCAAGAAAGAGGGATGTCCAAAAATAAACACATTCACAATAGGCCTTCATCACTATGGAAGGAACGAAGTTTGAAAGTTAGTTTCATGTATTTAGCATTCTTCGGACTGTATCAGCTCCATTATGATGGTGAAGCTATCCCTTATGTCAGTGTTTCTGAATCTTTGTGAGACCGCGTCCCGGTAAATTCTTTTTTCATAAGACGAGGGCCCGGCCCCAACAAATTTACTCGTAAATACCTTTCCATTTTTTAAAGTTCATACATTAAACTAACATAAGTATTAATAATTAATTATGGCATAATTATACAGGGTATTAGTACACTTATGTATACAGTGTGGTATGCTGATAAATATAAAATTACATTTAGTTATCAATCACTGGACTAATGAAATCTTGTACCATATTGTAGTTTCCTCAGGCCAACATCTGGATCTGAGTTTTTCGACACATTCACGAATATTTTTCTCCTCAGAATATTTCCACTATAAAACATTTATTCATGAACATTGCTTAGTAAACTAAAATGACAAATTCCGGTATAATTGATGCCAGGGCCCAGTACCGGGCCGCGGCCCGGCTGTTGAGGGGCACTGCCTTATGTGGTCTACAAACGTTCGTATTCTTCCTATCCCACTCAAGGGATTGTGTAATTTTCTATCATGTCCACACGTCAAAATGCACTGTTTCTTCTAGTCTTACTCACTCCATCCTTACTACACAGAGCAGAGTCCTTCTTAAGAAGCTAACCGGTTTTCAGCTAGTAAAGAAGTTCCCCACACTTTATGGAACCCGAAGGTTCATTATCGCATTCACAGCTGCCCGACACCTGCTCTATCCTCAATCCAGGTCCGAGGTAAGTGTTCACGATTCGCAACAAAACCATTTTTTACGGCGAGGAGTTGTCGACACCTCGCCCAACCCCCAAGCAGGAGGACCACCCCTTGTCGGCTGTCCACGACTGTTTATTCAATATATTCGCAGATATCCTCCATATTGGAGTCCGTTCTTCTAACCGCAACCTGAGGACGCGCCATGCTGTGGTGACAGGGATCCACTTATCACGGCTCTTCTTGTCTGTTATCGTTTGAAATTAGGCAATACTTGTAGCTCTTGCTCAATAGGCTTGGTTTTGTTCTCATCCTTCAAGGTACAGTCTGCTCCTCATCCGAAGTTGTTATGTATGTCTACCTAAGGTTTTTATACACCGCAGTCAAATAAAGACGCACTCGTACCGCCGTCGTTTTGCACACTTTTGGAAAGACGATTCAGAAACTTTCCTTTTAGAACTTCCATTCAGTGTACCAAGTACGTACGTTCCTAAATACAAGTCTACGGGACCGCTTCTCGCCATTTGTAACAAGTCGCACCCACGGAAATGAAAAGCATCGTATTTATTTGTCAAAGCTGCTTTAGTCGAGCCTTCAACGAAAGGCCAATGCGACAAAACCACTTCCAAGCATAAGTTGCTAATTCCGAGCAATGTTGTAACCACTGACTGAAGGAACAAACTTTAAAAAAAAAAATCAGCTACACCGATATAGAAAAGACAGGCCTATTTTACAAATGTTTTTGTTAATGTGTATGTTTCAGTGACTTTTATATTAATTTGTTTTGCAGATATAAATATATTGCTGCAAATCAAACCGCAATAAAGTGCCAGACACTATATTCATGGTTGCACCGTGCATCAGTGATATCAAATGCTTTATTGTCCAACTAAGGCACTCAATTATATAAAATCATTATATTGTTAAAAACCAATTAAACCTACAAAAGCCGACGCAACGTGTTTCGGTTCACGTACGTACCTTCATCAGGGAGCTACATATGCCACCATAACACTGACAACGTCTGCACCGATACGCACAGTTGAACAAGACTTGAAATTTTAGCTAAGCACTGGTTGTAGCTCCCTGATGAAGGTACGTACGTGAACCGATACACGTTGGGGCGGCTTTTATAGGTTTAATTGGTTTTTAACAATATAATGATTTTATATAATTGAGTGCTTTAGTTGGACAATAAAGCATTTGTCAGATACTGTATTTATTTTTATTCTTTATGCTGACGCAGTTACCTCATCGGAAACAGAGTAAAATAAAAGTTGTAGATCTTAACGAAAAAACAAATGGTCACTCAGTAATGTTCGGTGACACTATATCAGAAAATCGATGCTGCTTTTGAACTTCACCTGATACGGGGGTAGCCTGTAATAAACAAATTCAAAGTCCCTTCCCAAATTTTAGTGTGCACACCAGTAAGTCATTTATGTCAGTAAAGTTCTCTCTACACGTCACGAGAAAGTACGGGGGCAATGAAGTACTTTGAAACTCAGCAACAGGGGGCAGTGAGTGGTCAGCTTAACGCCCCGTTGCTTTACCCCTGGGATAAGTGCCCTCGGTACCCATCCAATGGGAGGCTGGTTGCGCGGCAGGTTCGATGTGAGTGTTTTGTAGAAGAGACGAACCCAATTACTATGCCGAGAATCGAACCACAATTCCTATGTCGTTCAGCCCGTAGCCTAAGGCACTACAACGACTATGTCACATGGGCTCCTCAACTTAATGGAAATATTTCCAGCAGTTTCGTAGCTGAAACATGACAACTCCACTCTGAGGACATGACGCAGCGCGAGGAGACCGAAAAGCTGTCTCAAGCGGTGATGCCTCTGACTTACATTCGGAAAGTTCTTGAATTTTTTTTAAATTTCAGCTGCAATACCGGCTATCCTAATATTTTAGTGGTTTTCCTAAGTTCCCCAGGCAAATGCCGGGACAATAGCACGACGAGGCCTTGACTGTCTCCTTCCGCAACCTTTCCAATTCATTATTCACTAAGCATTCGCTGAAATATTATCTTAGATACGAGCAGCATCTTAAATGAGCCAAAACTAAATGAGACTGCGCAAAGGACTCATGGCTGAATTTACATCACATACACATGGGTTAACTAGGCTTAATATATTTGAGGACACCTGGCAGAGAAATACTCGGACCCGGGCGAACAAATATACGCAAGGTCTCCCTTAAATTCACATAAGCAGAAACAGAACCAAAGCCGGTGATTTGTTCGTTTAATTACGTAATATTAATGGCGCCAAGCTGCACCAGCACATTTATTTAAGAACGTATTCTTATCTCCGTTTTGAAATTATAAGAAGTTCATATAATTTAAACTAAACTACAATTCTCCCGTACAGTTCCATTCCTGTTTCAGTTCTGTTACTTTTTTTTTTTTAACTGTTTTGATTTAACATTTTTACTAATGGGCGCTTAAGATGACGTGCACGAAATATATCGTATATTTTAAAGTCGAGTTGCTGGACCCGGGGAGGCCGCCCGGCTCACCCTGCACTAATCACACCTCTGGAAACCGAATGTCGACGAAGGAAGTTATACTGAGCACAAACAAACACACATACATACGAGAGCACAAACCACTTTTAAAACATTAACTGCTTTGAAGTTACAAAATAAAACGAGAGGCAATGTTCAATTTAAAATGTAAGAGAAGGTAAACTATTGGCTCAATAGTCACTGGTGCGTGATACATGTAAGAGGGAAAAGAAGAATATTTAACCAACAAGGAGTAATAAAGTGCATTATTCTCCACAGCCCGCAATTAAACGCCCCATCACACAGGGATTTTTAAGTGACGAAATGCTTTCCTTGGTTTTCATTTACATTTATCGTATCTCGAAATTAGATGCTATTAACCCTTTACAGACGAAGCGCAGACCGCTTTAGTTAAAGGCCCAGGTCGTACCGCGCTGTAAACACTTTTCATCTCGGCTATAAAAACCAATCAGTTTATGATGTAAGTGGCACAAGTCGCTGTTTGTTCTCAGATAAATACAAAACACATTAATACAGTGTGGGCAGAGTACACAACTGTTGTATGTTAATCGTGTTGGTGCATCACGTAACCAGTAGGCTTTAGAAGGTTAACCACACTAATAACCACACTATATAATCCACACTACACTCCACATGAAAAATTCCAGTGCTGGCACAGAAAAGTTACAGTACAATTATCACGGCACGAAGCCGAAAGATTATAAATATCTAGTAAATACATTCTGCGAAATATAGCCTACATGACGTCGAATGACGCCTGCTGGGCGTCCTGAACCTTACAGATTTTAATGAGTGTTAGATATACCTACCGTTTATATACACTAACAAATTACAGCGTGATTCAGTAAAGGGTCGTCCATCTTCCCCTCCGCGTTATAGTGGGCTGGCACAGCGCAGGAAACTCCCGTGAATCAACCACAGACAGTTCCGAAATGCGTGCAGTATTTTTGGGGAGAACAGACTCAAACGCACAGGGAAACCGAAATACGCGTGTGAGCGCGCTACAATGCATTCCGTGTAAAGTCGAAAAATGCAAAGTAACATTTAAGACATTCGTGTGTTTAATTAGGCACTTCGCTATGAACACGTACGGACGTGTGGAGGTACAACTCCCTATATTCCTAACCTGAGTAACAGATAAACAGGAACAGTCATAGGCCGCTTTATCTCTCGAGGAAGGACCTCAGGTATTTACAGAACACAAGACTGAGTGGCCCCCATAGCAGGTCTGGAGGCTGGGGATGGGGGGGGGGGATCTTAAACCTGTAGCGAATCAAACCCCGATTCCCCTGTCGTCCAACCCATAGCTCAGCCACTGTAGTGACTGAAATATTGTCACTCCAGGACGGTTAGTAAAACTGACACACGACAGTGCCACGCTTAGGCGTACGGAACGTCCACACGGACGTAGCACAACCCTTGGATTGTAAGTATTTATAACTGCGCACCGCTCCTGTGCGTGAATAATTACTGGCAACTGTTGGACATTGTCCACTTTCTGTCGTATACTAAATAAACTGTTGGCTCTATTCCCGTTTTCAAGGTACTCGTCATAATACTGACAAATACTTTATTCTTTTCACTTTCGACCCTAGTGCCTGTTGCTGGTATCAAACCCGGAACGTTTAAAATAATAAACGCGCATGCCAAGCCAGCGGTGTGGCAGTCAGTGACGTACTGACAACTGATAGCCTGAAGACGGAATCACAGCCAACAGCTAGACCGCGTGAATTCTGTCACACTTCACACCATGAGTAATCCCCAACATTTATTAGATGCGTACGTAGCTGTGCCGATAAGGAAGCTTACTGCCTTACGACTAGGCCGAAAATTTAAACAAGGTCAACCTGAAAACCCTCTGGAAACAGTAAGTTTTGGAGCACGGTAAGACGAATTTTTGAAAAAGTCTCTCAGACACAAAAATGCCATTACCGTTTCTAGCCAATGAAAAACTATTCTGAGTCGGTTGCAGTCAATCCGCGCTTTTGATCACGTTGCCATATAATAATAATAATAATAATAATAATAATATCGTCTCCCCATCTAAGCCTATGTATCTCAAACGGTATTCAGATTTCCAAACGAAATTTTCTCGTGCACTTAAGACAAACTACGAAGCTTTCCCTCATGTAACTTTCTTAATCCTCCTATTATTTCCTCTTTCTGAGATTCAGCTGCAACCCTCAGCCCTTCTTGCTCAGACAATTTCAATACATTTTAATATCTTCCATATTCCGTGCGTTAATTAGATATACAGAATGTGCAACGTGTTGTCTGTACACAGATAACACACCAACTAGTACTCTCAATTAAACTCACCATGAAACTGATGTATACATCACACCACACACTAAACAATTTCAGCTTCCACTACTTCATAATTATCCATCCTTATTACGTATTATTTTAAAATATTATTAAAAAACATTTCAACAGAAATTATATGGTTTATTAATATCGTGAAGTGATTCTGACATATTTAACTACAACTGTATTCTTGTATCAAAGACATCACCAGGAAGATGGCCGGATTACCGGCCGAAACATGTTGGTGAAGATAATAAATATAAAAATACATCATAAGATTAAAGTGCATATGTTGGTTCGTTATACATTTTATATAATTTCAATACACTCTACAATAAAATTCAAATTCCATGTACAGCCCTGGTCCCAGAAGCCCTGTGCCTCAATGTTATATGTAGTTCTCCAGACCAAGTTATTTCAGATCCCCTCTAGACAGTTCTCCCCCTTCTGGCAGTAATTGAGAGACTGACAACCCCACCAAGATAGATGGTTGTCAAGGGGCCCCTGCTTTTGTGCCATATCCTCAACTATGTTAACTTTTGTTGTTCACTCTTCAACCATCATATCACCTCGCCAGCCAGTTCTACTGACGTACGTACTTCGATACTTAAAAACTCTCTGATACAAACTTCCTTCTTATCTCCTACAGTTCTAAGATCCTAGCGGTCGTCGCAAGGAAGCGCGTTCTTCAACAAGGACGTATCCTCAGCGCACATAGTCACAAGAAGCACGTACGATTAGCTCATAAATGTATTGCATACGACGCGTTCTGAAAAGAACACTGCTTGTAAGCTACACCTGAGCAAAATTATCACTTGCACAGAAAAAAACAAGTGTCTGTCCCCACACTGCCAAGTGGCAATGTTAAACCGGTCAGTAAACTATAACATGTCTACAACAAAACCTCTAGCAAACGGAATTTCATTAAGGAGTTACCAGAAATCAATCGGCGTGTGAATTTATCCCATGAACGGAAGTGGGTGAACGCGGAAACGAAGAGGAAAACTACGAATTTAACGGAAAACAGTAAGATGAACCGTGCCCAGGCCATCAATAAAGGTTATGCTCTGGTGACGTCAAATAAAAACTGTATTTTGGCACGCAGTGACATTATGTGTTACCTGTGATAGGCACAATCAATACCGTCTGTTTAACTAAACAGCACTCAGAGTTGGTCTTAATAACGGACATGGGCTGGGTTCTCTGTGAGGGAGGAAATGAATTTTTATGTGTAATTTCGATGAACGGCTATCTGTAAATGTCTGAATGTACTGCTTGATCGACTCGTTTCTTGGAACACCTGAGAAGAACTAATCCTGTCACGAACCTCAAACCACTCAGACGCAACAGGCAGAACGTACAGAGAACAAGACTTCCTCCAATCCAAACCGAATTTCGTTATCCCAAATGAGGCCGCAGTCGTAAAAATGTGGCACCGTCTAACGGGAAAGTAAGTAAACAGTTAACAGAAATTTATCTCAGTATTTAACCAACTTGATGCACAAAATGTGTTTCACAATCAGTTTTATTTCAGGCCTCTACATGTTTCGAGCATATGTGCTCATCATCTCTGGTATCATCACACCTATAGGTGTGATGATACCAGAGGCTGTGTAATGCAATTTTGACCTCCTGATGATGAGCACATGTGCTCGAAACATGTAGAGGCATGAAATAAAACTTATTGTGAA
>Ga0123352_10021405_pt1 | contig 10304 bp, 4 predicted proteins | sample TergutLab28metaG_FD_89700 | JGI IMG/M metagenome (GOLD analysis project Ga0123352, IMG submission 89700) | Labiotermes labralis P1 segment gut microbial communities from Petit-Saut dam, French Guiana - Lab288 P1 | ecosystem: Host-associated > Arthropoda: Insects > Digestive system > Gut ...
AGGTCCAGCCACGTTCACGACAGATAGCAGCTGTACAGGTCCAGCCACGTTCACGACAGATAGCAGCTGTACAGGTCCAGCCACGTTCACGACATATAGCAGCTGTACAGGTCCAGCCACGTTCACGACAGATAGCAGCTGTACAGGTCCAGCCACGTTCACGACAGAGAGCAGCTGTACGGGTCTCATTAATGCCAGTTACTCTAGATACAGTGTTATGAGCTCTTGATGATGGGTGAAATACCACCCGAAACATGTTGAGCAGTTGACAGATTTAAATAAACTGTATTATGTTGCTTCTTGTTGGATAATTATTGCCAAGAGACAGAATGTTTGTACACCCACTCTGTTACTTCTTGAAATAAAAGATAACTATTAGTGAAAAATAATATACAACTAGAAGAATATAGAACTTACGTTGCATACTGAAGCCGTATTTGGAGCAATATAAGAAAAGGCGCTATCCTCTTGCTATGGAATGTAAGCTCATTGGAAGAGCATGATTCATGCAACACGACCAATTATTTCCGAGTTTGTCCTGAATACTAAGGAAAAATAAGGTCGGATGTCCGAAACTAGGTAAATGGTGACAATACCTTCCCCACTTCCAACTTGTTTCAGTGTCAGATGTCCGCGAACAAGCTGTCGTCGCTCAAGTATTGCCGGTGCGCGCGCAAGCCATATTTCCCGCTCTGAAAAACTGCAATTGATCATGACATGCACTTAATTTTAAGTTGCTGATCGCAGTCATTGGTGGCTTCATTGGGTACGTCACTCGAATAAAGTTTCTGTCGAATTTAAGGGGAGGTTCTAAAGTTCCTTTCTAAGTCAATGTCGGCGGCGGATTTCTGTAAAGAGGCGCCCTCAGAATTAATATACAGATAAAAGTTTGTGTGGTAAGAATCGCCGTGGGAGGATGTAGGTCACAGGTGACGTGTATGTTCCTTATTCGAAAAAATGGAATCGAATTTCGAAACTGACGCTTCGTTTCGAGCGTCTTATTTATACGTAGGCCTAAAAGCTCTTTCATCTGATAACTCAAAATCTGATGCGATAAAATGAAAGGCCCACAAGGACGCAATATTAACATCGGGTGGTTTTCGTTATACATTTTGTGCATTTACATATATATTCATTATGGGCCGGGTAGCTCAGTCGGTATAGCGACTGAGCTACGGGCTGGACGGTTCGGGATCGAATCCCGGTGGGGGGCGAGATTTTCCGCCTGTCCAGACCGGCCCTGGGGCCCATCCAGTCCTCCTTAAAATGGGTACCGGTTCTTTCCCGGGGTAAAGTGTGGCCGGGGCGTGCTGCTGACCACTCACCCCCTTCTAGTGCCGCCGTCATGGAAGAGTAGAGCTATATTTCTGCCCACTCTCTGGGCCACACCGGGCCTGTAACGGGATCACTTTACCTTTTTATATTCATTGTATTCTTGTATGACACCCTGACGAATGTGGCAGAAGCGAACGATACTTGTTGGCGAATACAAATTTATGTTAAAATAAAAAATATATATTTTTCGATTTGAATTTGTTGATACTTTACATTACATAAGTAGTCTTTATTGTACCGATGTGGAGTATTTAAATTTACGTAATTCCTGTCGTGTGGAATTTCAAACAAATAATTCGAACAAATAAATCGAACAAATAAATCCACCTGGCTGAATAATAGTGGAGGGTCTAATCTTATGGACAGCAGGTTAAACGTTTATAAATGTCATTTAATAAGTACTATGTGTCGCACTTGTAGGGCAATGGGGGTACAAATAAGTATGAAGAGTAAATATATATATTATTTCACTGTTTGGAAGATTAAGGTACTTTTATGTAGTGTATGAAGGCCATATCGGTACCTGCAGTCATTCCTCTAGATAACAGTTACATAGTTGTATGCTGTACACACACAAACACACACCACACACACACTCACACACACACACACCACACACACACACAGACACACACACACAGACATACACACATACACACACACACACACACAGACATACACACAGAGACATTCACACACACAAACACAGACACACACAGACACACACACACAGACATATACACACACAAACACAGACACCCACACAGACACACACACACACACACACATACCTACACAAACACACACCACACACACACACACACACAAACATACACACATACACACACACACAGACATACACACAGAGACATTCACACACACAAACACAGACACCCACACAGACACACTGACATACACACACACAGACCTACACACACACACACACACACACAGACAGGCACACGCACGCACACACACACAGACCTACACACACAGACAGGCACACGCACGCACGCACACACACAGACCTACACACACACACAGACAGGCACACGCACGCACGCACACACACAGACAAATACACACACAATACGGGACTTAAAAAGACGCTTTAAAATTTTAACTTTCCCAGTTGTGATGTACTATCAAGCAGAAACGGAGTTGTGAGCTGTTGAGAAGGATCTAAATTTTGCGAACTGTTGTTAATGGTGATACTGAAAGTGAAAACAGCAAGAAAATGGCGAACGTGACGATGCTGAAAATGACACATTTTATGTTACTTGAAACAACTTATTTATTCGAAGCCTGTGAAAATTAAATTTTAGAAATAACCAGAATCGCCAGTCGTGGGCTTTGTTACTGACGGTTTTGAACATGTGAATTGCTACTGTGATTTTCAGTTACTTAATTAGTTCATGTTGTTGCTTTTGCTGCACGCCCAGCAATTCGTATCTTCTTCGTTTCACTACCTTAACAATGCTGACATCTTAGACATCTATTCGTTTGTATCAATATATATATATATATATATAATTGTCCAACGAGATACAACACAAAGCAGTCTATTTATTATTATGCAACTTCCCTCTATATGTTTCGGGTGTCAACCACACCCATCATCAGGATTACACAAAACTGCAACTACAGCCTCCGGTACTGTGCAGCTACCTCCCTCCAACGTGACCAAGTCCTAGCTTGGCCACGTTGGAGGGAGGTAGCTGCACAAATATATGATCAGTACCGGATGCTGTAGTTACAGTTTTGTGTACTCCTGATGATGGGTGTGTTTGACACCCGAACATGTAGAGGGAAGTTGCAGAATAATAGATAGACTGCTTTGTGTTGCATCTCGTTGGACAATTATTAATATAGATCAGCGATACACGGAATCATAAACATAAAATTCAATGTATATATATAATTACGTTTCCCTTAGACTGGAATAATAGAGTTGCACAATTGCAGGAAAAACAACCCTCAATCACAACGATTTTAATTTATTGATTTTATTGTGCTCCATTTTTTGGCTCAGTACTTATGATATTATACAGAGGCAAACGTAACAACAGGGGTATATGAAGCTTATGTACACTTGCTGTACGCGTTTATGAAGAACAACTGATAAGAAAATAATGAAGAAAAACACAGGAATGATGACAATAGGGCTTTCCTACTAAGGAATATACCTGTGCCGGAGAAAGTAAACACAGCATCCACCAAGACAGTGATCACCGAACTAGATTCACAAGTCTGCATGGAAGTACTAGTTTTAACCTTCCACAATTTTTAAATGGGGCCTTTTAGAATATTTAATATGATATTTTTCTACATCAAATTTGGCTCATTCTGAATTTTCTGTGATATGTAAGTTGAGAATTAACCACGAAAGCAAATATTGTAAAACAGATAAGGCATTTTGCATGGAAACTTTGTTTAGTAACTTTTTTGCTGTCTACATGAGCCGAAACACGCAGCACATTAAGATCAATACGTGGCAAGTGTTGTGGCTGACGGCTGTTCTTACTGTGCTTGTGAAACTCTCTCATTGCGGGATGTCGCACTGAAGATGTACGTAGGGTTAGTGTGACCTAACAAGAAGAGTCGGTAAACATGCTGATTTCTTGCATAAGTTTACGTTATCACAAATTCGTGATTGTTATTGCCGTGAATCAGCTATCTACTAAGTGCAGTGATGCTGTACTTACACACGAAAATGAAAACTGTCCCTATGCATGCCGTTAAGATTTGGGGAAGGGGAAGTGATGTTGTGCCCATTCGTAACTTTTGTATTAGACGAGTTGATTGGTTGGTACGTGTCCCGGTTTTTTATACCTCCGGAAAACGAGCCCCCACCATACACAGAAGAGGGGGCTGGGCGGTTCCCAGAGCCAGTGTGGACCGTTTGGAGAGGAGAAGAATCTTTGTTCCTTGCAGCAACCTATGTAATCCAGCTCGTAGCCTAGTCATTATGCCAAATACATTATCCCGACATATTAATAAATAAATAAACTTAAAATGAATGCTCCCTGTGCCTTATGTAGTTCAGAGAGCAAGTCTACAACGCAATGCTTTTTGTTATTCCTTTACAGCTCCAATTAGGGCAGTTAATGTAACTGTACTATCATCTCATGACTTGATTTCTTCTCCATAGAGTTGGAACAGAGTGTTCCGAAACGTCGGAATATAATATTCAGAAGCCGGGGAATCACCCGAAAGAAAGAACGCAACATCCCATTACTTCTCCAAACAGTCTTGTTCACAGTCAATGCATAATACTGTTCTGTTCTCTGTTGATTGAAGTCTGTGTCGTGTGTTAGCAGCCATCGTCCCACGACACAATCACCTTTAAATTGTGTGTCCACCAAGACTTTGCTGCAGCGCTGGAACCGGACGATAATCGCTCGGCGACCGATCAGGCTGCGTGTGCCATGTTCCAGGCGATCTGAACACAGCTGTAGGCGATGTACAATTATTTTTTGAACGATCTGACAATCATTATCGTTAGGATAAGTTTCCAGGTGGCTTTAAGTACGCGAATTTTTTAAAGTGCGGAATATCGCTTGTTTATACCAAATATTGGCCGAGAAATTTATGCTAAATACGTGTATACGAGTCATATAATGTGTGTGTTCGTAGATATGTTGTTTGATTAACAGTAGCTGTTCTCTGTTTACAGAACATTTGTACCTGAAAGCGCAGTGTTCTCATGCATAATATACCAATACATGCATACAATGAACCTTTATGCTCACATTGAGGGGCATTTGAAGTAGAGGTGGGTTCAGATTAATCTATGTTCCCAGTAATAAAAGTTGCGTTTATGAATTTCAAGTGAGACATCCCTGTTGTGTTTTTAAAGAGATTTATTACGTCAGACATTATATACAAGGTGTACACAAGGATGAATTGTAAAATTGTTCCTGTAACCAGTTCCAATAGATATGTACAGTATGGAGCAAGTGGAAAGGGGATAGTAGAAATATAGGTGTGAATAACGACAGTGAAAAAAGAACAGAAAAAATACTGCGGTGTTGTGTTGTATAGAATCATAACATATATAGGTAAAATTAGTCAAACACAATTTTTTTAATGTCTTTTGTTTTTAAGATGTATTCTTACATTGCTTCTTTCAACTAGAACCGAAACGTGTCGTTGAAAGAGGCAATGTAAGAATACATCTCCATAACAATAACATTAAATAAATTATGTTTGACTATATTTTACCTATATATTTTATGATCGTATTCCTGATTTGGTTTACTCGGAACGCGAGGTTAATCTGATTTAACAGAGCACAGCAGATTGCCGAGACTGAAGAGGAAGCTACATTTGTACCGCGAAATATTGCAGTCCGTAAATCAGGTTTTGTCTTGCCTTCTCTTATATAACTTGGCTATGGCTGCTGCTTTTTGGGCGCGTTCGCCAAATTGCGAAAAGCGACTATTGGCTACATCATGTCCGCCTGTTCCTCCGTCCGTCCGCATGGAACAACTCGCCTACCACTGGACGGATTTTCATGAAATTTGATATTTGAGAATTTTTGGAAAATCTGTTGAGAAAATTCTTGTGTCATTAGAATGGGACAGGAATAATGGGTACTGTACATGAAGAACAATCTATATTTTTGATCATATCTCACTCATTTCTTCTTAGAATGAGAAATGTTTCAGACAAACGTTGTAGAGAAAATCAAAATGCACATTTTTCATTCAGTAATTTTTTTAATATCTTACCCTTTATGAGATAATGTGGAAAAATATTGTAGAGCGGGGCAGGTCACAGATGACAATATGGCGCATGCGCATTGCATACTGGATAACTAAATCTACAAATACACACACTTAGAATATGTAATACTCATTGCTTTTACTTTGCAACAATTGTTGCAATAACACGCCTCAACACTACGTTATACGTACATTTGCTCTCTTGTCTTCATTGTAGCCGCTATATCGACCTCGTTCTGCTGGAGAAAATGGGTTTTTTTTACGTAATCCCAAAGGAGAATTGTTCACGCAGATGCAGCGCACGAACCAGTCAAGAAATTGGTCTTGCTCTTCCCGTCAATTAAATCGGACACTGGGGTTTCAGAGATTATAACACAGTGTTACTGAAACGTCGAATTGATACGTTTTGCTGTTGTCTCCCAAGGCGTGGAAAAGGCTAGATTTTTGCATGGCAAGTGCCTTTCACTGTCTACCTGCAAATTGAAACGCATGTATCACTTACAGCTCTCAGTTCACACAATATTTTTTGGTTAGGAATTTTCCTTTCCCGTTATGAGTATTTGCTGTATAGATTAGAATTCAAAATTAGACATTTATATTCATATACAATCTTTGGGGGGAGGAATGTTGCTCTTCATTAGCAAGTGCCACTTCGTTCACGGTCGTGCTCGTCATTATCGTCGTCGTCATCATCATCATCATCATCAACATCTTATGTCTCCTCAGGCCTACAAACTTTAACCCTATCGAGACGAGGTCGTCCATTATCTTCAGCAGCCTTTCTTACTGCGTACACAGAAATAAAAAAATGTACTCTCCCGTGCGATTTTAGATCCTTGTTGTCGTGTTTATGAAGATTTCTGTCCTGTTGGATGTGACAGTATGTTGTAGATATTTAGCAAAATTTGGAGTAATATACTGCTTCTGTCTGTAGACTAGATTTTATGGAAGCGGATTCTTTAAATCGTTGGTTGAATCTCTACCAGACGCTGAGGCTCACATCCAAGTACATGGTTATCTTTAGTTCACATTGTTGTTGCCATGTAATAATCCGTTTTGCTGTTCTGCCCAACCCCGTCTGTGTTTCTAGGGGCGGGTGAACCTGCAATAACTCTCGAACATCTGTCATTATAGAAATAGGATGCGAGCTTCTGTTATTATAGAAAAGAGATTCTGTGTTTGAACAAACTCTCAGCTCGTCTGCATCTTCTGCAAAATTCTTGCCCATTTTTTCATATCAGTGAGACATTTCTGTTTTTTTTTTTCGCTGAATATTCCTTTGTTAGGAACTTCCGAGATGAACAGGCCATATTCAAAATGCACTGACAGAAGTACCAGAATTGGATGTGGAAGAGTTCATGAGCATCGAATATAGGAGATTTCGCTTACTAATGAAGTGGTTAACGAATTATGTGGGCCCATAGCGCAGTTGATAATTTCAAATGATCGCGTTTTACTTTTGAGCAAAAGTCCTCAGACATTATTTAGTGTTGAAAGCAACTTGGAATTCTGTTGTTCTCTTGTACGCTTTTTATCTTACAGTGCGAAGAGACAGACAGTGTTGTGTTTTACTGAAGCCAACTGGTTTCGTAATATTGACTGCCGACTGCGTCTTTCACGACAGCACAATTTAAAATTCCTTTCCCTATTCACTTATACACTCTACAAATGTAATGTTTTTGGAAAATAATTGTAATATCTTGGAAGAACTTTTTTATTATTCATAAACGAAATTTATTTAGCTTCTGTTAATAACAGTAAAATACAGAATATTCAAACAAATGAAACGTTACAAGAAAGAAGTTTAAAAAATTATTTACTTGCTTTTCTGTCCCGAAGACATTCCAAGCTAAGTTACGTATTGGGCGTACATAAGATTTTACTTGTATTTAAAACTCGTTCTTTAATACATATTACGTAAGAGTAAGTAACATTTAGGTTTCGTAGAATACGCCTTGTGCAAACCATTGGGCATCACAACAGCATGTGATAACCCTCCGATTTAATTTTACATTCTGATTTCGAAAACTGAGGATACGTCTCTTACAAAGTGAGGTTGACTGAGATGGGCTGGACACTTAGCTGGAATTTGTGATGATAAACGTGAGAAAATATCATTTATAAACCGTAAGGAAGAGGATGTCAAATTATACAAAAACTGACGCCGTTTGACAGCGTAGAGAAGAAACCAAAAGTGCTGATGGTCGACAAGCGGCGCCGGACAGTGTCGGAGAAGTTGTTGAGGGAAACGGCGGCAGAGGAGGCCAAGACTGAAACCGGGTTGTGGAACCAGGAAGAAGAATAAGAAAAAATAGCTCGCAATTCTTTAAATAGCTATAAATGTTATAATAATATCAGATCACGGAAATTTCGACTTATCTACACGATGTTTCAGGTCTTGCAGTCAGTTTGGTCGAGCTGAATGTATTAGTCACCTTAACAGAGACTGAAAACGCTAATTGTTGTAATAAATAATCGTTTTACTACATTTATCAACTGAAGAATTGCAGTATGGTTTTAGGTATTATGAAGTGCCTCACAGTAATATGCTGTCACTTATCGTGGGTTACATTTGAAGTTGTCCTTAGGCTGAATTAAAAAGGCAATAATGTGGAGGTATAGCTCCTCGTATTCTTGATGTAGGCACTGTGTGGAGCGGAGTGATCAGCTTGGCTTTTCTGTCACTTTGACTGAGTACCAGTTATAGGAACTGAGCATTACACTTATATTGAACGATAAGCACAACAATACAGATCAAATATATTGGTTCTTTATTCAGCACTACTACATGTTTCGGCTGTCTACATCAGCCATCATCAGGTAGGCATCGGTTCACAAAAAGAATAATAAGCGGAGGCCTACCTGATGATGGCTGATGTAGACAGCCGAAACATGTAGTAGTGCTGAATATAGAACCAGTATATTTAATCTGTATGGTTGTGTTTATCGGTTAGTATAACTTTAATGATATGAACTACACAATGGCACTGTGTCGCCTAAGATTACTTCAACTGATCTCGTCATAGTGACGGCGAAGGGAAACTTTCCCTTTCCCTGATGGGAACAGAAATCGATTCGTACAGCCCGTAGCTAGTCACTATATTAACTGAGCTATCCCGGTGTTATTTCAGTGTTAGAACGTAATAAATATATCTGTGCGCGCAGTAAACCCTTAGGAGTTCATGTTTATTCCCTGCTGGCACTCTACTCCAGAAACCAAAAATTTTGAACAAATTTTGTTGCTAAGTGTCTTTTCACACGATATTCTGACTTTCCTTTTTCCAAACCGCAGGCGATAAGTAGTTATCTGCATTCAATTAGAAACTAATTTCTTATGCCACGCAACTGTCACTCTCTTACATTGAATTTTAGAGCAGGCTAATTTTAGTAAAGAACTGGATGCAGGGGCAACTTGATTTCCATCGTCTTCTTGGTTGCACCGTGCCTTGATAATATCAAATTCTTTGTTTTCCCAACTAATGCGCACAAATTATATTAAATAATTAAAACATTTAAAATTACAAACGTTGCTCCAACATGTTTCGGTTTACATAAACCATCATCAGGGAGCTACAGCCTGATGCATGTATAGGTGTTTTCAGTGGCATAACCGCATATGCGGCCATGACATTGAAAACATCTGTAACGACATGTATACTGGAACCAGAAATGTAATTTTAGCTAAGCACAGGCTGTAGCTCCCTGATGATGGTTCATGTAAACCGAAACATGTTGGAGCAACGTTTATAATTTTAAATGTTTTAATTATTTAATATAATTTGTGTGCATTAGTTGGAAAAATAAAGAATGTGAATTCCATCGTGTCGAGGTTAAGAAAATGTACAACTTTACGTCTACGATTCCCTACCCTATAATTAAACGTCTCTCAGACAGGCTAGAATTGTCTGTGACCATTTGTAATTACCGTTGAAGAAGCTTATATTTCATGAATATATTTAGCATATAAACCAGCATAAAAATTTCGCGTATACAAGTAGGCTTATATCTCCCGCAATCCATTGATAAAACGAGACATTGAAGCCTTTGAAGTACAAAACTCTCTACGCAATGTGCAGGTCTTCAGTTGGTGCCTCGTCTCTGTATGAAGACCAATTGGTTAATGCTAATACCCCCCCCCCCCCCCCCCTCAAACCTTTTTTTTTTTTGTTTTGATTTTTAATATTAACATAAAATTTTTTTTTTTTTTATAAAAAAAAACTTAACAAATTTATATAATAAAAA
>Ga0123352_10021407_pt1 | contig 10304 bp, 2 predicted proteins | sample TergutLab28metaG_FD_89700 | JGI IMG/M metagenome (GOLD analysis project Ga0123352, IMG submission 89700) | Labiotermes labralis P1 segment gut microbial communities from Petit-Saut dam, French Guiana - Lab288 P1 | ecosystem: Host-associated > Arthropoda: Insects > Digestive system > Gut ...
AGAAAACAGAGATTAACGGCTGTGGGGACCCGTTGCGCTGACCACGTGACACCCCTCTATCCGCAAAAGTTGGCACTAGTTTCGCCGACCGGCGGCGGCCGCTCTGTCGGTATAGTTCGCGTGAGGACTAAGGCCACGGAGTTTAGTTTAGTTTAATACCGCCCAGAGACGCCCACCAGAAATATCATTACAGAACACAACTTTTCGAAGACAATTGCTGAATTTGTCGAAAGTAAAAAATTTCAAAATGTTAAAATGTATATTCGTCACGCGATGATGAGACTTGTTGCTTGGTGTAGGAAATGGCGAGATTTCGTCCGACTGTACACAGAGAACAGTAGCTACTTCTGAAAGACACTCAGCGTTCTCGTCGTCTCACCCGCCAGACGCTCTTGCAACAGCCGCGAGCGAGCTCTCACTTCACAAAGAACCCTCTCTTTATACACAAAAGCACTCAACAGCAGATCATCTTTCGGCAGCTCTTACTTTCTAACAACACAATCAATATTACAACTCTGCAGTCTTCACTACAGTGGGCAATAAGTTAATTCTACAAACTGGCGTTGAGATCAAAAAAGGGAACCGAGGAACAGTGTATGTGACGACTTAGTGCAAAGTCAGTACCGCCAAACTCTATGAAGCAGATTCATTTTCAGAAAGCCGATAGTCGCTAAGCTAGTCAGGAAATCTTAGGACGTTTTTAGCAGCCGAAGATTCGTTGCTGTGTTCAAGACTAACACATAAAAGTTCCTATTTCGAGTCAAATTAGTCCAATACATATAGTCAGATGCTACACATGTAACATCCATGTTAAGACTAACACGTAACAAATGCAACTTATCTACGTTGTCTCATCCTGTTTCTGCTACTGAGTTAATTTGTTGAAACTGCTTTACATACTTTCTAAGGTGCCCAGGCAATCAACTCCCTACCACCGACTAGTTTTTGAAGTGTTAATCAAGAAATATCCTTCCATTTATTCAATCCGCAAGTTCAGTAGTGTATTTGTTTAAAAGATCTGATCCATGCATGTGGAATGAGGAGTTCAGATTGGTGTTGTAACCCCATTATTGTTTTTAAAAAAGGAGCATAAAAATGATTAATTTATGAAGCAATTAACGCTGTACATTTGGCAGTGTTTTCTCATGCACAGTGCGTCCGGCAGCTCTCCTGTGGCGAGCCAGGCTGTAATCACACGCTGACTTCTCATTATAATGTCGAGCAGTCTTAAATATCCATGGTTTCTAAACGGCAAAGGACGACACACTTCCCTCCTCCCTAGTTTATGTCTTCTGTGTCCAGCAGGTCCGTTTGTCACGATCACCCTCCTCAATTTGGAACTGCACGAGAAAACTTCTGGATAGGGATGCTAGCTGTCAATATATTGAATAAACAGCTGCAGTCTGACGATAATTGTGGTTTTAGAGAACGGGGGAGAAGAAATGAGCACGTTAGAATGTTACGTTGGGTCCATATATTTATCAGGCTTTTCGGAAAACAATAATGAACATCTGCTTTCCTCTGCGGAAACGATTATTTATTGAGTTAGTACCATAATTTGCAAGAATGTAGTTGTGCATTTGGTTACCGACATATTGAATTTGCTATCACAAAATTATTAGACACAATAAGCTTTGAAAACTCAATTTATGTGGAAGGAGAATGCATAGAAGGCTAAATATGGTTCTCTCGCTAAATACAGGCCACCTGTTTGTGCGTCAGCAGGAGAAGAGAGCAATATACAGCAACGCAGAGTACAGCGGAGTCAGAATGTCATTGATCACATTTGCAGGGGAAAATTAACAGCGTATCAGCAAATAGCGTCACTGCTTTCCCCACATTGTTATTCTGGGAATTTTAATACCTTAATATAGCCGACTTTCTAGAACTTTTTCCCATAGCATGCTTATCTAGTGAAATATTTACTTCAATGTGTCCCTCAAAGATTACAGTGCAATAAGTACAGCAAACAAGTGTGCCCAAAATGCAGAGCACTGTGAAAAACGGCGCTGGAACGTCAACTACTTTACGTCACTTTTTAACAAATTTCAGCGGCCCTATTTTGAATATTCTGTTACACTCTTTTACATTCAAGTACTATTTTTAACCACTTAGATCAGAGAATGCTTCCCAGTGTTCCTCAGTAAATAGCCCCTACGGCTCTCAGTGCAAGTTTAAACATGGTTATCACGTCACAGTCTGCGTTACGTCGCTATAAAACTGCAATATATCTATATCCCAACGTTTAGAATTTATACGGTTGAATTCCCATACACCCTTGAATTTTACACTTACTGAACTTCATGGATTAAATACAGGGTCAAGGATATTAACTCGGTTAACACATGGATACACCACACAGGTTTAGCATGCAATATTGGTCAAATAACATGCGAAAAACCTGTTTTGGTTTATAAACGATAAGCGTAAGTTTACAAGAAAGCTATAAATACCACGAATGACATGCTGGAACAGACCAACCTAATTTATAAGTGTTTAGGGTGTCAACATTGATTTATATTTACAAACGTACTTAGGATATAAGGGACCGCGGTAGCACAGTGGTTAAGGTGTTGTGCTAAAAATCGGAAGATCGCTGGTTCGATCCCATCTGGTGTCAGTGGATTTTTCATTGACATAAAATCCTCCCGATCTCATTATGGCCCTGGGGTCGACTCAGCCTCTAACAGAAATGAGTACCAAGAGCATTTCCTGGGGGTAAAGGCGGCCGGTGCGTAAGGCTGACAACCTACCACCGTCCTGTGCCGTTGTCATGAAATCTGGGAACCTTAACTTCCTGGAACTCTCTGGGCCACTCCAGGCCTGTAACGGGACTGCTTTACCTTTACTTAGGATATACCTGTATGCGTTACATGCAAACGTGCGAATATATGCCTACTTGATGAGCAATAAAGGAAAGATTCAGACATTTTATTAGCTGAGGGGAAAAGAGAGAACTACTCTTCATGCTTGCACCGTGCATCAATGACAATCAAACACTTTATTATCCAACAAATGCACAAATATATAATTCGTAGATGTGACTAAAATTGTAAAATACTTAAAAGTGCTCCAACATATTTCGGATCACAAACGATCCATCATAAGGGAGCTCTATACAATACTAGGTTAAAATTACAAGAATGGTTTTATCGTGTCCGTTGACATGGACAAGGTCGGTGTTATGGCAGCATATTGTGACCAGTTGTGCGTGTGCGTAGTTCACTGTACAGGAAGGCACTATTGCCTTCCTGTACAGTGAACTACACACAAGCACCACGGGCAGAATATGCTGCCATAACACCGACTAAGTCCATGTCAACGGACACGATAAAACCATTCTTGTAATTTTAACAAAGTACTGTATAGAGCTCCCTGATAATTGATCGTTTATTATCCGAAATATGTTGGAGCACTTTTAAATATTTTGTAATTTTAATTATATCTACGAATTATATATTTGTGCATTTGTTGGATAATAAAGTGTTTGAGAGAACTACTCTGTTTCTCTGTATTGGCATTACGTAAGAAGATTATTTAAAATTACAGATTAATAAAACATACGCTACAGGTTTTATGTTTAAGAACATACCAGCTAATTTTAAGTGTAAACAGCATGGTTAATTCGCATCCAGTAAAAAATCGCGCTGTTCATCAGAAAAATATTTTTTCGTTACGTTTTCTCTTCAACATATTAGAATATTTTCACTACTTCCCATCCCACGCAATAAAACAATTTACAAGGGGAGTTCAACCAACCATTGGCATTTCAGTCCAATAACAAAGGCTTGCTACGCTGCATTGAGGTCCCCTACAGAGGCTATGATTAGATTTTGAGACATTCCATACGTTCTTTGTAATTCTCACTGTGAAAGAAGCTACCAATTCTTTTCCTGCGTAGGTGTTGCTTCACTACACTGCGAATCAATATCGAAACGTAATAAAAAGCTCTTCTCTTTCAGATCAGAGTATAAAGTTCAAGAACCTGAATCGTCTACCATCTCCCTCATAACCTTTGCGAACAATAATATTTCGACGCTTCTTGAAATGCACTTTTCAGGATTTAAGATATAAAAACGGGAGCATAAAGGTCGTCTATAAATTTTCCTTTGATGTAATGCTTTTTAAGAATTCACGTTTTATCTACGGCAGATAAAGAAATCAAATGATATGCATACGTGACAGATTTTAACACTGAAGAATGCTAACAACAGCGAACCCGAGCTCCTGCTGATCGAAATGCCTTCAAATATATTTTGTACACAAAAACTTTTAAATGGATTTTAACGTTCTGATAACCTATAATTATACTGAACATTTATTTCGCATGCAGTCTACACAATAAATTTCATTCAAAACTTAACCGCCGACCGACGCATTTGGGAAAGAATAGCGTTTTCGCGCGAAGTCGAGTATACAAGCGAATTCAAAGGGGGTGGTGTTTTGGGAGCGAGGAGCTTCAACTTGCGAATATAGACAACCCTGTTTATAGTGCATCCATCTATCATGCACTGGATTTATATTTTTTTAAAAAGCAATCTGTTAAAATTTGTTTGTTTTTATCAGCAGCATTAGAAGACACTAGGCTAATAATTTAATTCAACGCAATGAAAGCGAATATTCTAAACTGTTTAAAGATTGATCCAGAAAATCTGAGAAACGTTACGAACAACACGAATGGCACATGATACACTTTCATAATTCATTAAAAGGAAGGACAAATGAGATAAAATGATACACAAAATGATTTCATTCCCGCGAAGAAAAAGAAGCAGGCGTGTTTGAAAACCCAGCGATTCGGGTTTCTCGCTACGCATATAATGTAAATGTCTCCATAAGTTCAAACACATTTACTTCGTTCGGCCGTTTCCGGTCGTATTTGCGCGAACTTCCTGCGAATATACTTCCACTGTAGCAGAGCAAGGGTCTTGGTATTCGCAGTCAGCATTCTAACAGAAGATGGTTTGAAGAAAGTGAAAAAAACGGGACACAGAAATTAAGTAAAACATCTTTGTGTGCAGCGAATACACAGAAAAACAAGTGTATATATATATATATATATATATATATATATATATAGATGTAACATTCACTTTCTTCGTGAGTTTCAGCACTCTTGGTCACCACAAAAGTATGAAAATACACAAATCCCTAGAGGAATTTAAGGCAAGCACAAAGACGGAGTGGGTAAAAGTTAGAAGTCTAAGACATAGCCGTCATGACAGCCTGCAATATAATCTATAGACATAAAATATATTTATCCACAGAATCTGTATACAATTACTGGCGTCAAATATTAAATTCAACGACAATGGCGTGTGGGTGACATTATTGTGACGCCCACGACAGCTATGCAAGGTTGCCATGACGCAAGTTTTATCCTACATACAATGTAATGCTATAAACAAGACACCATTCTTTACAATTTTGCGACACCGTGTAGTTACGTAAAATTCAATATTAAATATTCAAATTAACGTTTTCGTGGGATACGTGAATTCATTTAAAATAAGTGAAACAAATCATGGCATTACTTGAAAGAGCAAGGTTGTGCTTCCTGATTGCAATTTAGTGTATTAGACGTGTATATGATGACGTGATGGTCTCGCGATGATAATACCGATTACCGTTAAGAATTATGCTTCTACGTCCCGGATACATTCATGACACTTTTTACTGGCATACAACGTTAAAACCCACTTCTTAAGTGAAAGCAGAAATCTGCTACTCTGAACGCTTCTTCGACACTTCTTTCCTGCACTCGACTGAGTACATTCTGGTGCATACAGTCGTTCATTTGGAAGCAAAAGTATCGGAGGGTGGTTGAAAAGGAAGGTAAACAAAGATAAATAAAAAGAACAATGGAAACATCAACTGAAAAAAACTCAAAGAATAAAAAGTAAGCACTTCAACAACAGAGCCATTTCAAACAGCAGACCAGAATCAAGAGTCGCCTAATGTTAACGGCAACTGAAATCAGAATTTGGAAAGAGGTTCTTTGCTAACTCCGAATATAAGAAAACTGTGTAACGAATATCTAAAAAAAAACTCTTGGTTTTATTTCACAGTAGGTTTATGCAGTGCAGATGTCACAGAGATATAATCTGGTTGGTAATGCCCCGATATTTGTAAGAGATGAGCAAAATTCAAAATTCATTTCATAACCAACACCAAGCAAAAAGGTCACATTAAACTTCATGACGTAGATATAAAGGAAATTTGGAGTGTAGTTTGAGGCAACTGTTGGTGGAGAAGTGAGCCTCAATAGTGGATCGACCCAGCGACTCGGAGACAAGCAATCGATATAGAAGAAGGAAAATGATTATTCTCTTTTATTACTGCCGCTTATTCTATCACAGTTTCTTGACGCTTATCCAACTCATGTAGGATACAGAGACCGAAACAAACAGTGAAATAGGGGCCAGTAACATTAACACATAAACTAGCAAAGTAGAGACCAGGGGCAAGTACACATGAACTGGCTACATTCAGACCTTGGGTATGAATACAGTGACTGGCCAAATATAGGCCAGGGATAAGAACACATATAGTGGTCTTACTAATGGATACAAGGATATTCTCTTTGGGGAAAGAATTGAAATTTCATGTAAAGGCAGAAAAACATCAGCCTTCAATGGACTAACAGAGTACGATTTATTCAAAATAGCATTCCATTTCTTTCGGTTTTCAAGTCATACAAGAATATGTGTGGACTGTACGGGTGTTATATAGACACTTCTCTCCTACCATAAGACAAATGCAGACCCGGAACCCAAAGAGTTTCTTTGGTTGTCTCTTTTAAGACAGTTCTCCAGGGTAGTGTTCCAGGGAGACGTAATGCCATTACTTCCCGTGTTCAAAGAAGATTTACGGTCAATTGTATAAATACACAAACCTCATAACATGATAAAGTCTCCCGTCTATTAAAACGGACTTTACTGGCGAAATAAAGTTAACTATGACCTTATGAACATCACACAAAACTTAATCCCTGACCTTATTCAAGTACCTTCGAACCTAACCAGTAAACAAGCCCTGTATCGTGGGTATGTGGTACAGCATAGTGAAATTAAGGCCGTGTGAAAGGTTGGTATGCCTGGCCACAATATGCGTGGGCATCGATCTCTTGCAGAGCTGCAGCGGCGGTTATGTTCAAGCAGTAGCAGTGCAAAATCTATCTGCAATAATGACTCTGCTACGTGGTGACGTAGGCAGTGACATCAGAATAGCGTGTCGGCTGCAGTCTGGGGCTGTAAATAATTCTACGTAAATATCACCGTACTCCGTCTGCAGTGGTACTTTTCGTGTTTAACAACTGGGCTTTCACGCAAAGGAAAGGACACACGTTGAGTTAAATTTTTTGGACGGTGGTCAGGTCTTTATGTCAGGTTTCTGTGGGGTATTGTCAAGTGTCGCAGTTTATGTACACATTAAAATTCTAAATTCTTTCAGCGCCCGTTGCTTGGCGAAAAATGAAACTCTCCCGTTATGCCAAGCACACACTGAGGGGAGGCAGAGGTATACGTCCAACCATACTCGACTGCGATGGCCCGGCCGCTGTACCCAAGGGAAAGAGACGGGTAACCTTTTTATAGAAGACAGGGTGGGCCTCGGGAACGGTACTGATGGGTCCAGAAAATCTCGACCCAACCGCGTTCGAACTCCGCACCGTCCAGTCTGTGGCGTGTCGCTATTACGTGAAAATAAAAAAGAAGGCATTCCTAATCAGTATGGAACCTCGGAAGACCTAATCCTGAAACCGCCTTCAAAAAGATTCTTGAGAAACATACACACAAATGTGTGTACAATAACAACTTGCGGTAGATAAATAAACACATTATGCTGACTTAATTAGGTAGAACCAGACCACCTGGCGAGACTTCAAAGTATCTCTCATAAAAAGAGAAGGGAAATGTCATTTCCATTTAAATTTCCAACAGACGTTTCATTGGTATTAAGACTAAAATTAATAACAGAATATGATCGTTGGGATTAGATTTATCTAGACCACTAGAGTGGCCAGGGGAGGCTCTTATAGACACGGATACAATAAACTGCTCGGTATGCCTTTATTAACTAAGCGACTAGCAGCTTCCGCAGTTATTTAACATGGTAGGCTGTAATGTAACTTCACAGACTATGTTCAAAATAAGCATGTGAGAATAACCCAGATAAACTGCACAACAGGATAATCTTAGCAGTTGACCAACTTAATCCACAAATTCTTGCTTTATAATAAGTTTATTATATTCCTCTACATGTTTCGAGCACTGTTGTGCTCATCATCAGGAGGTCGAATTATATTAATACAATATCTGGTATCGTCACACTCTGTAGGTGAGCGTCCGGTGGCCATATGCGCACCGGACGCCCACCTACAGAGTGTGACGATACCAGATGCTGTATAATACAATTTGACCTCCTGATGATGAGCACAGCAGTGCTCGAAACATGTATAGGGTTATAATAAAGTTATTACAAAACAAGAATTTGTGCATTAAGTTGGTCAATTGCTAAGATATACTGAGATGCACGGTCAGCAAAACATCCAAATTTGCACACCAAGGTTTTTCGGCAGACTTCCCTGTTTACTTTATCCGTCATTTAATAAGGTGACGCACAAAGCGCCATACTGCCAGACGAGCAGAACTACCAAGTGGATCTTCTGTTGCTGTTCTGTTGCAGCGAAACTACTTTTACCCATTTCAAGTAATGCCCTGTTCACCAGTTTCTTCTTGACATAAAGCCCCGCTATTGGGAGGCAGAGATGTTACATGCACAGCGAGCTACTCAGGTAGCGATGTGCTGCAGGGTAGCCTATATTGTGAGTGGCATCACACGAACAAGATAGCTCACAGCACAAGAGAATGGCCTTCCCGCTTGAGCTTCTGTCAGAGGTCTCCTACTTCCTTATCTCCACACTCCCCTTCTCCACTCAAACCATTGTTTCAGAGTACAGTCCGATAAAAATGTGTGACAATCTTTATGTGAATCAAGGAACAGAGTTTCGGCAAGGTAACTGTACTGTACGTGTTTTATTGTTTGTCTGTTTTGCAGTCCTCGAACAAGAATAACAGTTAAGCATAGTTATGTTTCGCCTTCCTTGTTTGATGCACGAGCAGTGCATGCATGCTTGGTGACTTAGGCCCCATCAAAATCTTCAGTTACAAATGTGTTACACAAGTGTGTTGCAGGGACTTACTGTAGAAACTGCTGCAGTAGTGTGCTGTAGGGACTTCCTGAAGAAACTGCATATTGCGGCTAAGGGTGGCCATATTCATTACTAATAATATAACTAAATGATTCCATGTTTTTAATAAACAAAAATAAACGCTTCCATAAATATGATTCGTGCCAATTAATTTGCAAAACACTACACGTTGTTAACATGAAATAGCACCTTTTAAAACATAGTAAGGTTTACTATGTGTTTATGCTTGCAAGCTGTAACTGTGACCTGTATGACATATACCATTGCTGTGTGTACAGTGAAAAACTCCTGATGATGGACAGAGAAACTGTCTGAAACATGTAGAGTTCATTCCAAAAATAATTTTGAGAAATTAGTGCATCTAGTTGGTTTTATTATAAGAACGTCAAATTAGTTGACGGTGTGCAGCCGACAATGCAGCTGGCTACATTGTTAGAACATTCTGAACAAATTTAAACTGATGCTCCTGTGGGCCTACTGTACAACGATTCCCACAGGACATATTTAGAACTAGCTAAAACATGAAATTGAAGTTGAATAAGATTTTCTGCGATTGACACGCCTAAACCTTTGTCCAAGCGCTCTGTCGTATGTGGTTAAATCTTCACTACGAGCAGACAATTCTGTTGCCTTCAGACGACTTACCCATTATCCGGCGAATTGGCCTTTCTTCATTCCTTTCCCTTTCCATTGTATCTCTAATTTCGTCCTGCACTTACTTCGCTCTCCTGTCCCTCCGTATAAACCTCGCAGAAATAGACCGAAGCCACTGAAACCATTTAAGCCGACATTTCACAATCCCCTAGAGACCTTCCTGACTACCTTAAGCCCAGGAACCCCAGGAACCTCAGTCCAATATCGCTCTTTAAGACAGCCTTGTACTGTATCGTACCACATCTCCCATAATAAATGTGGGGTTTTGTAAATTTTTAAACCTATTTGAGGGTTGTTTGACCGTGCATCTTCCTTATGAAATAAATTGAAATGCCAACTTGATGCAACAAGGTAATTTTATTGATGTATTCTTAGCTCGACATGTTTCGGGTACATACGCCCATCATCAGGAGCATTAGATGTTGAGTTGCAGCATATG
>Ga0123352_10021409_pt1 | contig 10303 bp, 13 predicted proteins | sample TergutLab28metaG_FD_89700 | JGI IMG/M metagenome (GOLD analysis project Ga0123352, IMG submission 89700) | Labiotermes labralis P1 segment gut microbial communities from Petit-Saut dam, French Guiana - Lab288 P1 | ecosystem: Host-associated > Arthropoda: Insects > Digestive system > Gut ...
AGTGCTTCAGCCTGCATCCGGATACCACAACGTAACACCAACACGTATCGAACCAGAGCAATACAACTCATGAAATAACTCATCAAATAAGTCGCAAGCTCCTGAGGATGGATGTATTAATATCTGAAGCATGTTGAGCATTAAATAATGAAATAAAAAAGCAAGTGACATCAAGTTGGTCTCTGTTTATTCAACTATTAAAATGGATCTTTAAGATATTGGATGGAGACATGGACTGAATCGATATGGTTCAGGATAGGGATAGGTGGTGAGCGCTTCTGAACACAGTAATGAATATTTGGTTTACATAAAATGTGGGGAATTTTTTGACTGAGGACCTGTTAGCCGTCAGGAAGTATTTTGCTTCGTGGAGTTATTTGGTTAAACTTTATAGCATTTCCTGGCTTTGGGAGGCTAATTATTTGCGGGGGAGTTTTTGTAAACAAATATCTGAAGGGAACATAGGAGGGTTGTCTTAAAAGTAAGGGTACTGATTTTCCTATGTACGAATTGGCAACGTAGCACCTCGTTGATGTATATCGGCGGGTCGGTAGTGACTTTGGCTGCATGTCCATACTTGTATCAACTGGATTGGTTGAGTCTCTCGTGCGTTACTGCTGTTTTTGTTTGGTCGTGTTTTTTAGCCTTGTTACGTTTGCGATGCAGGAAAATATCGAGCAACGGCACGCTATCAAATTTTTTGTGAAACTCAACAAATCTGCCACAGAGACATTTGCTTCTTTAACCGAAGCTTATGGAGATCCCACTCTATCGAGAACTGTGGTTTTTAAGTGGCACAAAACTTACAAAGAGGGTCGAGAAAATGTTGAAGACGACTCTCGTTCTGGAAGACCAATCTCGTCAACAAATGATCAAAATGTGGAAGTGGTGCGAGCTGTAATGGCGACAGACCGCCGATTGAGTGTCAGGATGATTGCAGAAGAAACGGGCTTCGATAAAAATGCAGTTCATAGAATTCTGACACATGGTTTGCACATGTGAAAAATTTGTGCGAAACTGGTGCCGAAAAACTTGTCTGTGGAGCAAAAAGCGAACCGGTTGGAAATTTGTCAGGATTTGCTGGGAAGACTCGAAATTGAGCCAGATTTTTTTTGGATAAAGTAATAAAAGGAGATGAATCGTGGGTTGTCGACTACGATCCCAGGACCAAACGGCAAAGTGCGGAATGGCACACGAAAAATTCTCCGTCCGAAGAAAGCACGCATGAGCAGATCCAGTGTGAAAACTATGATTTTTGTTTCTTCGATAACCGTAGCATTGTGCACAAAGAATTTGTACCTCCAGGACAGGCAGTTAATCACCTTCTACAAAGATGTTTTGGAACGACTTCGAAAACATGTCCAGCGAGTCCGAACGGACATTGCAGACGATTGGGTGCTGCACCACGATAAGGTGCCAGCTCACACTGCGCTTTCAATTCGAGAATTTCTGGCGAAGAAGAACATTCCCGCACTTCCACATCCTCCCTACAGCGCAGATCTAGCTGCGTGCGACTTCTTCTTCTTCCATAAGTTGAAGGGTCATCATTTCGGAACGATGGGAAAAATACAAAATGTTGTAACCGATGAGCTACACACACTTACAGAAAAAGACTTCCGGGACTTCTATGATCAGTGGAAAAAACGTTGGAACCACTGTGTAACTTCCCAAGGGTCACACTTTGTAGGAAATAACTTGTAATTTAAGGTGAGTCCAATAGGCATTTAAATAAAAGAAAAGTACACTTACTTTTGGGACAATCCTCGTATTCGTTACTGAAGCGTATTGCGTAAGTACATGTTCGAATCTCGGCCCGAGATGAGAGTTTTCTAAAATTTTCGTGTTTATCTTAGTTTCACCAGGGAAATGTTGCAAAAATTTCCTCAAATAGGCCAAGAGCAATTCCACATCTCCCTAATTCACTATTAAGTTGCGTACCAATTTTGTGTAAGCCACTGAGAACGTCTGTGAGTGCGGAATAAATACACAAACTATTTAAAACTTCTGCATTTGAAATAACCGATTTAACAACCAATGATACTGCCTCATGCGAACTTACCTTTCAAACATCCGATTTTATTTTTAAACAAGGAATGTGAGAAAAATGTGTTTTGCAGTCACACCGTGTTAAAGGACAGAAATATGACCATCCATGTTGTTATAAAAGTACACTACGTTACGGCTTGTGGACCCATCCAACCCTCCCAGGGACCACCCACGTGCTTCTCCTGACATCATATGTAAACTCATTATCATATCCCGCGCCACCCCCACTGCAAGCGTGTCCAGGTAACGGCCCCAAATGTGCACCGTAACCACCCACCTCAGGGCAGGTAACAGTGAAGTTTACCAGAGGGCTTTGACCGCCATAAGTGGTTCGTACAGTTCCTTCAGAGTCCCTCTATCAGTCCCCCTGATCTGTCTGTTGACACGGAGTGGTGTAAGTTGGTCCAGCAGTCAAGGGTCTCTCACATGGTTCGAGTCACACAGAAGAAACGATGCAGCAGACATTTGTCAGTCCTCCTCGACGCTTTCCGACAAATGCAGAAGTATGACTGAATCCGACGTGCATAACGGCTTGTCACATGTCGGTCAAAAGTGCGCAACCCGTGCTCATCTCACGCCGTTTCAACCCTTATCCTGCCAACGTGGAGAATATGGTGAGCTCCTTATAATGCCAGCAAATGGCAGATGGGATTTAATTCGGCGGTTAAGGGGTTAAACAGTTAAAATGTGCAGTGACATGCAGGGATATCGTGTGGGTCCTTATGAGTGTGGCATTGCTCCTACTGAGATTGACAGTGGAGGGGACAACGGATATATTACGGGTATCGTGAAAGTATGAGGGGCTGGGATAGTGCAGTCGGCATAGCGACTCGCTACGGACTAGAAGGTCTGGGGATAGATTCCCGGTGGGGGCGAGGTTTTCCGCACACGACCAGACCGAGTCTGAGGCCCACCCAGACTCCTATACAATGGGTACCGAGTCTTTCTCGGGGTTAAAGCAGCCAGGGCGTGGCGTTGACTACCCACCCCCATCTAGCGCCGAGGTTGAAGGAAGAGTAGAGCTATATATCTTCTCCCCATCTGGGTCTTCGTGGACTGTTCTAGGGTGAACTGAATTTTATCGTAAAGTTATGTCCATATGAAGGCACGTGGTAGAGTGGAGGTAAATTTCTGCTCATTCTTAATCCCAGAACTAGTTAGAGGCTTCAGGTTCCGGCTTCTTTACACTTGGGATAAGAGTCAACGGCACCTAATCAATAGGAGGCTTGGTGGCCTTTAAATATGTACTGGACGTAACGCAAACAGTACAATCCTTTGCTCCTGTGGTGAAGAAGAGCAGCGCCTCGGTTGTCGAGGCCAGGTACAAACGGAAGCCGCGAAATTTTATGTAAGCATTCGTCGGCAGCCGGCAAAATGTGGTGCTGCAGTTTACCGTTTGTACCGAGAGAAAACAATTCTTGGAATAGTATCTATCAATATTTTTAGTCACAACCAACACACAGTTTGAAAACAGTTTTATTACATGGCACCCAGTTTCGACCCTAGACTCGGGTCATCATCGAGCCATGATACAAGGACATGAACATAAACAGAAACTAAAAACCTTAAATTTAGTTTTAGTGTGACCGTGCTTCGTTGATACAATAATACAAACAACCAAATAGATGCAACAATGATAGTTTTTTAATAACTTCAATCAGCTCAATATGTTTCGGGCGATAGTTTCGCCCATACTCAGGAACACTAGACTGTATTTACAGTTTGTGGTGTAAAGCACCGACGATGCTGCCGGCTGGTGACATGTCACCGGCCGGCAGCATCGTCGGTACATTATACCACAAGCTGTAAATACAGTCTAGTGCTCCTGAGGATGGGCGAAAATCGCCCGAAACGTTTTGAGCTGATTGAAGTTATTAATAAACTGTCATTGTTGCATCTAGTTGGTTTTTTATATTACTGTGAAAACCGTAAGTTGAATATCTCCCCCTTTCACATAAGAAATACATTAAAAGTGGGAGATCTCCAGCCTAAGTTTTTTGTTTTTTTTTATATATTCGTATTCTTGTATCATGGTCTGTTAATGACCCGAGTCTAAGGTCGAACCTGGTTGCCATCTAGTAAATTTGTTCGTGAATTGTATGTTGGATGTGACTGTAAATACTGATAGATATGATGATTGTTGGGGACCGCGATATCACAGTGGTTAAAGCGCTGTACTACAAATCGGAAGGTCGCTGGTTCGATCTCAGCTGATATCAGTGGATTTTTCATTGACATAAAATCCCTCCGATCGCACTATGGCCCTGGAGTCGACTCAGACTAACAGAAATGAGTACCAGGAGTATTTCCTGGGGGTTAAGGCGGCCGGTGCGTAAGGTTGACAACCTACCACCATCCTGTGCCGTTGTCACGAAATCTGGGAACATTAAATTCCTGGAACCTTCTGGACCCCTCCGGGAATGTAATGGGACTGATTTACCTTTATTAGGATTGTTACAGCAGCGCGGATTTTGCCTATAACATTTTTGGAATGTTACAGAAAGTCACATAGGCCCCGGACAGGCTTCTGTGAACACGGGACTGGAGCTTTGGTTTTTGCAAAAATAAACATAATTTCTTATTGTACTGAAAGAATTAGTCTTCAAGAACGATTATGGTGTATGCAATTACGCAAGCGACATACAACACATAAAGAAATCTTGTTCAAAAACAAAATTTATTTTGCTTATGAACCATTCCTAGGTGAACTAATCAGGAAGGACGAAATGCTTGAAGCATATAGCACGCTAGTTGAATAAAGAGAGGCCAGCTTGATGTCACTTGCTTTATTATTTCATTATTTACTGCTCAACATGTTTCGGATGTTAATACATCCATTTTCAGGAGCTTGCGACTTATTTGTTGAGTTATTTCATGGGTTGTATTGCTCTAGTTCGATGTGTGTTGGTGTTACGTTGTGGTTTGGCTGGGGTGGTGTGGTATCCGTATGCAGGCTGAAGCCTGCATACGGATACACATCGAACTAGAGCAATACAACCCATGAAATAACTCAACAAATAAGTCGCAAGCTCCTGAAAATGGATGTATTAACATCCGAAACGAGCATTAAATAACGAAATAAAGCAAGTGACATCAAGCTGGCCTCTCTTTATTCAACTATCAAGATGATGCACGGTCCAATAAACAAGATTCATATAGCACGCATTACAGGAAAGCGAAAGGCATATTTTTCAGGGCGATAATAATAAAATAGATCTTAAGAAAAGAGTGTAGAATATCATGGATTTGTTTCTTGTGGTTCATAACAGGGGCGAGTTTCTTGTCGTCGTCAATACAGTGGTGGAGTTCGGCTTCTATAAAATGGAGGAAATTGCTTTACTAGCTGTACGGCTCTCAGCTTGTTCAGTGGGACTTTCGCACTTCAGTTCCTCCATTTCGTGAGCGATGGTTGGAACTGAAAGCACAAAAGTACAGAGTAGGCTTTAAACGCGATTCAAATAAGATAATAAAAACAGTAAAAAGAATTATTATTTATAAGCTCTGTTAGGCTTGTTTGTTCGACGCAACAAATCAACTACTGGTCATAATTTCTTCATTCGCCAAATACTTACTTACTCCATGGTGCAGAGTCCTTCTTGAGAAGCTAACTGGTTTGAAGCTAGTCAAGAAATTCCCCGCATTTCACGGAACCCGAAGGTTCATTACCGCACTCACAAGCGTCCGCCAGCTGTCTCTATCCTGAGCCAGCCCAATCCAGTCCAAATACCCACATCCCACCTCCTGGAGATCCATCCTAATATTATCCACCCATCTACGCCTAGGTCTCCCCTGTGACCTCTTTCCCTCCGGTTTCCCAACCTCATTCGCCAAATACTTGAGAAAAATTGGAAATACAATAAAGCTGTGTATCAGCTCTGTATAGACTTCTAGAAAGCTTATGATTCAGTTCGGAGGAAATTCTTGTGTAATATCCAGATGAGTATGGTATCGTCATGAATGAGGTAAGGGTAATGGAAATACGTATGACTGAAACGTAAACAAGAACAGAACTACACAATACACTTGTCCTTCCAATCTTGTTATATGGCAGCGAAGCTTGGACTATTAAACAAGTGACGCCGTAAGAATAACAGCAACAGAGATGAAATACATGAGAAGGACAGCAGGATACTCTTGAACAGATCACAAAACAAATGCACAAATTGCAAAGGAGTTAAAAATAACGCCAATTTTGGACAAATTACTGGAATACAAGAGAAGCTGGATACAACGTGTAAATAGAATGTCTCGAAATAGATTACCCAGGGTAATGAAACACTACTCCCCAACTGGCAGAAGGAATCATGGTAGACCTTTGAAGAGACTTCTGGATACGTGAGAGAGGAACGGGTCAACAAGTGACCAAACTCCATGAAAGATACGATGATGATGATGATGAATGAAACGTGTAGCCGAGTCCGGGTAGGCAAACTTTTATTTTTTTTATGTTTTCTATCCCGAAATTTTATAACATATAAATACAACGTGTCAGTCAATAACACAATATTTTATTTTATATACAATAAAGTTAGTATATGTCAGGGCAATTTTGATATGTTTCGACATTCTCAGAGGGCCTGAAGATGACCCAATAGAGGTAGAAACATGTCGCCCTGACAATATACTATTTTTATTGTATATAAAATGAAGTGTTGTATTATTGACTGAAACGTTGTTTTTAAAGTTTTGTCTGACATGTTTCCGTTTAAGAGTGGTTGTAAACAAGATGATTTATCGCCATGTTTTTAAACTTTGCTTTAGAGTACGCCATTAGGAGGGTTCAGGTAAACCAGGATGGCTTGAAATTAAGTGGTACACGTCAGCTTTTGGTGTCTGCTGATGATGTTAATATATTGGGAGGAAGCGTACATGCGATACATACAGAAGCTTCGGTAGTCGCTAGTACGGAGATATGTCTAGAAGTGAAGGCCGATGAAACTAAGATCAAGGTCATGTTTCGAGATCAGAATGCAGGACGAAGTCACAATATAGAGACTGAAAATAGTTCCTGTGAAAGTGTGGAAGATTTCAAATATTTGGGAACAACTTTGTGGTGATGCATCCCCGTTGTGTATTGTCAAACTTAAAGCAAGTTAGAGATTAGTCAAACACAACTGAAGTGTACTAGCTAATTATAGTAATCCAGTTAGCAACTACATGTTTCGGAACATCTAATGGCCATCGTCAGGTTGTAGATTTTTATCATCAAGAGTTTATACAATATGCAAATAGATTGCGTTTGGTATTATAAATGTCAATCATCTCAATAAATAACAAGCCATACAAACCAATCTAGATGGGTATAGTACTTACTTACTTACTTACTCCATGGTGCAAAGTCCTTCTTGAGAAGCTAACTGGTTTGCAGCTAGTCAAGAAGTTCCCCGCATTTCACGGAACCCGAAGGTTCATTAACGCATTCACAAGCGTCCGCCATCTGTCTCTATCCTGAGCCAGCCCAATCCAGTCCATATAACCACATCCCACCTCCTGGAGATCCATCCTAATATTATCCACCCATCTACTTCTAGGTCTCCTCAGGTACACTGCATATTTTCGTGAGTAGCCATGTGTTGGGCGGGGCTATCTTCTAGTCTTTGGTTTGAGTGCAGAGCGTGTTGGCGACTGCGTACCATATGCACTGAACTCTTAAAACAGTGTTTCTCAACCTTTGTGAGACCGCGGTCCGGTAAATTCTTTTTTCATAGGAGGAGGGCCCGGTCCCAACATATTTACTCGCAAATACCTTTCCATTTTTTTAAGTTCATACATTAAAGTAATATAAGTTAATAACTAATTATGGCATAATCATAAAGAGTATCAGTACACTTGTGTATATGGTGTGGCATGTTGACATATATAAAATTACATTTAAATTAGTTATCAGTCACTGGACTAATGAAATCTTGTAGCATATTGTAGTTTCCTCAGGCCAACATCTGTGTATGAGCTTTTCGACACATTCACGAATATTTTTCTCCTCAGAATATTTCCACTGTAAAACATTTATTCATGAAAATTGCTTAGAAAATTAAAATGACAAATTTCAGGAGAACCTCTCGCGGCCCGGTATAATTGATGCCAGGGCCCGGTACCGGACCGCGGTCCGGCGGTTGATAAACACTGTCTTAAGTGAGACTAAGAACGGTATGTTCCTTGGTCCTAAGGCTAGAGGCTACGTAGGACCAGCTAAGGTGATAGCATAGGATGGAGCGGTGAAGCCGCTGTGTCTTCTCTGTGAGGAAAAATGTTGAAATGTAGACGGAGTGTTGGCAATGTGCATAGGTTTTATAACCGGAGGCGTTGCAATGGTACTTACATGTGGGAAGTACTATCCTCTGCTTGTGTCATCGTGGTTGACCAGCATTTGGCACTGTGGAGTTTTTGTGTGGCGGAGTCTGCCTACACTATGGGTGCAAACACGCTGAACAAGTATTGTAGAAAAAAACCACGTAACTATCCTATGAGCAGGTCACCGTGTGCGCATGCTTAGTCTCTTGGATTTGTGCAGCACAAGAGTGAAAGTTTCTTATTTTGGTGCACTATCCCACACTAAGCACTGTACATCACTGTATATCATGCAAATATAGTATTTGCTAACTTGACTACTATCATTAGCTAATAAACTTTAGTTGTATTTTGACTAATATCTACCTCGTTTTAAATTTGGGGAAAAACTTATCAAATCAAAATTTCATTCTGGATGAAATTAAGAGCAGATTGATTCCAAGGAATGCTGGCTATCATTCATGCAGAATCTTTTGTCTTCCAGTTTGCTATTTAAAAATGGAACGATAAAGATACATAGGAAAATAATTTTGCCTGTTGTTTTGTATGGGTGTGAAACTTGGTAGCTCACATTGAGGAAGGAACGTAGGCTGAGGGTGTTTGCGAATAAGGTGTTGAGGAGAATATTTGGGCCTAAGAGGGACGAGGTAACGGGGGAATGGAGAAAACTACATAATGAGGAGCTTAATGATCTGTACTGCTCACCAAATATTGTTCGGGTGATCAAATCAAGAATAATGAGATGGGCGGGGCATGAAGCGCGTATGGGTGAGAGGAGAGGTGTATGCAGGGTTTGGTGCGGAAATATAAGGGAATAATACGACTTGGAAATCCCAGGCGTAGACGGAGGTTAATATTAATATGGATCTTCAGGAAGTGGGATGTTGGGGCATGGACTGGATCGATCTGGCTCAGGATAGGGACAGGTAGAAGACAAATGTGAAAGCGATAATAAATTTTCGGGTTCCGTAACATACGGGGAATTTCTTGGCCAGCTGAGAGCTGGTTATCTTCTTAAGAAGGACTCTATGGAGCAAGTACGTAAGTAAGGCTTGTATGAATTTATCCTAATTACGTAGAAACATTGTTATCAACTTTTCCTTCTTAGAATTTCGTCCATTTCTCCGATGCGTCCCAATTAGTAGTACACAAGTTGGTAACTTGTGACAGCAGAAAGTAATCTGCTAGACACTTGGCAGCATTCGTTATAAATGAGGTCTTCATTGGCAGGAAATTGCCAATGGAAAAAACACGGTCCTCCCAAACATTGATACCGACCTACCAAACTTCACGGCATCACAACCTTGAGTAGAGTAGCTATCTGCATTGTCACCCCCGTGAAAACCGCAGATCTCACGGCGAAATAAAAAAATAATCACTCTTGCTGCCTTGCAATGAAACCAAACGAGTAGTGTTCACAATCACTGGTAATCACTCTGTAGTTGCAGAGGTTTTCTGACCGTCAACATGATGTGGGTCTGTTTCCTGGTCTGAATGAAAAGAATGATCACAAGACATCCGAGCACTTGAATATTTGATGCTGAAAGAAAGCTGTGCTGGTTTCCACAAACCTGTTTTTATTATAGCACAGAGGTAACGCTGACGTGGCCAGATGCGGTCGGACTGCCATAGTGTTGCCAGAATGATTCATAGCATATGCAAGTACACAACGTTAGAGACTGACCTGCACGCGTTGGTACTGTATCAGTGCCGCTGATGACAAGTAGAATAGCCATGCATTATGATATTCACAGTCTGACCACCTTTATACATACTGTTTAACCTTTTGGCGACGGATTTTTTTTTTTTAAATTTTAGCACACTCTGTATACAAAATGTGAATAATACAGGAATCAAATACGTTAGAATTATGAAACAAACTGCATTTTGAAGAGAAAGAAACGGAGAGTATATACCATGTTTAAAATATTCAGTACCTATATTTGTTGAATAAATATATAAAATGTAA
>Ga0123352_10021412_pt1 | contig 10302 bp, 4 predicted proteins | sample TergutLab28metaG_FD_89700 | JGI IMG/M metagenome (GOLD analysis project Ga0123352, IMG submission 89700) | Labiotermes labralis P1 segment gut microbial communities from Petit-Saut dam, French Guiana - Lab288 P1 | ecosystem: Host-associated > Arthropoda: Insects > Digestive system > Gut ...
ATTCAAGTAGCTCCTCAATTGACCTCACGAGGCTCACGAGGCTGAGTGGACCCCGTTCCAGACCCACTACTACTCAGAAAATCTGGTAGCGCCGGGGATCGAAACCGGGACCTCTGTATCTGTGGCCAGAAACTCTGACCACTAGACCACAGAGGCGGTCAATATTGAGGCTAGAAATACAAATTGGCAATCGTAGACCTACAAAAGAGCAAAGCAGAGTTCATGTTCAGTATATACGAATATGTATGATTTTGCTGTTTAAAATGGCGAACTCAACTATTTCAAGTTTATTAAAATATTTACATTCTGTTCTCTTGCGAACTCTTTCTTCTTAAATAGAATCCACCCGTACGTACCAGTCTGAAAATTCCGTGAATCCGTGCGTTGATTTGTCTTTATATGCTTGAAGGGAATATGCAGAAAACCGTGGATTTTTTCTAATGGTGTGCAACTTTCTATATTTGTACGGATGAAAGAAAACGGTGATTACAAACGAAAAAAACGAGATTAAGGAACGAGGGAAAGCAAAGGTATTTATAACTTCTCTTTTCACTTAACTTTGGAGAAAACGAATGGATTTTAACCTACACGGATCACTTCGTGAAAGTAAGAGTCCTCAGTCGGTTTTTACACCCAAGTCTTTCCGAATAAGGGGTACAGTTAGTACATATTATGATTTTAGTGTAATGTGTAGTATGTGTATATTATATAGATTAAGAAAGTTTGAAAAACTTTGTTAAGGAAAATGCTCGTATCTTCAATCAGGTAAGGAAGAGAAGGACTTACCTAATGCATACCGAACTATACCATACATGGTATAGTTCGGTATGCATTAAAATTGTTGCCGCAAAACCAAAAAGGGAACGAATGCACTTGAACGTAGCTGTATGTGGGAGGCTAAACCAGGTGGATAAGAAACTGTATTGTAGAAGTATGACACGGGATGTCCTGGGCCAAAATTGGGCCACCCAAGGTTGCTGCGAAAGGAGTAAGAAATTTTCTGCTTCCATAAAACGTGGAAATCTTTTGGTTAGATGAGTGAAAATCGGTCTGTCAAACAGAACCCAACTGTATGAAGTTCGCTGCCATTCTAATTTGGTGGACTCTTCAAAGGCTACAGTTTATCTAAATTTTATACAAATTTTCCTTTCTTATCTCACAAAATATGTACCTACTTTCTCCATTCGATTTTGTTAATGGAAATAATCTTTCTTTGATCCGAGACTCATATAATATATACACACACACGTACTAGATGGGCAAACCTCAGGGTTTTTATGTTACTTCTTATGGTACACATAGTTACCGTTGGGTTTTAAGAGGTTACCTACTATGTTGAATGAAATTGGGATATTCATCAGCAAAGTTGCTGTACCGACGAGGATTTATCCTGATATGTGGACCCCACAATCTTTACGGGTATCCACTGGATTTGTATTTAGTCACGTAGCTACATGAAGCACTTAAGGATGCCTGTTTTCACTCTTACTCCAGACACACCCTTTTGGTACGGCTGATAGCAGAAGGGCTGCAGGAAAATTTAGAAGAGAGAGATTTTCTATCTCTACTTTTATCGTGACTTTCTCTTATCTTAAAGTTGGAAACAAAAAAACTTTTTTGCCTTCTGGCAACTTTACTTTGCCGAGGCGGAAAACTCAAAACCATATAACGAGTCTTTCAAGACATAAAAAGATTGTGGGAAGAGAGACGATCTTGAAACGAGGTTGCGGGAGCAAGGAAGTCGCTTTCGGACGAGTAGATACCTCGTAGGTATAGCGGAATTTAATTAACACCAAAATTAAAAAGAACATAGATATTGAATACAGCAACTGGTGATCCATTAAGATTCGGGAGAAACCGTTTCAGATAAAGGAAGAAGGAACAAGGAAAGATATAAGTGTAATTAATAAATTGTAACGCATATATTGGAGAATGTGCAACCGAAATTGTTAAAGGACAGGGAAAGTCTTTATAAAAATCATACTAACAAGGCATAAAAGATACTGAAGCAAATAAATGACAAAACGCCCATTTGTAATGTATAATTTGTTAACGAGAAATTGGCCACCGACATTTTGTTTTTCGACAAATTTTGGTAAACATGTAAAATGAAGAACTTATTTTTAAAAAATCTGTCCTCTTTGTGTCTGAGTTATCTATAAGCAACACGCACGATACGGGCCTCTGCATATGAGTAACCATATTTTAGTGAATCACTGTTAGTTCCGGCACTGTACGTCAAATAAGTCTGCCTCTTTTGGTATTTTCCCTGTCTGTCAATCTTTCATTGTTAAAACAACTAGCCCTTTAAACGCAGAGTTAAATCCCATCTGCCATTTTCTGGCATTATTAGGAGCTCACCGTATTCTCCACGTTAGTAGGGTAAGGGTTAAAGTCTGCCAAAGGTGGACGTACTTGTTTTCAAAAATAATCTTCTAAAACATGAAATTTTGTAAAATCCGTCCAGTGTAAATCATGCTGTTTCGTATAAACAGAGGGGCAGGCGGGCGTACGAGGTTAATAGTCAATTGTCAACTGCTGTGCCAAGGCGCTTAAAAAAATGTTCATGTTCAGATCATATCCGGCCTGCAATATATGGAGAACAACCAGTCAATTAGAAAACACGTCTTCGTAAATGGAATAAGTGAAATTAACAAGCAGTAATCAGAATGGTTTCCTCCACTATATGGCGCTCTTAAATACGTAAGAAATACTCGCAGTATTTACGATATTCTGCTGCCCAAAACGTTTTTAGTCAGTATTTACCCTTAAGTAAATCTTTAATTAAACAAAAATTACTTTAAGAGACATTTAATTAGCACACCAACTAATGGACATACATAAAAAGTTTTTACATTAAAACATTTAAAATTGTTCCAACATGTCTCGAGCCTAAGATCATCTTCAGGGAGCTTCACAGTTCCTTGCTAAAGTCATATTTTTAAAACTACTCACTGATTAATTTCCTTATATTAACAGGGTGCTGTGGCAGCATGCTGCCACAGCACTGTGAAGCTCCCTGAAAATGATCTTAGGCTCGATACATGTTGGAGCGATTTTAAATGTTTTAATGTAAAAATTTTTATTTATGTGCGTTAGTTGGTGTGCCAATTAAATGACTACGAAATGCACGGTGCAACGTTAAATATAATTTAAGAGAAGCTGAATAATTTTCAGAGTTGTACTGCCGTAAGAACTTCGTATTCCGTATACTTTAATAGGTCACTGACAAAAGATGTAACAATGCTCGGGTAATATTATGCAAATTATATAATGACAACATGGCGAGAGCGGGAAATGTTATACTATTTTCGATTTCCTGACGTCATTTAGTGAATCGCTGGAAATGGGAACCACTGTTTGTAAGTCAACAGTTAACAGCCGTGATGAATTTTTGAAATTCACGTAATTTGTACCCAGTAATACGTTCATCGCGAAAATATAATAAAGTGACGATAACGTAATAAGTTTCTTGAGTACTGGAGATCTGTACAAAAGAAGCGGTTATTGAGAAAACTTCTCTAAGCCAGTGCCTCTCCAATACGACGCTACGTTTTCTTCTGGTTTTTATGTTGAGAGTCGCGCCCTGTAAGGGATATGTGCAAATTAAAAGGGGAAAGTGAAGCAGATTAAAGAAAATCGAACGCACGAATATTATTTAGGCCGTGACAACTCCTCCATCTGAACTATGATTGTAACGCAGTAAGTATTGCATCCTATTGCATACTGCAAAGAAGATTTAAGAGGTGCAGTCGAACCTGCCTCCGATTAACTGCTAATCTAACTTTAACAGAGATCTGCTCTGCGTTTTATGCGAGATGAGCTTCTCTCTCTATTACAGTAACATACGTATTTCTGTGCGACAGACTTCTAGTTTTCGAAATCTATTTTTTTTTCGAAAACTGTTTTGCTTTCGGGAGTAAAGCTTTGTACATTATAAGTTCACAGTACACAAACGGCTTTTGAAGAGCGCCATCGTAACATGTAACGTTGCTGACTTAAGCCGACCATTTTTGGTTTGATATTAGTTCAACGTAGCGTGTCGTGCGAGTGCAATAATCTTACCGGGTCAGCTAGTCAAACCTTCTAACATTTTACACATTTGAGAACAACAGTAAATTACAATTACAGATAAATTTTTAACGGAGCGTTAATGTGCCCCAGGACAAGTGCACTGTCTTGTGGATATTACATTCCTTATGCGGGAGGTCAGTTGTATCTGTCAATGTAGTATGTCTGGTAGTGAGTATAAAAAGACAGTGTTTAGTACAGTCACTGTGTTTTAAGCGCTTGGGAGTAGAATGGGACGACCTGCCTGTTTCTATCAGAAGCCATAAGTACCAATGAATATATGGGAGTGCCATGAGTAGTATAAAATTTATTAAACTTCACATTTGCTTGGTGGTGACTGTGAATTTTCCTTGAAATAATTATTTTTTCCTGAAGATGGAGGCAGGAGATTACTTGGTAACCTCGGTGCATAGCTATCATACTACACGGTTTCACATCCCGGAAGACGAAGGAACATTCCTGTGTTCTGCCATCCTGTTGTAACAGTTACCGCGAGTTGCTGAAATTATGTGTATGTTGACTGTAGGGGAGAGTTGCAGATACAAAGAAGCCTTGATGTGACCTGACCACCTGCCGGTCGCCAAAAGGGAGCATTATCATGTAGGACATGTAGAGTTATAATTTTAGTTTTAGGTTAATTTACATTTTGTTGTATCATTCCTGGTCATAAAAGTGTTTATACATTTTTTTCCCCCATCTTACTTTCCATTGTTATTTGTACCACTATTTCAGATTGGATTGGAGGTACTAAGGAAATTCCAAAAGCAATCTTAAATATGTACCTTAGTTTTTGTTTTTTGCCCATTCAATTCTTTGTCTGTCTTTTATTCTTTGTTTTTCCTGCTCCTAATACATTTCTCCGCTGCGAGATGAAACTGCCTTCATCTTTCATACTATTCCCCCAATCCTTTTTTTAAATTGGCATACTTTTGGGAGAAATGGAAGCTAAATGTTAATAAAATAGATGCATACGTGCATGTTAATACAGTGTTCGACTGTCACACGTGGGTATTAGAATGTAACAAAAATAGATATTGATTGGACCCACACAATGTACGCTGCGTGTCGGAAAGGGCGGTTTAAATTATTTCTTTATTCTCTGACAGATTTTATCGCTGTCCGTGTAAATGCAACCTAAGCCTTCTTGGAAAGTTTGGATTTGAAGATTTCGGTGACTTAGCAAGCAGATCCCTCGGTTGTTATAGGATAGATACACATTTCACAATAGTCCGGGAACCTCGGGATGTGCGCGACAATACTGTTCCGGGTAGCACGAAATACGGCAGTGTTTTTATTGTGAGGAATCCTTTAAGACGCTGATGGAACAGTATCGAATGGAAACTGCTCTGTATCGTAAAGCTGAGAGCTACGAGCTGAGCTGGGTAGGATTTCATTGCGTTTGCAGGGTAGAGTCACTCATACCAACACCAATTTTATTTCATGTATACCATAGTGAGCTATGGGTTACGGAGATGTGAAGCGCATAGATGTCTCCAGGGTGAAAAGACTGAGTTGTGACCAGTATCCGTGTATATGTGAATAGCATACGGCAGGGATGGCCAAATTCAACCCACCGGAAGGCCGCACAAATAGTAATGAAACTCTTTACGGCCGCACTTGCGTATATGTTTATCGAAAAGGGAGGAGGGGATTGATTTAATTAGAACGCCATTATTGACAAACAAATTTTATTGTTCAAACTGTATGTTGACCAAGGCATGCAAATAATCGAGCGTTGCATATTGCCAAGACATGGCCTACGGTTTTGCTTATTGCGGCTGGCTGTACCTGAATGTCGCGATTCGTTTTGGAATCAAGGAAGGTACTGCGTTTGAAAGGGGCTGCTATGATTCGAAAACTGCACATTTGATTCGTAATATTTATTTCGAAAGAGGGCAAAAGTAATATATCGGACATATGTATATACGTGTGCGTAAATTGGTATAATATTAATGACGTAACATATATATGGGTGTAAGTCGCCTTATTGACACTGTGAATAGCTTTTGTTAGTTACATCACGCCTGCCTCTCTCTTTCTGCGTCCATCTGTTTGTCCGTATGAAAACTAAAACCAGTCAAACGAATGCGAGTATCTAGGAAGTGTGTCATCCCCGTTGTGTGTGTGTGATACTTGGAAAAGTGTATGTAGTCAAACACAACTGTGTAACATGAGGTGTATTTAATGACTATATAATGGAAAACTACATGTTTCGGCCTGTACTGACCATCGTCAGGTTGTCTTAGGGGAACTTATACAGCACATGGAAACACAAGAGTGAGCGCCGCCATCCACACGGACTCACACCCACCAGGGAATAAAACCGGAAAGAACGGGAGCACTATAACACCCGGAGCATAGGTAAGTTCCCACCTATTTTTATTTATATTTCCCAATACAGTGTAATCCTCCCACGCACAACTAGACTAGAATAATCTACCACCCTACTCACACACTCACACAAACATCTCTGTCCCCATAGGCAAGGGAATCCGCACCCAAGGCCACTCGAGCCCCTCACAGCGCAACATAATTGAGGAGAAGGACGATGAACAGGCCTCCGCACGACTACTGAACTTCATACCTGCCAAGCACACCCTCACACTAGCTTTATTTTTCTCTATCTGTTTTTGTTTTGTGTTTTTTTATTATATTCCTGTTTTTGTCTTTGTTTTTGCTAATAACGCCTGTATGTAGAGATCTCTACACCACGTGCGCGTGCATGCTTGTAGTATGATCTTAAGTTCCCCTAAGACAACCTGAAGATGGCCAGTACAGGCCGAAACATGTAGTTGTCCATTATATAGTCATTAAATACACCTCATGTGACACAGTTGTGTTTGACTACATATAATTTTCCACGAATGCAAGTATCGTGTAAGCCGGACCAAATTATAGACACGTTACATGAAACCCTACGCACACTCATGTCTTTAGTCCTTGTACGGAGAGAGACTGTATTCGCGGTCAGGTGCGTAGTGAGGCTGAAGAATAGCTGACAATCTAGAAAAAGTAACTGGAACGGTATTTTTGAGAGGTAAAGATAAAGCCAATAAAAAACGGTTAACAAACCTTGAAGGACGAAATATATCACGAGCAGAGGAGAGCACAGCAGTCTGTTTCTGTGAAACGGGGAGCATTTAGATGGACAAGAACAGAAGGAATGCGACAGACTTGCTACGCCCTCCAAAAATTTAATATCGTAAAATAGGGAGGAACATAGGCTGGGGGTGTTTGAGAATAGGGTGCTGAGGAGAATACTTGGGCTTAAGAGTGACGAAGTAACAGGGGGAGGGTGGAGGAAACTACATAATGAGAGCTTAATGATTTGTACTCCTCACTAAATATTGTTCGGGTGATCAAATTGTAAGGAATTAGATGGGCAGGGCATGTAGCACGTATAGGGGAGAGGAGAGTTGTATACAGGGTTTTGGTTGGGAAACCTGAGGGAAAGATACCACTTGCAAGACGCAGACATAGATAGAGGGATAATATTAAGATGGATTTTGAGGAAGTGGGATGTGACGGCATAGATTGGATCAATCTGGTTCAGGATAGGAACGGGAAAGGCGGGGAATTTCTTGACTGGCTGAGAGCCGGTTAGCTTCTCAAGAAGGACTGTGCTTCATGGAGTGAGTCAGTAAGTAACATAGTTGAGAATTTTACACATACTCTCTATTGTTCCAATCATTCCTTCTCCTAAAGTTAACTGCACCTTGCCAGCTAAATCACTTTACTGGTACTGGCATTAAATAGTGCAAGTAGACGGTCATAAGTTATGTACTTCCCTTTTATTGTACGGTGTGCAGTAAAATTCCGACATACAGAACATTGAGTAAGTCACTGATGTATCGGAGTGCAGAGCACGTAAAAAATAGACGCCGTTTCTCGTTTTATATGTCTAAAGAGGCAAGAATAGGTGGCGAGTCAAAAGGAGACTTAGAAGGTTGTCTTCAGATGTTGCTCCAGTAGCGTTTCGAAGTACAGCGCGACTTCCTGTGTCTAAATGCTTTCTCAAATCGCCATTTATGATAACCTTTCCATCTGAATCGAAGCTGTACAAGTTTTGCGTTAAAGCAGGGATTCTCAACAGGTATGGCTTGACGATCAGCTGTGTGGAACGTGAGACGTCCATAATGCTAATATAAGTAATGATTAATAAAATATCAGAAAGTGTGTGACTAAAATTATATTTATTGCACAAGTTAAGTTTGCCTTATTTCGATGATGGGCCGCAGGTTTTCAAGGCGTAATGGTTCAAAATTGTGCTGTTAATAAAGCCAGGCCTTCCCAGTTTATCATTCACATACCCTGCAGTGTGACGCTAGGAAACATTCAGCTGGCTGCACAGTACACAGTCTTGATCGAATGGCTGTTAGGTACTCATCTGGTCAACTAGAAGATTCATTATAGTGTTTTCAACAGTCAGTATTTGAACCCTGTCCTCCTGTAGTTTAATCCACTCCCCTCTTCCTATTCTACGTGTTTAGATGAATTCTAATTATTATCCTCCCATCTTAAGTTGTTTCTTATATTGGAATTTTTGCACTGCCACATCCACTTCCCGATCATGAACACATTCATTACAGTCCACAACATTGCTTCACTTAACAACGAGTTTGGTCGGTGACGGGGTTTAGTTCTGCCTGCAGAATTATGGGAGAAATAAATAGTTACACCTCACCTTATGTCAGTGCACATTCTGCAAGGAAGACCTTCTCTGTCGTTCGTTGCTCAGCTACGAAACTTTCACACAACTTTGAGCACTGTGCTGTTGGAAAAAGCGGGTGTGGGCCTATTTATTGATTTTGTCGACGGCAGAATAAAAGCTGCATTGCATGTCGGAGAGCACATCAAAAGGATTGGATATAAACATTTGTACTGGATACACACCTTCATCGGAATGTTACAGAATTTGTGTTTCGCATTTCCTTTGTGTATTTAAAAATATAACGAATTTTTTTTTATTCGCTGTTTTTCATTCTGTTGGATAAATACAATGACTTAATTGCTTACCGATCATGGAATTTGACTTTTGGGAATTGCAGAACTGTGGAATTGGAAATATAATGTCCGCATGATTGAGCCCCTGAGCACCTACACTCTAACTTCTCGGAAATGTTTTATTTATGCCTATCAATCGTAGGAAAATATCCAGTGAAGTACATTGAATTCAGCTAATTAATTATCGAAGTGGAAATACTGGAGAAATATACAATTATGTTCAAATGCAAAGTGGACTGTTTTCATTGTCGTCCACTTTCATACGCATTATCAAATAATAACAGAATTTAGTCAGGTAGTTGAAAGGAGAACTGACACTGTGTGTGTGTGCGTGTCCCTCAATGGCAACCTTATTCCTATTTACGAGGAATTATTGAAACCTGTAGCATATTCCTTCTTATTTGTTTCGTTATTAAGACCTCTTCGACTTCTTCAAATTTCCTTCATTTTCGTTTAGTTTGTACCTTTGCCCTTCTGTGCATTAGTTTCCTGGCATTTGCCACTAACTACAGAGATGTTTATCGTTAAGGTTTTATTAGCCCCTCTGGCTTCGTGTACTTAGACGCTGATTAATTTTACGTCGGTATAAATTTTTGGTTTTACATTTCCCAAAAATTAAGACCCTCTTGTTTATTTTGGCTTCCAATCCGCGCCTCGTGACCTGCCATCACACAATACGCAGTATAAGTTATAATGTTGTGGGTTACTCTTATGGTTTATATATAGCCATTCTAAGCCACTTTAGTTACTAATTGTAACTGTAGCAAGCACAAGACTGTATATAAGACTGGTGTCGCTGAATGTTGCGGTAGTGGCATATAATAGGGGTAGGTGAAAAAATAATTAAAACTCAGCTGACACAATGAAGGTGTTTTGGGAAATTTTTGTTCCCACCCTGAAGACTGCAAGATGCGATCAGCCTGAAAACTGTAACACGGCCGTCGTCGCCTTAAAAACTTAAAAATTAATATATTAAATTAAAACTGTATAATTAATATACAAAGCTTATGTTTATTGGACCGTGCATCATCTTGATAGCTGAATACAGAGAGACCAACTTGATGTCACTTGCTTTATTATTTCATTATTTACTGCTCAACATGTTTCGGATGTTAATACATCCATCCTCAGGAGTTTGCGACTTATTTGTTGAGTTATTTTTTTGGTTTTAATGCTCTGGTCCGCTGTCTGGTGCTGCTACTTTTTCGTTCCGACGGTCTTCTGTTG
>Ga0123352_10021413_pt1 | contig 10301 bp, 9 predicted proteins | sample TergutLab28metaG_FD_89700 | JGI IMG/M metagenome (GOLD analysis project Ga0123352, IMG submission 89700) | Labiotermes labralis P1 segment gut microbial communities from Petit-Saut dam, French Guiana - Lab288 P1 | ecosystem: Host-associated > Arthropoda: Insects > Digestive system > Gut ...
ACACAAGATTTAAAACCAACTTACATCCACCAACAGCTAACTTAACAAAGTTTCAAAAGGGAGTGTACTACTCGGCAATTAAAATTTTTAACAACCTTCCTCACGAAATCAAAGACTTAGCCAGTGATATATTACCATTTCGGAATGCTTTAAAGAGGTTTTTACTTGCAAATTCATTTTATAATAGTAAGGAATATTTTAATTGTCGGAGACGTTCCCATTGAAATTTAAATGAACAATTAGTTTCATGTACTTTAATGCTGTACTTTATTCATACCTAAGATTCTTCCAACTCCTTGTATATTATATCAGTATGTAAGTGACAATGTCTATATCCACAGGATTGTATCCTAATCTGGATTTATAGAACACAAATAAATTACAATTACAATTACTGAGACATAAAGGAGCAGTACCTCCAACAAAATGTTACATTTAGAGTCATGTGTCGCTTCCTGACAGGGAGACGTTCTGAGAAATGCATTGTTAGGCAATTTTGTCACTGTGCGAACGTCATAGAGTGTACTTACACACACCTAGATAGTATAGCCTACTACTCACCTAGGCTATATGATATAGCCTATTGCTCCTAGGCTACAATGCTGTACAATTTGTTACTGTACTGAATACTGTAGGCAATTGTGACACAATGGTATATATTATACTAATCTAATCTGATGGAAACACCATCGTATTTGTGGTCCTTCATTGATCGAAATGTCATTAAGTGGTGCATGACTGTAGTGCTATGTACAAATACCTACACCAAGCAGCAATAAATATTTACATGTGTGAGTAAGGAGAGGCTGCCCTGTGATGGCTGTAAAGGGAGGGACTGCGGTCCATATCTGCTGCAGAATTGTGCCGATGATCCCAGGACTGATCTAACTGTGAGTGACTACCCTCTAAATTTCTATTGTGCATAGGGTCCAAGACGTTGAAACTTGCTTGTCTGCCAAAGTTGACCGAAGACTCCAGATTTTCCCGACTTGTGCAGTAGTCTTGCATGTTTGCAGAGTGGCGACCTGGGAGATAACAAATATGGGCAAACATGATGGAGGTAATTCTCCACACAATTATAAGTCTGTAAATAAATAAAGATCATATATCTTATGTTTATTGGACCGTGCATCATCTTGATAGTTGAATAAAGAGACATACAACCCATGAAATATGTCAACAAATAAGTCGCAAGCTCCTGAGGATGGATGTATTAACATCCGAAACATGTTGAGCAGTAAATAATGAAATAATAAAGCAAGTGACATCAAGTTGGTCTCTCTTTATTCAAAGATAATGTACTAGCTGCTTGCTCTTTCTGTCAACAATCCACAAGAAACTACTCGCTGGTACAAAATGTAGTTTGGTAAGAACAAAAAAAGCTTTTCCTTAGTTCATCTTAAAAAAATCAAAGTAAGTAACATAAATATATATATATATATAATACATCAAAACAAAAATAACTACAGATAATATAATATACAGCAACAAAAAAATAGGTCAAAACTAACATTTTGAATTTAATATGTACATTTTACATGGAATTAAATTGTGCTACCCTAATTAATACCAGAAAGCTTGAAAATTACCAGCACTGTATAAAAGCCACTAATCTGCTCCCTCTTACAGCTCCTTTAACAACCAAAAGTCTTTTTTTATCCATTGGATTGAGCCTTGTTTTGCCCCAACTATGTTTGATGTTACCCCTTAATTCCAACAAATATGACAATTTCCATATCCATATGGATTATGTAATCCTGTACGGATCTACGGAAGGAAAATAAATGATATGATATGATAGAAACAGACAGTTTTCAAACATGCTGGCTAGTAATGAAACCATAGCAAACTAGTTGCCAGTCCATCACTTCAGGCTGTGCTGAACAAACTGTAGTTCCAGATATTTTTGTACAATATATATATATATATATATATATAAGTTGAAATAACCATACATTTAGGGAATTAAATGCTCAAACATATTCTGTTCTGAGATTTGAGGTTTTCATAGCAGTGAATGTAATCTTCTGAAATATGATGCCATTTAATTTCATAGTCCGGTACTAATACTTTGGAGGAATTCATTGGTTATAATCTACTGAACTACACAACATTACTCCCCAGAAGACTACAATCTTTATTAATCCACACTGTATCCTATCTTCTTGACAGATACAGTAGTGAAACCACTAGTTATATAGTACTGATGTGTCAACATGATCAGAGAAAATACTCTAATCACTTACCTTCAATTCAAACAATCGTCAAGGATTAATTATTTTACACCTGGATATACACAAATGAATTCTGGTTGTTACATCTACGTGTAGGATAATAATTTGCACATTCAATTCATTCCAAGTACTAAGAACATTAGAGTCATCTGGTGACCGTTCCTTGAAGCAGCTTACCAAACTTGTCAATGTCACTGTAAGAGTGAGGATCCCCTGGGACCTCTCCATCACTTGGGAGAGACAGAGACTCTGAGCGCTGCGAGAGAAGTGATCCTGACCCAGACCCTGGTCCAAGACTTGGGTCAAATGTTACGCAACTCCCTTGCCTTCCCAAACTGAAATTAAAATAAATTATAAAATACATAAGACAGATTCCAGGATTTCTTGTACCCATCCAGTCTACCACCATTCAGCTTATCTTTGGATCAAAGCTAAATTATGTGTAGCGGTTTACATCTTTCAGTTGCAATGATATAAGTGATCACTTTATTGTGGCATATGACTATTTCATTAAGTTCATCTTAAGCTATGTGTGTAAAGACATTTCTTATTCTGGAAATAATTCTGACATTATCAGAGTTACAAACATCACTGAATGTGACAAAGTACTTGAGATAAACCTGTCCCATTGCCACTTTGTCCACCACAAAGTACAACTGGACTTGCTAGGGTTTTTATCTTGGCCTCTACACTGACAGGCTGCTAACTGACTACTTTAGTCATGGTTCGGCCCTAAAGTGGTGTGTCTTCCTGTTGAAATTTCAAGGGCACATGTTAGAGAGAGAAAAAGTGTGTGTGAGAGGAATATGAATGTGAGAGAGTATGTGTGACTGAGTGAGTGCATGCAAGAGAGTGTGTGTGTGTTTGTATATGACTATTTCTGTATCCATACGGATTTTTAATCCTGTATGGATCCACAGAATGCAAATAAATGCTATGATATGATATGTGTGTGTGCATGTGAGAATGTGTTTGCAAGCATGACTGTGACAGTGAGTGATTGAGTGAGTGAGTGAACGAGTGGGTGCATGATAGTGACAGAGATAGAGACAGTTTGTGTCTGTGTGTTTAAACAAAGCAGTTCTTGTAAACACCTGATTGCAACTACTTGGCCAGGAAAAATGGGAAATACTGGGAAGTCAAATAAAATAAGTAATGTTTTATTTTAGAAGTAAATTTATTTCTCAAAATTTATCATATTTTAATACAATGGCGTCTTAATGTTAAACAAATATGTGAAAAAGTTGGCTAGAGCGTTGTTCATTAATTTCAATGCATAAGAAAGCCCTGTGATCTCAACAGTATCTCTTATACTAAAAAAAACTGCATGCAGGTGCTGTATTGCTGTTGCAATATCATTAATAAAATGTCCAGCCTAAACCTATATGTTGACTCTTTTTAAGCAAAGTTTGTCCTTCAGATGACTCCATATGTAGAAGTGCACAGAAGTGAGAGTGTACAAAAGCACGGACCACAAAACCAGTATCACTTGTTGATCTGTTTAACGAGCATCCACAAACTGCTGTATGTCTCAGGCAAAATGAAGAGATGCTGCATCACACAAAAGCCAAACACAGAGTTTCCATTATATGATGGTGAATATACACTGAACTGGGGTAGGCTAGCTTGCTTTGACAAGCTTCTTTGCAGCATGGTAGTTCAAAAACCCTGTTGTATGGCACATTACTACTGTTGCATCCTTCAGTAGTAGAAGCAGTTCTTCCATCATCACATCTCACCAACATGCAGTTGCAATCATGGGTTTATAGGAACTATTTGACTTTATTTTAGGGTTGTAACATGACCCTTATATTCCCTGCATGTAAATGTAAATAAAAATGTAAATGTAAATAAGAATCAGTCTTCATTTTGTTGTATTTACTTGCTGTTTCTGCTACCCATTCAAGTTTAAATATATATAGAGTATATATATATATATATATATATATATATACATATCTCAACATATTTCCTCAACAAAGGACCATGATTATCATCCCTTCCATTATCAGACCCATAGAGGAAATACTGTGAATTTTATGGTTATGCAGTACTTCCAACATTTCTCCCCAGACTTATCCTTCCTGTTGGTTCACATGTGATATTCTTGCACAACTATGTACTAGATTAGAAAAATGAACACAATGACAACATGCAACACATATACAAGAAGATCCACATAGTGAGATGACACAATCATCTGCAGCTCCATTGGTAAGTGATGTTGGAGCATCCACCTTACGGAACAAACATGGCGTCCTCTACCATCCCTTTGTTTGCATCTTCAAAACAATACATTTCTAGTAGGCACTTAAACAGACATATGAATGTGTGATAGGAAGTGTGTTCCTGGTTACTGGGGTGGAGACCAGACTTTTTCTTGAAGGGTATGGATAAGTTTATCACAATGTGGGACAAATTCCTTAATTGGTGAGGCAATTAAATTGAAAAATACCAACAAATACGTGCCTTTACTGCCACAAATCATTACAGTGAAATTAAAATCTTCTCAAAAAAACCATGTTGCCTTACTTTTCATACATACTTTCAAACATAATTGACCTATAAATAAAATCAAGGTGGACATATCTATCATATATGCAAGTCAAGAAATCTAAAGGGACTTGATTCATCAAAGATGGAATTGCACCTCTCTGCATCCACTTGAATCATATTGAGTATTATACAATGAACACATAATTAATTAATACCAAAACTCTAAATGATTGAATTTTAACTAAAATAGTTAAGTTTTTAAAATTATGCTGTCAACAAAAGAGTAACTTATTTTTACTCTGTTTATTTGCCTGAAGGATAAATACACATATTTCTCTATATTTTACAAATGAATAATTTAATTTGGGAAATGAGAATTAAATTAAATTAAACTGAATTCAATTAAATTAAAATGTCTGCCATAAAGATAAAATAAATAGACATCCCATATTGCTCATTTGTGACAAGAGTGTCACAACTCAAAATTTGGCATTTTTTGAGTTACTGGTATAGAAAGAAACATTTGCAGATGTACGTTTAACAAGTACAGTGTCATAACGCAGTTTGAAAATCTCGCTGCTGGAAATCAGTTGTGTCGTCGTTGGACTCATGGCGCTTAATAGCACTCCAAAACCTTTATATGTTTCTCCTGAAATATCACAAATTTTGAGTTGTGACACTGTTGTTGCAAACGAGCGATATGTGTATGTGAAGATTATGATAAAGAGATACATGTCATTGGCCATCTACTACAGATAAGATTACTATAATTCTGAGTCCTGAAGTTATCATTTTAAGTATGGCAGAGAGTTGCAACACCACTTCGGAGACAACAATCAAGCAATACTGACAACCATGCATGTGTATGTCTCTCAACCCTTCTATTCTTCTTCATAATAATCCAGTACAGTCATTGCATACTGAAAATAAATTAATCTAAAATCAATACTTGAGACCAGTGGCGTGCGAACAAATATTCAGTCAGATCAAAAGAGGATTTCGTTACAAAGCCAGTGTAATTGGAAATGGAAGATATAATGAAAATATTATATCTTTTAATAAAACAACACGTTTTTATCTTGTATTGCATATTTCAATGATAAATTCTGTAGACTGAATTACAATTAAGTATGGGTAGCAATTAGATATTCAGGATTCAAAGAATTGGTTTTTCATTGTACATTCATTGCTTGAAACCAGTAGAGACTATTTTTTCTCATATCACCCAGACATATTCCAAAAAATATACAAAATACACAATGTTTACTATACTCTTTATATACTTTAATTTTCTTTATTTTTAATTGTTTTCTATTAGTATGGAAGAAGAGTGCAATCCAAGAATCTTTCAATAAAATTAAACGTTCAGTATTTATCAGATTTATATGTCACCATTTATAAATCAAAGTATAGTAATTTAAAAGAACATCAATACACGAATGTTTTTCAAGGTTTTAAATTCTCCTATACTAATAAACTTTCACACTTTGTAAATTCTCTTAAAAATAAACATTTGACTCTGCTTGCTTTGTGTAAGTAATTTGTCAAAGGAACTCAGTATTATAAAGAGTATGTTTATTTTTATGTCAATTAACATGGTTATTATCATATTATATCGTGTCATTTATTTCCATTCCGTGGATCTGTACAGGATTATAGTATCCATATTGATATGGAAGTAGTCATATTACATGTATATGGTTTTTGACTTCAAAATTATAAACATTTTGGTGCTCAAATACATTTTACTTCCAATATAAATTATAATTCAAATAAAGTTTTTTATTCACAACAGTTGCAGAATTTATTGTTGTGAGAAAATGTTTCAAACTTTCACCTCTAAATTGTAAATTATAAATAATTTTTATGTGTATGATAACACACTGTGTACTAATTCTGAAACACCATAATGAACAATTAATAGTCTTATTACAACAGTTACATGGGATTTATTACAACAAAATTACAATACAGGCAGTGCTAGCACGTCCACAAGTGCAGTATAGCAAAAAGAACAACTAGAGGTTAATAGAACAAATAGCTATTTAAGTCAAAAGAAGTTGCGCGAATAAACATTTATTAAACAAAGGATTAATAATATTATAGTCCTTATGACCCCAAAACAATTTCAATATGTAGTCTATGGTCTACTGAAATAACTTCAGGGGAAGAAGAATGGACGAGGAATTACATCAATAGAAAAATTGTGCGAATCAACAGTGACAATTCTCGCAAGAAGTGCATCCACAGAACAGCAATTTTCTGCCCTCAAATGCATCCATACTTACACGAGAACTAGTCAAGGACAGCAGAGACTCGCACAACTATCCATCATCTCCATCAAGAAGAAAATGTTGAAGTACCTAAAGAGTGAAAGTACTTTTTATGGACGCATCATTGTGCAAATGTTTACGGAATGGAATACACAGATTTGGATTTAATAATACGGTTGGATTTCTATACTGCACACCCCAAGGAATGTTAAGTATTGTAATTATTGTTCTACTCTTTAAATCACAATTTCTTACCTAAAGAAATTACGCACCGCACGCCACTGTGTAAGTCAACTAGGGAGAATGTTCCATGCACACTATACTTAGGATTATATTTGTCTTTATTGGCTGTAAAAGAATTTTTCGCACTAAATGTTTTAAAATATATTTCAGTGTATAAATTCAAGCTGACCAAGTTTTTTTTTACCAGTCTATATCAGATTTAAAACAGTGTTAACTTTACACTTCCTTTTTAATATCTTTATTTTACTATGTAATTTTATCAAAAAATGACAGAAAGTAAGACAATGTGGAACTCTTACCAAAATAGGGGCTCACAGAAACATGTTTTTTTTTTTAAACTAAGAACTTTTTGAAAAATGCTAATAACTCAGATGTCTGCTGAATGGGGTCAAAGTGTAAAAAAATATAGCTTCTGATTTATGTTGTGTTGTGTGTGTTAAACATTACACACTGTTACACAGTACCATAGAAAGGGTGAGGCAGCAAGGTACTTACCCAAGTAACAACAAGCTGAATGCATGCACACTATCCCAAGCACTATCCAATAATAATAAAATAAAGGCTGTATTGTTGTTGTTGTTGTTGTTGTTGTTTGTGTCTTTACCTTCTCACTAAAATCATTACTACGAAGGTACTGGAGGGCACAACTTTATATTCTTGCCTTCAGCACATAATTAACTTGTTATGGCTCAGTTCTTAGAGCATGAGTTTAGCCCATATAAACTGTTTAAATACTTCACCATAGCCAGTATTCATAATGCTCTGAGTTTAACCCTGACCACTGCCAATAACGTCAAGTAGCAGAGAGATAACAACGTTCTTGTAAAAGTTGGAAGATTTGCCAAGGACTACAAGGGATAAAAGTCTTGGAGTAATGATACTATGAGTTTGGAATTAATGTCTAACTCTTCAGAGACCTACTCTGCCCCTGTGTCAGGGAATGATTTAGACAGAACAGGCCTGAAATGATGGCCTTCAACTCTGCACTGATGTGCATCATGGCCTCCAAAGTTCTTAGAACATGCAGCTGTCCTTATATTGCCCATAGAAGAAATAACAAAAACACCAAGGCACGCTTTTACAAGAGACATTTGTTTAAAATCCTACATGTTTTGGCTCAACAGCCACCTTTAGAATTAACAACAATGTCATAGGAAGTGTACCTTGTTATTGGCATTATTTCAACAAATTGGTGCACACAGTAACAATGTATTATAAAATTACCAATAAATGACTTTGAAACTGAATGCAACTACATCCTGGAAAGTTATGAATATTAATTACATTTCAAACAATGGATCAACTGCAAAATATGTATGGGATAATATGTTTAACCTAGAAGAGCCATAACCATATTGCCCATTACAGGAACATGCAACATGAAAATTGGAATTCTGTAATGCATGTGTGAAGAACCCCAGTGGAAATACGGACTATTCTAGATTGCAGCATTCAAACAGTGAACGTTTCATTGTGGAAATTATAATTCCTGTCAGAGTTGGGATGGCGGGTAGGGTTTGGTATATGCTGTAATCATACATGCCATTGACAAGCAATCACTACGTACCCAAATCCATTTTGGTAAGTGCTCTGTTCCATCATCTTAAGTAACTGCAGTCTGCTGTACAGTTTTACATGGACAATTAAGGTTATTTTAAATTTGTTGTGTGCAGGTGTTATTCCATCCAACATGGAAAACATAGTTCATAAGGGGATCTGTGAGAACAGGAGAAACTCTTGATGTATCAACCAGGAAGTGTCTCAAAAATGCAATAATTCTGCCTCACCTATGACGACTGCCTCCTATTTCAGTGTCGTCCAAACGCCGTCCCCTTGCCTGACGAGCTCTCCTGTTTATTTCATCTTCTGAACTGCTCTCTTCCTCTAATTCACCACTGCCTTTGCTGTGGAGCGCTGTAAGAAAAGAACTTAATAGAACTGTGCATATGTAGTTAGATCTTTCACACATTGGTAACACACCTTATAGCAGAATTACTTCCAGGAAATCCCTATTAATATTACAAAAATACCTTAACTGTAAGTCATACTGGCAGCCCAGACAAGAGCAGCAAGTCACAAAATGAGCAAAAGTAGTATTCATTGTAGTGGCACTGCAAGAGACAATATCTCTTCAGATTCACAGTAGTTTAACCTGACCTTATGCTCCAATGGTATGTCATGTAATTATAGCTACTACATTAGCTGAGTCAGAAAAACATAAATGCACTGTTGGCTCTCATGACAGCCCAGGATCAGGACCTAACACCAAGGACTTAATGGAAGTAATTCTACTGTATATTAAGGGGTGTCAACACAGATTTTTCTTGGTTTCCCTGTGTCTATAAGCAAATGCTGAGATGGTTCCCAATATTCCAAGTTGCCACTACATGCTTCTCATGTAGCCCTCCCGACTTAAATCTAGTAGTAACCAATTTCATGTTTTGTTTACATGTAAAATGACCATTGCCACCGGATAACAACCCAATTGCAGTAAATAAATAAATATAGAATATAAAAAAATAAAATATATCTCATAACAAGCATTCACATTAGGCACTTTAGCATCACTGAAACCAATATTACAAAACCATTTCAATCCTAGTAAATTAAATGCCAGTATACTAATTACAAGTCCAAACACTAGTAAACTATAAAATGATATTAACATAGCATTTAACCCTTTAAATGCCATGTTAAATCCCATCTGCCATTTGTTTGCATTATTAGGAGCTCACGATATTCTCCACGTTAGCAGGAAAAGGGTTAAACTAATAAATATATGGTTTGAAGCAAACTTACTCTCACTGAATCTCAATAAAACTCATTTTGTTCAATTTACAAGTAAAAGTACATCCACAACTGATAAATTCATTAAATACGATGACAAACAATTTCAAATACCACTACAACATTATTTCTTGGAATATTTAGTGATGATACATTGTCCAGGAAAACAGGAATAGAGTTCTCCCCCCCCCCCCCCCCCCCCACCCCCCTACCACATTTTCTCCTTTTTTTTTATCCATTATACTTTATTATATATTTCTCTACTATC
>Ga0123352_10021414_pt1 | contig 10301 bp, 2 predicted proteins | sample TergutLab28metaG_FD_89700 | JGI IMG/M metagenome (GOLD analysis project Ga0123352, IMG submission 89700) | Labiotermes labralis P1 segment gut microbial communities from Petit-Saut dam, French Guiana - Lab288 P1 | ecosystem: Host-associated > Arthropoda: Insects > Digestive system > Gut ...
TAGGTGTGATGATACCAGAGGCTGTGTAATGGAATTTTGACCTCCTGATGATGAGCACATGTGCTCGAAACATGTAGAGGCATGAAATAAACTTATTGTAAAAAAAATTTTTGTGCATCAAGTTGGTTAATTATTGAGATAAAAAAAGTACTCCAACATGTTTCGGATCACAGAGGATCCATCATCAGTGAGCCTTCTACAGTACTTGGCTAAAATTACAAGAATGGTTCTATCGTGCCCGTTGACATGGATGTGTCAGCGAACACGATAGAACCATTCTTGTTATTTTAGCCAAGTAGTGTAGAAGACTCCCTGATGATGGATCCTCTGTGATCCGAAACATGTTGGAGTACTTGTAAATATTTTATAATTTTAATTGTATCTACATATTATATAATTTTGCATAAGTTGGACAATAAAATATTTAAACAATTTTTATTTCACAGAAAACACACTGCATGTCCCAGTAAGTTAATTTCTTTGCCTGAAATAGTTTATGGATACAAAAATGTACAATTCGGGACGTGACGCCGCGAATTGTGGTAGACATTTCAGAATGTCAGTATCATGTCAATGTATCAGAGCATAAGGTTATTTTATCCTGAAGAAGGGGCAGGTACTAAATTTGTACAAGAACTCTTGGCGTCTCCTCCGAAAGGATAGTTCTGTACTGAGTGAACAGCCGTGAGAATGACATTCTGCCAATAGCCTTTGTTTATATTGAACACCATAAGTAAGTCGTGTATAGGTACACTCTGTGGGCAAAATGCAGGTGTAAATATTAAAACACGGAATGAATACAGTCTTGTAAAAACCTCCGGGCTTTATGTGGCCAATAATCTCTCAGAGATACTGGACTTGTGGGAGTAGTATAATTTAAGTATTGCTCATTTATTACTTGCTTAATTTTTTAAACACGTGTTTATGTGTTTTGACCAGTACGTTATTTAAAGCAAAAAGAAATACATTTTGTGTTTAGCAAGGAATATATCGAGTGTCTCCAACCTGAGTGCTGCGGATCTTGCCATCTTAGTCTACGAATATGAACCGCTTTCCTTTTAAAATGCTGCATATTTGTGTTATAGAAGGCGTTCTCATGAGTCATGGACGTAAATGTAGGAGACGATATCCCAGGTCTCCTTCATAAAAAAAAGGTACAATTATGTGTCCGACTTTGAATGGTTACGGAATTATGACCCTTTGATTCTTAGAAGAGAAGGCGAGGTTTACCGAGCCCTAATATAATATAGAACACATTATATGATAAATTTAACGTCTAAATCTAACTTTATGAAAGCAACTGCCTAGCATTTACACTGACGTGTGCTGAAAGCAGGCTTGGGACAATCCTACCTTAGGCTGCAACGCGTCTTGCCGCTCAGTTGTAATAGCGGGCGTGCTATTGCGAGAGATAACCCTGAAATTAGTTTACATCGCCCGCCACGTGTTCAAGGTCACGTAGCGTGAAAAGTATCTTCGTGCGTTGTAGGCTTGGTTCACTGGGGTGTGCAAGAATAAAAACACCCATACCACAATATCGCTGAGAATGAGACCCATGTATATAAGAAGTTTTCTTTATTATAAAGATGTAGTTAATCATCTCCTACAGTAACAAATGGAACACTATGTATATATCCCTAATTTGCGACAAGAGTGTCACAACTCAAAATTTGTGATTTTTTAGGAGAAACTTGTAAAGGTTTATAATTTTTTATGAGTGCAATGACGACAAATGCTCTCCAGCGGCGAATTTTGCGAACTGCGGCATGACACTATACCTGTTAAAAGTGCATCTGCAAACGTTTCTCTCTATACCAATAACTCAAAATTTGTGATGTTTTAGGAGAAACTTGTCACTATACCTGTTAAAAGTGCATCTGCAAACGTTTCTCTCTATACCAATAACTCAAAATTTGTGATGTTTTAGGAGAAACTTGTAAAGGTTTTGAAGTTCTATGATTTTCTATGAGTGCAACGACGACACAACTGCTCTCCAGCGGCGAATTTTGCAACCTTTGTCATGGCACTATACCTGTTAAAAGTGCATCTGCAAACGTTTCTTTCTATACCAATAACTCTAAAATGCCAGATTTTGAGTTGTGACACTCTTGTCGCAAATGAGCGATATGTGAATTTTTTAATAAAGGTTCTGTTTTTAATTTGCTTTACTAAATAGAATCTTGTATTCGCATTAGTGCTTCTCTGAATGAGAAGAATATAGGTTAGGAATATTCCAAATGCATTTCCATCAAACTCCCCAGAAGGGAAGTGGTGTCTGAATAAAAGAGGAATTTAGAACGGAGGAAGAGACTTAGAAGCGAAATTTTGATGTTTTGCTGACCGTGCATCTCAGTATAATCTTAGTAATTAACCAACTTAATGCACAAATTCTTGTTTTATAATAAGTTTATTATACGCCTCTACATGTTTCGAGCACATAGTGCTCGAAACATGTAGAGGCGTATAATAAACTTATTATAAAACAAGAATTTGTGCGTTAAGTTGGTTAATTACTAATATTAGAGGCAAGTGGTACATACTGCAGCACTTAAAGGAAAACTTAAGACATATAAGAAGTCAGATAGTACTACATATTTTATTAGAGGTAAGCATTCTAATCTGTCGATACAGTTTTTATAAGTAATTGCTTTACATGGGAAGAGAACTAAAAATAACATAACCGACGTCATGTCTTCGCATGTTTCAGTGTGATCATTCTTTTAATTACGTCATCCACATTTGGATTACAGATTGTGTTTTAGAAACTTAAACCACTCCACTATGTGAGAGACTGAAATTTTATGAAACCGGAAGTATTATGAAGATATTAAATTTCGGGAAGTGTTTAACAGTTAACAAACAGAACTATAACACATTATTTACGTACATTTTAAACGAGGGAGCAAACAAAATATTGCTTGCAACCCCCCCCCTCCCCAAAAGGGGATAAGTGAGGTAACAAAGTGCAGATTAAATGGCAATATTAATTGAATACTAGAGACGTGTGTGGGAGGGAATGGTTTTAACTGCCTGATCGTAATTTCTAAAGTCAAATATTTATAAGAACGCCACTGAAATTTTAAGTAATTTGTTGACTGCGTAGTTTGGAATGGATCCTGTACAGTCGAGTTAGTAGGTTAGTTATTTGCCGGTTTTTCTTCATGATCATTTTTATATGTGATACGTGCTGAGAGCTAAGGATTACTTCCACAAATGTAAAGCAGTAGAAGTAAGTTTCGGAACAAACTTGGATGATTTGGAGATGATTCTTATTGCTGGTGAATTTACATTGTTCTGCTTGTAATCCAAAATGTATTGTGAAGAACTGGAAATAAATAACCCATGGAATTCGATGTTGCTTTATTGAATGTTATGTTTTGGGTAAGAGTATATAAGGAATTTGTTTCTTAAGTATACGAAAATAGCGTGTAACATTGCGGAATGTTAGTCTTGTGTTTCGTCTGTTTCAGAGAAATTTATACACAGGAATTCCCTGTGTGGTAACCAACATTGTGTTGTGTGTGTTTGCTTTCGGAAATAAAGAGAATCATTAAACTAGATTGGAGTGTATGTACTTGTCTAACACAACCATATGACGGTAGAGATATGTATAGAATTTATTACGTAAAGAGCAACTACATGTTTCGGTACTTTACATTGGCCATCTTCAGGTTGAGAAATAAAAAAACTTAGTAAGCAGCTATACTCGACTTATGTAGATTGTATACAGTGGGGAGGTAAGAGGTGAAGCGCGTACGAGATCTGGCCTCTTACCTCCCCACTGTATACAATCTACATAAGTCGAGTATAGCTGCTTACTAAGTTTTTTCTTTTCTCAACCTAAAGATGGCCAATGTAAAGTGCCGAAACATGTAGTTGTTCTTTACGTAATAAATTCTATACATATCTCTACCATCATATAGTTGTGTTAGACAAGTACATACACTCCAATCTAGTTTAATTATAAACACAACGGGGATGACGAACCTTATGATTAAAGAGAATCATTATTACTGTCCTAATTAAACGTTTCAATATTGATTGGATATTGCGTCAACATAGAGTAGTGATACCGGATGCATAAAACAAAAGAGTTTGTCCATGTGTTTGAAATTTGTCATTGCAAGATTAAAGTTTCAAACATAATTTGAGACTATGGTACAAAGAGGATATACCTTCTCTTTTTATTTGTATGTGGGGGTAGGATACAAAATCTGAACTAGTTAATATAGTGTTAACATTTGTACTGAAAAGCTGTACATGATGTTTTAGTAAAGTGTTAAAATAATCAACAGTTCATTGAGCACAATTTCACAACTCGTTGATTTAAATAAATACGAGGAAACTCTTTCTGGTTTATTGTCAGTGCTTCCCACGGTAGTATACTACAAAGAGACTGACCAGTAATTTGGACATTGTTCAATGTTTTGACTTTTGTGTACACAATGTTTGGAAAACTGGGTCTGTTTTCAACTTCACCTTCGTTTTATTTTCTCTTTCAATAGAGAGTTTTGTCGCTGCTCCAGTAGCTCTTTCATAGGTACTCACCAGATTGTTATAATTTTTCCTCCTTTTAGCATAAGAAGGAAAGGGATTCAGTTTTTGAAACCTTGTTATATATGAACCCCAAGAAGATGGACTTTAACAGACCCAATGGTCAAGCTTATCTATTTTATTTTCATTATAATTTTTAAAACGCCGAAAGGTATTTTGTAAACAAATCGACCTACCACTCTACTTAATTAAAATCTGACATATTTGTGTGTTGTGTAAATCAATAGTCCTACGCGTGTAACTTCTCAGAGTTGAGGTGTTCTGTTCACAATAGGAACACCAAACACTGAATCTTCATGCAGCAAGTCTTAGTGTGCTGATCGGTTTACACCGAAACCATATTTTTTTTTTATTTATACCAACTACAAAGCGTTTTGAATTATTACAAGGTCCACAGATGTCTTGGATGGAAACAACATTTCATCTGCCTTGTGCCTGAGTTACAATATTACCACATGTTGAATGTTCACGTTCAATTATTTTTGCTTACACATTAAGTCACATTATCAGTTCATCGGTAGGCCTAGAAATTGTTTCTCCTCTGGTCACCAACATGCAGTGCAGTACTTCGCAAAAAAATGGTGATAATAGAGGGCCACGAGGACTACAAAATGAAGCAGAAGAACATAATCCTATATAAATATTTCGAATATTGATTCGTGTATTCACAAGTATCAAAGACCATGTGTTCAGTTGGAAGGAGCAGTGAATATTCTTGAACATCGAAGGAGGAAATACTAGGTACCTTATATGAGAATAAAAATATGTGAAACGGAGTTTATAATTTCAAAATTTTCTTACTACAACTACTTCTACCACTACTACTACTAATACTAATACCAATACTTTCACTTTTGCACCGTGCATATTGATTCAATTCACTTTATTTTTTACCAACTTATGCACCTGTATATCATTTAATATAAATGCTAATACATTAAAATATTAAAAGATAAACTATAAAATTAGTTAAAAAACTCCGACATTTTTCGGTTTACTTTATAAATCTATATTCAGGGAGTCTCCTGTGCCTATTAAAGTTACTTGTTATCTGATATTGCCGTTGAGGTATGCTGCAGCATGTCTTATTTTCATATGTGATGGAGCTGGTTATCATATTACGTGTATTCCTTGTGTTGGTTTCCTGTGTCTGCGTCTGTAGGTCGTGGTATGATTCATACCACGACCTACAGACGCAGACACGTAATATGATATCCAGCTCCATCACATATGAAAATAAGACATGCTGCCAGCATACCTCAACGGCAATATCAGATAACAAGTAACTTAAATAGGCACAGGAGACTCCCTGAAGATAGTTTTATAAAGTAAACCGAAACATGTCGGAGTTTTTAAAATAATTTTATAGTTTATCTTTTAATATTTTAATGTATTAGCATTAATATTAAATGATATACAAGTGCATAAGTTGGTAAAAAATAAAATGAACTAATACCAATACTTATCTTAATTTTCAATGCCATTACGCGTCACGTAATTATGCTTAATTACATTGTCACCTATTTTTTGTGCATAACACGAGTTATTTTCTTTTACCGAAAATGTTTTGAGATTTTCAATTGTACGTCTTGTTAGAATTTATTATTATTATTATTATTATCATCATCATCATCATCATAACCAAAGCTTAACATACCTGCCTCCCTTCTAGTTTCCGGCGACTGAAATATTGTGACCAAGTGTTACGTATGCAGACGGAAATTCAGATGAAGCGAACTTTGATTAATTCATTGGAACGCCTATGCAGCCTGTGACGTGAATATACTGTGTACTCTTCCTGTAATATTGGCGCTAGTTGGTGGATGGTCAACGCAATGCCCTGGCTGCTTTACTCCCCGGAAAGACCCGGTGCACATCGTAGGGGAGTCTGGGTCTCGACAGATGCGAAAATTCTCGTCCCCACCGGGATTAGATCCCCGGGCCGTCCAGCCCGTAGCGAGTCGCTATACCGACTGCGCTATCACAGTCTATACATATAAATATATATATATATATATTTATATATATATGTATAATTTTTCATCTTTGCTTATATTAAAACTGGTTTAATTAATTTTCTACTCCGTCAATAAAAGCAGCCTATCGGCAGACACTATTTCTCGTTCGTACCGGATATATAAAACGTGTACCGTATGCACCATGTTACGTACACTAGGCGAGGCAGCATTCAGAGCCAGTGGCGCGTATTCTATTGCAGAGAAACGTCTCAGCAATAAAAAAAAACTTCTCTGAAGAGTGAACTGAGGGAATATGTGCTGAATTGTTGTTGTTGTTGTCTGAGAATATTAACTGATTTGAAAGTGTATTATCACGCACATGTGGCCTGTATTATCTGCTAATCCGTGAGGATATTGAGCGTAATTCGAAGTTCGTAAATTTATATTTCCTTAAGTATTTAAAGATTGACACTCTGTATGGTACAATACAGGAACCTGATTCTCCGTTTTAAACTACTATTATTCAACTTAAAATGCTGCATATCCCTCTTGGATATTACTGCTATACGAGTTCTTCCTTGATTTTAGAAACTGCTCCATGTTTTACGTTACTTCTGCTAGGTGCGTGTTGGTTGCTTACACGTCGTGGGAAGGGATCTACATTTTTAGGAAATCCATTACTTTTTTAAAAGAAATTTTGTACTAATTTCATGCTTTCTCAGATCCAATGATTTATATTTCCATAATATGGAGCACTGGTGCGTGAACTTATGTGTGCTGTGTTTGTGTTTTTGTGCTGGGTTTGGAATTGGAACTTGTGCTGTTGAGCCAGCACGTTAATAAAGACCTCTTGAATTAAAATGAATTGAAATATTTTTAGCCCATATTTTTATTTTTTCGGTCTTATACTGGATATTTTCATATATGCCTATATAAACGGACCTATAGGTCTTGAAATGTGTTCAGCGTACAGCAAACAACCGTTTTATTTAAGAGATATGTCACTTCACACTGCATGTCTCGAAGAAGACGGATTTTTTATGGCAGGAAATTTTAGACTCACCTTTCATCCTTTAAAGTATTATAACTCCTTACGTGGAATTATCCTTTTTAAAAATGTATAACTATTACAACTATTGTACGATAGCGTAGTCAGTATAGCGACTGCTCACGGGGTGGGCGGTTCGGGTTTTGAGCCCCGCTGTGGGCGAGGTTTTCTGTACCCGTCCAGAGCGGCCTTCGGGCCCACCAGGCCTTCTGCACAATGGGTATTGTGTCTCTCTACCGGGATTAAAGCAGCCGGGGCGTGACATTAAACACCTACCCATCTAGCGCCGAGTTTAAGAAAGAGTAGATGTGTACTTAGTGCTCCCCCTCTAGGGCTTCACGCTCTGTTGTAAAGAGAATTTTACTTTTTAGCTTTTTAAAAACTTCGTACATATTTACTGTCTTGTACAAATTTCGTGAAGTTATTAATTACCTCGTGAGATTATTTTATCTGAAAAGTAAACTTAAGTCCCTTTTTTATTGCACCAAAACATGTCGGATTTGTTGATCTTCAGTTTATAGTGAACACTAAGTAATGGTGGTATTAATTATTATTATAATGGTTATATTTTCTTATTAACGTGCTGATAAGTTGCGTGATGGCCTGAAGATATTGACAACAATATTTGTTCCAACACGAGAAGAAGGGGAAGACCCAGGAAAAGATGGAAAGAGGAAGTAGACAGAGATCTTCAAGTGCTGGGAGTGAGAAGATGGACAGAGTTGGTGGCAGGTAGGAAAAAATGGAAGGACATTGTTCGACAGGCCAAAGCCCACAGTGGGCTGTAGTGCCAATGGAAGAAGAAGGATAAGAAGAAGAAGAAGAAGAAGAAGAATTTGTTCCAACAGCAAGTGCACCAGCATCTCCACACTTTGACGAAGTTGTATCTGTGCATCGGGGACGGACTGAGAACCCGCTTTATGTGACAGAATCGGAGACCGGAAGTGCTTGTACCGTATACGTCACGACATTACAGAAAGTTACAGCAGTGCTGTTGTTACCACAATGTAAGTCGGTTGCATGCCGCTGTTCTACGAAAACGTAAACTAGGGAATTCATCACTTCATCAGACTTCGGGATATTTTGAAGCAAGACTTGACTGCCGGGTTATGCTTATAAGAGCGACGCTGGAAAGTTAGCCTTTACCAAAATGTTCAGAAGAGTTTTGTGGTTTTCACTGCGGTACTAGGGGCTCTGTCTTTATGCCAGAAGAGGTGGAAGCGTAAAACTGACATCGATCTAATTCCGAGGTTGAAAGTATGTGAAGTTGTATTTCAGTTTCCCTTTATATCTGCACGGCATATTGGTTATACATATTGTACCTAACAAGTTAAGCTCAACTGTCCAATATTTACTTATTAGCTAACAACTTGTTGGTTTGCAAATGGAGATATAAATTAGTTATCTTGGTAGTGTTGTGGAAAATAGGTGTGCATCATATCTGTTCTACACCCCCTTTTGATACAAATAATCCTTAAGTTCCTGCTAGAAATCCACTGGATGACGCAGCAACCATTGAAATACTGGTAATTGAAGCTTTTATTTAATTAATTTTAGACATAGTTTCAACACTCGTGTGTGACACCCAGTCGGATTATTTCACTGCTTGCACAAATCGGCTTTGCTGTCTTTAACACTACATTTTTGGGGGGCTCGACAGCCCTAGTGGGCATAGGCCTGCTCACTGTTGAGGTTTTAGAGATTACACTCGGTAGGACTCCTCTGGACGAGTGTTCGGCCCATCGCAGAGACCTCTACTCGACAACACGGAACAATCATAATAGCCGCAATATCAGCAAGCGAGCGGTAGCGGACACACGCCTCAGATTCGCTCTGCTACTGGGATCGGCCCTTAATAATGTTAGTCCTAGTAAAAATCATAAAAGTATCCTTCTTCTGACTATGCGTGTTGCATCCGGTTCGTAAATTTATGATTTCTTGGTCCCAGAAGAAAAGTGATTATTTAACTGTATAGGATTTTAAAACATAAAAAGCAATTCTGGAACTAGAAAGGGATGGGTTTAAAATGTACGTTACATAAATTTTGAGGATTTCTGGGCGTGAAAAGTAGGTGTTCTCCACTATTTTGTTTCATTTCGGCTTTTTTTTTTAGATGTAACATTCTTGAGGATTTCTGGTCATGTAGAGAAGGTTTCCTCTCTTCTCCACTTAATTGTTTTTTGTTTGGGCGTTTTAATTTAGAAGTAATATTCCTAATAGAAATACAAACTTACCACCAGTAAATTGGTAACCTTTCTTGTTATTCTGTCTGTTTTTATGATTAAGCAAAGAATTCCACCCTGTCAATACTTCCTCTTGGCGCTCAGATAAACTTAAGTTTCTCAACGCACTGCATGAAAAAATGTTTTTTAAGTCACTCAGTTGATTCAGGAATGTGTATTATTGACATTAAACCCGAATTAACTTTGTTTTTCTTAGTGGACTCTATAGTGTGTGTTATTAGTATCTATTTTAATACAGTCTTCTTACCACCTCTGGTCCTAAAATGTCGTTTCTTTATTCTTTCAGTTAACCATTTGTAATAATTTGTGTCTGTACCAGCACTTGTTGCATGCCTTCCCATTTCATTATCATTGATTTTATATCCCTAATAATATTGGGAAATATGGAAATAAACTTCGAGAAAAAGTGTGTGTGGGGGGGGGGGGGAGGTTGGACGGATTTGAGGTTTTTAACTGTCCTTTTCCTGAAACAGGCGTAAAATTTCCATATACTTAAAA
>Ga0123352_10021415_pt1 | contig 10301 bp, 6 predicted proteins | sample TergutLab28metaG_FD_89700 | JGI IMG/M metagenome (GOLD analysis project Ga0123352, IMG submission 89700) | Labiotermes labralis P1 segment gut microbial communities from Petit-Saut dam, French Guiana - Lab288 P1 | ecosystem: Host-associated > Arthropoda: Insects > Digestive system > Gut ...
GACCACCACCCATCCAAAAACTCGGTGCAGAAAACCATATGCTGCAACTCAACATCTAATGCTCCTGATGATGGGCGTATGTACCCGAAACATGTCGAGCTAAGAATACATCAATAAAATTGCCTAGTTGTATCAAGTTGGCATTTCACATCATTGCAATTAAGAACTATTCGCTAAGAGCTATATCAGACTATAAGACGTCATGAATACAAAATGTGAATTTCTGTGTGTGTGTTTGCAAGATTTCTTCAGATTATATTGATGTGCAATATTATATTCGTCTTCTGTCATTTCATGACAATGCATGTGCAAGAACCCATCATATGACACATAGATTAAAAAAAAATCTAATAATTCTCCAACATTTCGAAGAGTGGCAGCAGCACCTTTAGACCATCAAAACGTTACTCTGATGATGACGATTGTGTTGGCCGAATCAAATATGTACATTGAGTCGGTTCGCCTTTATGTAGCACTTAAGTACATGGTGATGCCGAACTTATTATGATTCTTTCCGTTGCGTTTTTTGTGCAAGGTTACAAGTAAACAACCGTAAAACAAAAACTCTTCATTGTTACAAAAAAAAGCAATCACAGCTACATATTCCGGCCCACACGAAGAGACCTTCAGGCTGTACACAACTGCACATGCAGACAAAGCATTAACCTTTAGGCACCAGGCATTCCATATATAGGACAGGCGTACTGCTATTCTCCAGCGAATGCTTTATATATATTTAGTCAACAAATATATGTAATGATTGTTTTTATACTTGCTCACACCTTCTCCGTTTATTCCTCCAGAAAATGTCATGTATTGCTTAAAGTTACCTTTTTTGATTCATAAAATATTCACATTTTACATACATGATGTTCTAAAATTTAAATGTCCAGCTCCAGGGCCAAAGAGTTAATAGTCTCAAAATCGAGGTCTCAATTTTATGTGGCACATACAGGGCCTATATGTTACGTTTCGATTACTTTTAAACTGACTTTCTTAGAAAGTAGCACTCAATTTCAACGACTTACCACGCATAATGAATATTCTAATTCAATTAGCTGTGTTCCTAGATAAATTAAATGGTATAAAATTTATGAGGTGATTTTTCTCATTAAACATTTTAAAAAAGAAGATGTATGAAAAAATCTTAATTTTTTACAAAGTCCATTTTGAATCTAATCAAAATCTAACACATGTGAGCCTACGATATGTGTTGTCACATGGTGGTCTACGTTTTGACACTATATTAACCATATATTTTATGCCTTTTTATCTATATATAAGTTCGTAAAGCCTGAATATTGTTTGGTATGAGCCGAAACATTTAGCTGTGTTCGTTTTAAAAATAATGTTATTTATAAATAACTTGACGTGGTGGTAACAAGAACGAGTTTAAAATTTCATTGCAAATTTAATAGGTTTGACACTTATGGCTACGAATGCTAATCGCATTATTATACACCTGTGGCTGCCCACCCTAATGACCTAAGAACCAATGAATGAATTTTTATCAGTTTGTCACAATTTTTTATATTGTTACACCGTGCATGTTGTCAAGTCACTCAATTATCGCACCAACCACTGCACATATAAAAAATTTATAAAATTTACACATTAAAACATTAAAAACGCTCCGACATGTTTCGGTCCTAAGACCATCATCAGGGAGCTATATATTTCTTGCTAAAGTCACGCTATAAAAATTTCGCTGTACAAGTTGGGCGTTGTGGCAGCATGCCGTGTTGTGTAATGTTATGTTGCGAAGAGTGCCCTGCTACGGATGTGCATTCTGTGCTTCGTTGCAACGCAACGCATGCTGCCACAACGCCCAACTTGTACAGCGAAATTAATCTGTGACTATTTCTAGTGTGACTTTAGCAAGGAATAGATAGCTCCCTGATGATGGTCTTAGGACCGAAACATATCGGAGCGTTTTTAATGTTTTAATGTGTAAATTTTTTAAATTTTATATATGTGCAGTGTTTGGTGTGATAATTGAGTAGTTTACCGTAAATTTACTCTTAATATAAACGGCAAAATATCTTAACCGTTCAATTTAACACCGCCAATATTGGTCAAATATGATAATGCATTATGCGGCGATAGATTAAATATTTCAAGAATTTATTGATGGCCATATTTTTGTAGAGCCTGATATAACTAGGTGGATTGTGCGGAATTTATACTTAGCTCCCAGTTTCTCGGTGTTAACTAATCAAGTGTTACAGACACGTCACTTGTTTGTATTTACACGACAATAAATGTGCACAGCAGTCCAATGTCAGACGATTCATAACTGTTCCACACACGGTGGCATAGCGCTTTCTTGGGATTTGATCTGGAATTTGTAACGTATTTGGAAAATTTAATAGCGAGAACTGAGGAGGAGGAGAAAGAGGGATAGTATAGCCAATATTGAGACTAGGCTACGGGCTGGGCGGTCCGGTGTTCGAATCACGGCACATGTGAGAGCTTTTCTTTTAGCTAAATTCTCCACACAGCTCGTAAGTTCACCCAACCTCCAGTTCAGTAGTTACGGGGATTCTGCTTCGGAAGCGAAGCGGCTGTGGCGTGATGTTGGCTACTCACCTCCATCTAGTGTCGAGGTTAAAAATGAGTGGAGCTATACCTCTATACCGCCCATGCAATTTCCTGGCGTGGGGAGGAAAGAATTTACTTTTCATTATTAATGGAAGTTACCCACATAAATGATTACCCAGTTGTGTAATTATTTTGTTGCTTATGCTTATCTTGTCTTTTAAGGGATTATTTCAATCACAGTAAATACATTAAGCTGTTCGCAGAACCTGTTTCTAAGCATGGTAGGTCCTGTGGTGACTTTTGTCCGCAGGATCTGGAACGCTAGGATGTCTCAAAACATGTTTTTGAAACTGTATAAACTTTGTTGAATGCGTCTCAAATTTGTGGGAGCTTTGCAGTGTTCGGTCGTGTCTTAAACCCTCCCTTGCAGGAACAAGTACACGGTCGCTGCATTTCTCATTTCTCCGAAAGTTCAGTGTTCTAGATCACGCACTTGTGATTTGCTGTGTGCTCCTGTCCCTTGGCACTCTTGCCAGATGAGTCATTGAATCAATTATTAAAACAAGACTAGGCATAGGGATTTCCCATCGTTTCCTTAGAGACTCAAGTGTTACTGGCGGTCACGATGTGCATTACGCCGGGGGATATTGGAGACCTTGTAGACCTCACTTTATGATTATGTTTGTTACAGAAGCAAGTGTATTCAGCGACCGTTGCTGCGTGTTGACCCGTGACCCCTTGTTTACCTGTAGAGGACCAAAAAACAAACAGACTGATCCTGTGTTTACAATATAGCTTTACGCTTCGACTACCGAACCCAAGTACAAATACACTCAAGATCTCCATAATATTGCCTTACTCCAGCAGAGGCTAACTGCATTAATTCTTTCCTATGAGACTGCTTATTGTGCCTAATAATACAGGCACAGGGGACTAATATATAAATATATATTTCATCGTGTATGGCACAACGAAAACAAAAGTACAAAGCAGTAAACAAAATCAACTTATCTCCGTACCAAAACATTAGTACCAACAAGCCCAACTTTACACCCAACCAAATAAAAAACATACAACAAACAAGAAACTCGTACCAGTAACAAGAAAATACACATATAAATTACAAACCTCAAAATAGCGTATATAAATGTTTTGGGCCTGTAATCCAACAACCCTAAACTTATCTTTCTCTTAATTTATAGATAAGTTTAGGATTGTTGAATTACAGGCTTCATGTACATAATTCGTACCTGATACTGTGTCATTTTTAGGCGCGGGTGCCTAGTCGCCGAAAGCCCCTATTATTGACATCGTAACATGGAAACTTCTGCTCTTCTGCTACCTGGGTGTCCGCATATACCTTGACGGCTTATACTGGACGGATTTCCTTGAAATTTGATACTAGTGGCTTTTATGAAATTCTTTAGGGAGGAATCAAATTCGGTTAAATTCGGGGAAAAATATGGGTACTTCACATGAAGATCTGCCCACTTTTTATTGTAGCTGGCGACATTAAGTTGCCATAAAAGCTCTCCCTTCGAGTGAAATGGTACCAGGCTATTAGAATAGCTGGGGATGTATGCGAACGCGCCAAAATGTTACGTGGTTCATGAGGTTCGTCATCCCCGTTGTGTTCAGTAACCTAATTAGTGTGTGTATGTCCCTGTCTGTCCTGCTGTACCTTAGGTAGTAAATGTAAATACACCTCTACCATCAAATAAAGCTGTGTTAGACAGGGACATACACAGTCCAATTAGTTACGTGATTCTTTCATTGCCGGTATTGTTGTTACCATTTCGATGTGTTTGGGTACCGACCTTCAGTTGTCACCACAGTGACAGACCTATGACACTAAAGCAGCCTCCTATCCACTGGAGACAGGATGACCGGAGTGCGAGGCTTATGTCTCATCCTTATCTGCCTTACCGAACGTTTTACAAATCGGATGAAGAATGTAGAGACTGCAAGCAAAATTGTAGTCACGTCCTGCCATAAAAATGCTTTTCACTGCACCGATTTTCATAGAAGTTAGAATTACTCAATGGCATTACGTGGAAATTGCCTGTAACATGCTTCATCACTCACATCGGTCAAGAAATGTGTGGAATGTGGGTAACAATTTATGTACGTGTTTGAGTGAAGTGCGACTGTCGGGGAAACTTTTGGGAAGAAATCCTATACCGAATTTTATAAATATCCGAGGAGGTTCATTCTCTGATGTCTTGTCACAGATAAAAAGAGGAGCGGAGGTGGTCTGTTCATACGCTGTTCTTTTTTTTTACTTCGTAAAGAAAGCCTACAACCTAAAGTTTATATATTTCCGTAAGAGTAACTAACATAAATTTTAAGCTCATGGTTCTGTGCATCATAATTCATACTAAATAAAAATCCAACTGGAAACAATAGTACGCAGCCTGGTTTATTTTACTGCAAAGTCACTCTACATGTTTCGGGTGTCACCGAACCCATCATCAGGAGTGCTAAAAAAAAGTGCAGTCCCGATCAGGCCACGTTGGAGGGAAGTAGCTGTACCGATATCATGACCCGTACTGGAGGCTGCGGTTACAGTTTTTAGCACTCCTGATGATGGGTTCGGTGACACCCGAAACATGTAGAGTGACTTTGTGGTAAAATAAACCAGGCTGCATACTGTTGCATCTGGTTGGATTTTTATGGATTTTTATTTAATATAACTAAAGTTACTTTGGCTTCCTACAAGGTCCTGAAACCCGCAGACGTCCTCAGTAACAATTTAACTCTGGGGACTCTCGTGTGTACAATACTCTACTACACTTAACGTCTTCTAAGTTAACATATGTAAGTTTACATATGTGGAATTAGGCTACTTGCAGACGTCGGCGTATGCGGTGGCCGGAAGTTCGCGGTTCAATTCCCAATGGGGACATTCATTTTTTTAAGTCCTTTTATTAATCCTTCCTGGCTCTCTATGGCCCTGGGGTCGACTCAGCCTCTAACATAAATAAGCACCAGGAATATCTCACGTGGTAAAGGCGGCTGGTGCTTAGGGCTGACAACCTTGCCACCTTCAAGTGACGATTGTATAGAAATTCTGGGAGCTTTAGCCTCCTTGAATCCTCAGGGTATGTCGACGTCTGTGTAGGGATAGCTTTGTCTAGTTGGAGAGACACTTTCCAGATCTTTGTCGGTATTTCCCTTGTCGCCCTGACTTACCGAATACTGGAAACAATAGAACTAACTGGAGGGCAGTTTTAATGTTCTGGGAAGGGCTCCTTCCATTTGTTCATAACGAAATGTTTAAGAATGTAAAAACCGTATTTTTTAAGAGCTTCATGACATCCATCCTTTTTTGTGTAAAGAGTCTGTAAATACATAACTCCTTATCGCAGTTCATAATTTTTTTCTCGCAATACGATGCCACGGATACACTGAAACGACACGATGTCGCTGGAAATTGAATGTCGTAAAATGGAAAAAGAGGTGACATGCTGTCCAGAAGAAAACGCGCTCGCAGTAGAAACCTCCAAGAACCACTAAAATATGTTCGCGGACCAAAAGTGGTGCATGGAAAATAGATTGGGAGAGCGCGACATAATTAATGCCCTCGTTGGGGTTCGTTTACTTCAATAAATTTGATTCATTGTTCGATAAAATGCACACGCAATATCGCATGTTTCGTCGGCCAGTGTGTCTTAGCAACAAATACATTGTTAGGAATCCGTTTTTAAATTAAAATGTCTGTTCGAAAAGGGCCCAGTGGGTGCGATTTTCCCAATAGAACACATGCAGTTCATCTTTCTGTGCATTAGATTTGCTATTAGTTGCAGTATCACAATATCAAATGCGTTTCTTGGATTCTAATAAAATCCATTGCAAAGGATATGATGGGAACACTTTGTAGAAAGCTAAAATAATGGACTTAATGACGGATCTGTCACAACCGCAAAAAACGGACGTCTTATTGACAGTGTCATGTTTTTATCGTACAACAGAATTCTTTCCAGGTGCCTAGCATCATCATCATCATCATCATCATCGTCGTCGTCGTCATCGTCATCATCACGTAGTCTGTCTTACGACTGGCCCACTGTCCCTTTCAAAGTGAATTCTCGAGAAAGTGAGACCTAGGGCTTTCACTTTCAATTTCCAGTATCTTTTCCTTTCCTGAAGACCATCTAGTAGCTGCTTACGTCTTCTTCCTCGTCCTTCCATCTCTTCTATCTTTCCTTCTGTAACGTGCTTTAGAAGGCAGTCTCCACGCACTTTGTGACCAATCCAATTTGCCTTCCTTCTCTTCATATTTCTTTATGACTGTAATACATCCTTATTCTTTACATGACTGGTCCAGCTGATCTTCTCCATCCTTCTCCAGAACTACTTTGAGTCTCTGTATTTATTTGCATATATATATTTATTTATATATACACACGGCTATAATCCACTCTATGTTAATGCGGAAATATGACGAAAATAACAAGGATCCGTGATAAAGTAAATGCATTTGGGTCGGATTGTTAGAAACGGGATAAAACACAAAAAGCAACGATGAACACACGGCCCATCTTCACAGAAATGTGTTTAAAGAGCAGACATTTTATATCAAAGTAACACAAGTCATTTTAAAACAGCTACGTACTCTGCTTATACCTCAGTATGAAGTATATGCATTCATACACAACGTTGTGGTTACGTTGTTCTCAAAAGGAAAGAATGTGAGGGGGTGAACTAATTGGTTTGGCTCGTTATGGCTGGCTGTATTGCAGGCCGTAATGAAACTCCGGGCTCCACATAAGGCAAGAATGTCTCGAATAACTGAGGAAATACTGGCTTTTCAAGAAGGACTCCGCCCTCATGAAGTTTGATTAGGTAATTAGAAAAAAATAGACATTTGGCTATACATTTATCTCAGTATTTAACGAACTTGATGTACAAAATTTGTTTCACAATAAGTTTTATTTCATGTCTCTACATGTTTCGAGCACATGTGGTCGAAACATATAGAGGCATGAAATAAAACTTATTGTGAAACAAATTTTGTGCATCAAGCTGGTTAAATACTGAGATAAATATACTGAGATGCACGGTCAGCAAAACGTCAAAATTTGTCTATACAATTGACACGTTAAATTTAACAAACCATTTGTTTTACTGTTAACACCAAATGTAGTAAGGAACGATGTAAATATGTGACGTGGTTTGTCACTGCATTATTAATTAAATGTATGATCATCTGCTGACCCCGTCTTCAGGGTAGTCGAATTCGAAATCCCTGAAAAATGGAGGCAGCGAACCTTTTCGGAAATATTGTTAATAGCTTACCGACCAACACGTCAAGTCACAGATGACTGTAATCTGGAATATGAAAATTGTTTAGCCTTGAACTTAAAGCGCGGAGCCAACGTAACAGATACTGAAAATGTGACATCATAGGGCTTAGCACTGCCACGAATTTCCTCGTCTTTTTGCAGTTTATTACACTAAAGGTAACGTAACATATATACGTGTGTAAATGTTATTCATGTTCATATACTGGAAGCCAACAAGTTGCACTTTTTCTCAAATTTATTTTGATATACAACTCTACATATTTCGGACAGACTTACTGTCCATCATCAGGAGTCTGGATACTGTATTCAGAGCAATTTGTGTTTGTCATACTGAGATTTTAAAATACTAGTTGCTGTGAATACAGTTTCAAGACTCCTGATGATGGACAGTAAGTCTGTCCGAAACATGTAGAGTTGTATACTTACCCCATGGTGCAGAGTCCTTCTTGAGAAGCTAACTGGTTTGCAGCTAGTCAAGAAATTCCCCGCATTTCACGGAATCCGAAGGTTCATTACTGCACTCACAAGCTTCCGCCACCTGTCTCTATCCTGGGCCAGCCCAATCCAGTCCATATACCCATATCCCACCTCTGGAGATCCATCCTAATATATCCATCCATCTACGCCTAGGTCTCCCCAGTGGCTCTTTCCCTCCGGTTTCCCCACCAAGACCCTATACACCCCCTCTCCTCACCCATATGCGCCACATGCCCAGCCCATCACATTCTTCTCGATTTTATCACCCGTACAATATTGGGTGAGGAGTACAAATCATTTAGCTCCTCGTTGTGCAATCTCCTCCATTCCCCCGTTACCTCGTCCCTCCACGGGCCAAATATTCTCCTCAACACCATGTTCTCAGACACCCTCAGCTTCCTTTCCTCCCCCAGTGTCAGCGACCAAGTTTCAGTTGTAGGGTTATATATCAAAATAAAATAAATTTGAGAGACAGTGCACCTTGTTGGCTTCTATTATACGAATACATCACGATGCACGGTCCTCAGAATGTTAAATGCTATCCATGTGTCACTTACTGCAGGCGAACTCTGACATCTCGCAAACAAACCAGTGTTGTGCTTGATTGCAAGCTTCCGCTCGGTGTTGATAAGATCTTCCTACTGGGATGTTAAGCAGTGTAGATGGGTAGTTATCTACCGACGTTTCAGGAGAACCTTCTTCAAGAGTCTGAACCTTGAAGATAGAACCGATAGGTTGTCGCGAAACGTCGGTCCCTTTCAATCTACGCTACGTAACATTTCAGAAGAGAAAAACTCTAAAGAGTGTTGCAAATTTACAAACAAAGGTAGACATCATGATGATGAGTCAACGAACCATAAAATAGGAACTTAATGAAGCTTTGAAAAAGAACGTGTGTTTGGTTGATGTGTCGAAAGCTGTAGACAGTAATGATGTGTGGTTGTACCTTACGCTCGATGTTGCCGTCCATTAACTGTAACATGCATGAAGAAAACTATAACTACGACCGGTGGCATGCCTGTTAGTCACAAATATGTACACCGAAGTCCATCAGAGAGAGAAAACATTGCCTGCTTCGTGTTAAATCCCTCACTCATTCGATCTTAATAATTTGTTGTCGTCAGGAATGACGCATGTACAGGCTAATTACTGTGACGATGTTTGTGTTCACTGCTCCGTCATAAGCCACGCTGTGGACTCTCTTTTGTACTTGCGCTGTCCGTACCAAATCACAATACGATGGAGAAACTCCTTTAACCTGTAGTCCAGCGCAGAGGGATAGGATGTGCTTGTTAACTGAATATTTGAGTCGAAACAGTTTTATATATAAGTGGGAAAATCCGTATTATGCCTTCGAAGACGAAAACTAACGTAGATTATATTTAATCACTTACTTCGTACTGCGCAGTAAACACTTGCCATCTTGGTTATAAAGATCTAGCAATTAGTACTGTATTGGGAAATAATCGCTGCTCGTTATGAGATCCATACACAACGTAGCAGTACACTGTCTGGGCAGAAGGTGGAATTTGTTAACGTTAACCTTGGCTGTGTGTATAAGAATAGAAACTCCCTGGGCTTTGATAGATAAGTAGTAGTAGTAGTAGTAGTAGTAGTAGTAGTAGTAGTAGTGGTAGTAGTGGTGGTGGTGGTGGTAGTATTGGTAGTAGTAGCAGTTGCTGTTGTTATTGTGGTGATAGTAGTAGTTATTTTTCTCTTATTATTTTTTCAATTATTACGGTGGTAACAGCTGTCTTCCTGCTATATTATTATTATTATTATTATTATTATTATCATAATCATCATCATCATCTCCTTTATGCAGGGTATTTACACTTACATTCCTGATACAGCCTATGTCCCTAGGGAATACAGTGTTGCAGCTATTCTGTTGTTACTATTCATGGTGCTTATATCGTTAGTTTCAGTGTTGAATCTATTGTACTTTTACATTAGTACTTTCCGAAGTATGTGTGC
>Ga0123352_10021417_pt1 | contig 10300 bp, 6 predicted proteins | sample TergutLab28metaG_FD_89700 | JGI IMG/M metagenome (GOLD analysis project Ga0123352, IMG submission 89700) | Labiotermes labralis P1 segment gut microbial communities from Petit-Saut dam, French Guiana - Lab288 P1 | ecosystem: Host-associated > Arthropoda: Insects > Digestive system > Gut ...
ATATATATATATATAAAGCATGTGTTTAGTAATAACTGTTGTTAAAGAAATGAGATCTGAATTTCTCATGCAAAACGAGATCCAGATTGACGTATAATGAATTACTCTACGTGTTATAAATTGTGTAGCATACACAGATTCAAGTTGTGTTAACGACTAACATAACTGTTTTTTTTTTCCGTATAAGTACTGGAATAGTAGTGGACTGTATTATCGATAGTGATGTTGGAGTCTACGTATAGTGCTCGAAGATACCGATTGAGGGTATTAAAAGCATGTCCCAGCCATGTTCCATCTATAGGTGTCAGCACGGGTAGATCCATTTCCACGGTTAGCATAGATCTACTAATCTGCACTCTGGTCATTGCCCTTCTGTTATAGCCTTTCGATACGTTTATCGATATGTACAATGTTAGATACTTAACGGCAACGTTGTAACTTGCCACGCTGGTTTTTGGCGTGTGGTTTTGCTGAAGCCGGTCGAGAAGGTTGGAGGTTCTTTGTACTAAGGTTAGCCGATTCCCATTTAATTGTAAATGAAACTTTTAAGTACATCCGTATCAATAATCTACTTGTTCAGGGCAGTAAAATGTGTAATACTGAATTGTCCTTAGGTTGTGTGACACTGAAATAAGCCACTTTTACCTTGTACACACAAATCTTGCGGATATGTTCCAAAGTGGTCAAGGAAATGAGTTGTGTGTGTATGGGTTATTTGGTGTATATTTTTACATTTTGCCTTATTAAGAGTATCGTAATTTTGTTGCAGTTTTGTATGTGCATTCAGTATCGGACCTCTAGATCAGCGCAGAAAATATGGTAGGGACATTATTGAAATCCCATAAGATGCGGATGTCTCCGGAGAAGCAAGAGACACTACTGAAACTAAGTATATTGTCACTTGCTGCTATTCTTTGTAAGTATATCAGTGTTATAATACACTCATTAAATGTGTTAGTGTTGTTTCCAGCGGTTCATGTTTCAGTACACTACACGGCCCTTTTTCCCTCATCTTGTTGGATAGGCACCATCCAAAATCTCAGACATGTTGTGTCAGACCTAATTCCAAAAGCATCTGAATTTGTGCACCAGAATCTTCCTCAGGTACTTTAACATGTCAATATATTTGGCCTGTTGTATACTGTGAGTGATTTTAATTGTGCCATATCTATGAATTTTTTTGTGCCTGTAATCTCAAGCTTTTGCAAAACATGTTTAAGTTACTGTTTTTTCGTACAAAATTTCGTATCACTTTTTTCATATCAAATTTCATACTGTGGCAGGCAATAGACATCTTAGGGCTCGAAGCATGATTTGTGGTTGTAGTACTACATGATCATCTGAAGTCTCTGGTTTTCTGGTGACCTGAAATGCCTTTTTTTTCTTTAAGTGGAATATTTCGGTGTTTGCAATTTATGAGGGTATGGCATAGTGTGGTGTGGTTGGGAGTTTTTTTTTATTATAAAATCATGCTTCTGTGTTCTTGAAAATCCAGCAGTGTTAATGTTATGATTAAAAAATGATTGAATGCAATTTTGATCAGGCAGCCTGCATACAAAAGTTTTGCCTTTGATGTGGGATTGTTCATGTAGTTTAAATTATGGGGTTTAATGTATTTTAGTTTTTATAAAAATGCCTCAACTTCCACTTATACTGCCCAAACATGCCCTGCCCCCCGCCATCCTGTTAGTGCCACATGCAAATAGGCAGTGTAAATAAAAATCAGTTTGGTGGTAGTTAACTGGGTTAGGTAAGTGTGATTCCTTAGTGTTGAATCATGAAACTGTTCAGTGTAATTGTAATTGTATTTTGTTCGTAAGTGTGTGTGGACTAGAGCTTTTGTTTAGAAGTTCATAGTCTCTGACATGGTAGGTAGATTCTCATTCTTGTGTGGAACCCAGGGGTTTTGTTAGTTTTTCCACATCTGCCTGCTATTGGACCAGGTTCAGAGGTAGTTGAGTCCAGACCTTATCCATAAATCCTTCTTTATTTAAGACTTATTTAAGATTTGTTTCAGTGTTACATTTAAGACTCACCTCAGCTCTGTTACTTGATCTGTTCCTAGTCCTCTTAAGTGGTCATTTCTCCTCAATTTTTGTGACCAATATTTGGTTTGAATTTCTTATTTCTTATGTCCAGAAATCTGTAAGTGGTCAAATGTGGGCTGCTTGCATTGTTTGGTAGTGAGTAACCAAATGTAAGTACAGGATAGTTGTGCACCAGATTACCATTAGGCTTGTGATGACATTTTGGTGTGTTAATTTTTATGTGTGCATTTTGGTCTGACCTTTCTTGTATGTCATTTGTTACTGTGTTATGTTGTATGACAGCAAAAATGTGCTAAGAAACTTGCAGAGAGAATGGTGGTTTATAATAATTTGGTTGATCTCCCCATCTTTCTCTCTCTTTCTCTCTCTCTTGCTGTGTTCTTGGTAGTTTCATACTACCGACGTTATACAGATTATGTCCTGTTTAGCGGGTAATGGGGACTATTTCCTCTGGTGTGAAGCTGCCAGAGTGTGTGGTTGACCTCCCATCTTATTCTAGTGGTGAGGTTAGGTAAGGGGGAGAGCTGTATCTCAACTCCCTCACTATGCCTTTATGGTGTGCACAAGGGCAACTTTATTTTTTACTGGTAATGTAGTTGTGATTTGGTCTGATTAACTGTATGCTTACTTTTGCAGCCTTTGCAACTCGTTTGTTCTCTGTTCTGAGATTTGAGAGTGTTATTCATGAATTTGATCCATACTTCAACTATCGCACAACCAAGTTTTTGGCAGAAGAAGGGTTTTACAACTTCCACAATTGGTTTGATGACAGAGCATGGTATCCTCTTGGGAGAATTATTGGAGGTAATATTCTGCATTGTTTTTAGCTGAAATATGTGTGCGTGCGCGCGTGCGTGCTCGTACGCGCACGTGTGCACACATTTCTAATTCTGCAGGTATTGGAAAAGTACAGTACATGTTTTGCAGTGTTAGATATAATGGCTGGTAAAAGTTTGTGTTTGACTACCCAAGAAGTTCTGTGACTGACATTTTAAAAAATGGTTATGAGGTACAAGAAATTAATTGTATTATTTCTGAAAATCTTATGCATTACCCCTTCAGTGGTGGTGATGTGATAGAGAAGAAGTTTTAATTATTATTTTAAAATCTATGTGATTGTTGCTGTCATGTGTTCTGTGTGTTCAAGTATGTTCACTGCCCAGCTTTTAAAGTCAGACATTGCTTTAAATGATGGCATTTAAATAGCACAGGTGTGAATTTGCACAGTTGAGGAAGAGGTCATATTTTGATAATTTGGGGAGAAAGTAATTACAACTTTACATTAACTGTGGAAGACATTGACGGTGTGATACCATGGGCGTCAGCGTGGAAGAGGCAGTGAAACTCCTTGCAGAGTTACACACAAATCTTTTTTCCTTCATATTCTTTTTGAGATTCAGTTTGTAATATCTTCTGAGGTCTCTCATATTCTGTTAATTTTTATGGCTTGGGGTGGCTGTACAGAATGATACACTTTATTATGATGTGCTGATATGTTAGATCTCTTGTCTCTGCTTCTCTATTCTGTAGTTTAGAGGGACATCTTCTTAAATTTTAAAATCAAAAGACCATGATTCAAATATTTCTTGCTGAAGAGGGTTTCAGTAAGTTGAATACTGTAGTAATTGTGGTAAAAATGGTAGTGTAATTGTTACAGACTACTTTCATTCACTGCTGTGCTAGTAATTTGCGACTGGTTTTGGTAATTGACGCAGTTTGCCTTTTTATGTACAGAACATGATATGGTTGATGATTTATCTGCGTAAGTTTGGGGGTGTTACGAATGTTCCAGATAGTCAGTTGGGATCTGGCTGTCATGGAATGTGAAGTTGCACTGCAGGGTTAGTGTTGAATATTGAAATGGTAAATTGTGGGATGATTGGATGATTTTGAAACTTTTTTTTTTTTCTTATGTTGATAAAGCGGATGGATTTAATGTGGGTATAAAATGATTAGAATTGCTGTCCTTTGCACTTTTGTGTTATGTTAATATTCATAAGATTGCTACATTGGTGACAGAATTGTGTTACTGATGCAAGTGATACCGTGATTTCTCCATCAGTCCTGTTTCAGTGAATGTTACTGGTACGTGAATTGATTTTTAGTAATGTCAGTTGTCATTGATATTAGGTGGTGCTTCATGTATCACCTAGGCAGAGATCTACAGGATTGTGTGTACATGGAAAAAAAGAAAAACACACTCATTGCTACTTGCTTGGGTTGATAAATCAGTGTATTAGTTAAGTTTATGTTGTATGCAGTGTTTTTATAGTCTTAAATTATTTGATGAAGATAAGAGAAAAGAATCATAACTTTGTTCATTTATAACATTTAGACATTTGGGTACTGAGAACTGGACACAAACTGAACAAGAAAGCTGTAATCGGAATGAAAATAAATATGGTGTAATAATATAATAGAAGATGATTTACTAAGCATGAAAGCAGAGATACTTGCTAGCTGGTAGGCATAAGAATGGGAAGTTAGTGTTTGAAGCCATGTGTTTGGTGATCCTCCTGAGTGACTTGGAATGTTCTTATGCATATATAATGGTGGTCATTTTCTGTTGTTTAAAGAATAGTAATATGTATGACATTTCAAGAGTCAGCAGTGCTTGAGTGTTAAGGTGATTGATTATCAGTATACTGACAGAGTTTTTACATTTTTTAGTATGTTGTGTAGTGGTTAGTGTATGGGCCCAGAAATGAAAGCGTTACAATTCATCACACCAAAACAATATATAAGAGAATAGTATAATATGTCATGGGTGGCCACAATGTGGCTTGTGCATGTCATGTGTGGGGCTTTTGCAAGTTGCCTCTAAAAAATAATTGAAAGGACTGGCTGCATTCTCTCAGGTAGTGATCAGTGTTGCCAGCCTACATAGGAGTTAATGATTGAAGCCATGGGTTTTGGCTGTAGCCTGAGTTGCCTAGTAAAATACAGGTCCTGAAGTTCGTGAAGCTGGCAACCACTGTGCTGAGTGACTTTCATTAACCTTTAATGCCATGTGTTGCAGTATTGCAATGGATGTCCAGCTGACCAAGCACTGTAATTTTGTAATCTGAATGGAAACATAGCTCTTCGAATCATTAGGTTAGTTCTAGAAAATGTAAAATCTATTTCCACATATTAAAGGTTAAAGCTTTTTATGAAATTATTCTGCTAGTGCAGTATACAGTGAGTGGTTTTAATTGTGCATTACTTGGTAAAGTAGTGTTGTTGTGTTGCTTTGGCACTTATTACCCATGTTTTGTTGTATACTTGGGAAACATTTGTTCATCAGATTGTTGTATTTTCTTTGGCAAGTGATGTTGGTAATTGTATGGAATTAGGTACAATTTACCCTGGACTGATGGTGACATCAGCTGTGTTGTACCACGTGGCGTGGCTTGTCAATGTGACAATAGACATCAGAAATGTGTGTGTGTTCCTGGCTCCTTTCTTCTCAAGTCTCACCACCATTGTTACGTACCTTCTGACAAAGGAATTGCGGGTAAGAGCAGAGATTCATTAGGTGACTTATGTCATGTGCATGAGTATTTTTATGTATTTATTTAAATATTGTTGTGTTATCTGGATAAAAGAGCCTAAAAATTAAACCCAGTACTGAAAATTTGGAGTTGTCTTATGCATCAAGTCATTTTGTATGCCAGTATGTATGATACCTGGGAAAATAATAACCCCATTGGCTTGTTTTGTCTGAGAGTGCAGTTTTGTTGTTTATTGTTTTAAATGCATCCTTTTTGTGTGTTTTTTCTTACCAAGTGTGTTTGTGAAAGGGAAGCTGGTTTGTATTTCCCTTTAATGAATTATGGTGCTAAATAAGGCCACTTCTTGCATGGAATGATTGGAATTGGATTAGTGATTAGTATCACCAGTCTTGAATTTCTGCCTGATTTATTCATTGTAATTCATTTTGGAAGTGTCACAGTAACTGAAGCAGATAACAAGTCCAGTATTACATTTTGTGACAATTTGCCCCTGATTGAAATTTGGGCTTATATGCAAAACAGTGTTCAAGTTGCTCAGTATGAATAGAATTAAATTTTCTGAAGAGAGCAGTTTAAATTTCCTGAAAATTTTTCTAGTCAAGGTTTCTGGTTTTTAAGCATACAGATTGCCATGAACCATGAACATTTTATTTTTCAATAAACAGAATTGAAACTCACGTAGATCCAAGTACAATTTTAAAGTATTGGTACAAAAAGCTTCAGCACTTTTGTAGTGGCAGTTTCTGGAAAAAACTAAATGTATCCTAATGATTTACATTCCTGAGTAATCCGAACTGAGCATCACTGTTACTCACTGGCTCCCAAAAGTAAGTGTTGAGCATTCTGTCATTTGTGGAATTGATACATTGCACACCAGTAATTGAAAAAATTGTCTTGACATAACAATGTCAATTTAATAAACTAAGGTAACCAAAATATCACCATCATCATATAGCTTACAGGGTTTTAGGCCTTGTGAGGTGTTCTGGTCCCATTAACAGTCAAAAAGTCTTTCAAGGGGTCATCCTTGGCTTCATTTCCTACTTGGTTGATATTTCGTAATTAAGTGTGGTAGTTTGTCTCTGTCCATTTGCCAAACACTTTGTATCCATTTATTTCTTTATTTTTTAATATTCTTTACAACTGGGCTAATTTCTGATTAAGTATCTTCATTAGTTTTGTGACCTTGCCATGTGTATTTTGCCTTCTCCTCATCTCTTATGGGGAAGCTGTTAATACTTCCAAGTCTCAACTACAACAGCTGAGAAGATCTAAAACCAAAATATTGGATGCATATAATTATGGGTACACAAATTTTCCAAAAATCCTGGAGCTGCCAAAAAATTCCAGGTGCCAGAAGGATGCAAGTTGTACACTGAGGAACCATAAATATTTTTTTACTGTGGTACAAAATTTAGCCCCCTGGTCGACCTGGTGCACAGAATTTGTGCACGTGTGCATATCATATATAAGTGAGTACCATATTTACCCAGATATGGGACAAGAGGTTTTTCCTAATTTATCCAGCCTTCTGACTTTTATTTTGATAATGTGAGCGATTCATTACATTTATTCAAGTAGTTATACGTTTGGTGCCAACTGGTGTATAAAATCTCCTGCCCATCATGCTGCAATTGCCTGCTTAAATGCTCATCTGTGTGTACTGCTGACATGTTTTGCCTTGAAGAAATGCTGTTTGGTTGCCGGGTTTGAATTTTATGTATTCGCGTTTACTTTTATGCATGAACCTTTTTCATATTTTAATGCAATACATTTTAAGTACTGTTTTATAAATTCTTGTTACAGGATTCTGCATCAGGTCTGGTTGCTGCAGCAATGATCTCTATTGTACCTGGCTACATATCTCGATCAGTGGCTGGTTCCTATGATAATGAAGGTTAGGCAATAGAAGAAAGTTCATTGAATGTAGTGGAGAATTTCAAAATGAAGTACACATCTGTATGTTGCACTTTTGTCACTTTCATACAATTTACCGAGTTACCAGAATGACGTCTGTTGTCTAAACCCATTCTGGACAAGACTGTTTCTGTGTCAGACCAGCTGTAACATATCCATGATGTTCTTCATACTTTGTTTGTGTATACTTTTCTGTGGTATTTGTGTAATTTAAGAATGCATTTTATATAACAGTATGTACCAAAGAAAATATATTCCCAATACACTGGATTCTGATCAGCTACAGCATGAATGCACAACTGCCTGTGTTATTGCCCAGCAGTTTATTTCTGCCAGATTCGTTTCATTGCACATTCATTCCCACGAGGAATAATTTTTCAAAATTTTTTCTTTCTTGTTTTTTAATATACTTACTTACTTACTTACTCCATGGTGCAGAGTCCTTCTTGAGAATCTAACTGGTTTGCAGCTAGTCAAGAAATTCTCTGCATTTCACGGAACCCGAAGGTTCACTACCGCACTCACAAGTGTCCGCCACCTGTCTCTATCCTGGGCCAGCCCAATCCAGTCCATATACCCACATCCGACCTCCAGGAGATCCATCCTAATATTATACACCGATCTACGCCTAGGTCTCCCCAGTGGTCTCCTTCCCTCCGGTTTCCCCACCAAGACCCTATACGCCCCCCTCTCCTCACCCATACACGCCACATGCCCAGCCCATCTCATTTTCTTGATTTTATTACCCGCACAATATTGGGTGAGGAGTACAAATCATTTAGCTCCTTGTTATGCGATCTTGTTTTTTAGTATACGTTTTAAAAACCATTGAAGTCTGAAATTACTTGACTTGAAATGGCATAAATTGTGGAGTGCGTAGCATGTGAGGACATGGGCTGCATTCTTCTGACTTAGTATATGGTTCAGTGGCAGACTGTTCTGAATGTGGCAATGAGCGTCAGGTTACTTAAAAATCTGGGAATTTATTGTCCAGCAGAGAAGCCATGAGCTTCTCAAGAAAAGACTTGAAAATCAGGTTTGACACGTGGTTAACCACGTGTAGCTTGCAAATACTAAGTTTGCATTGTGAATTTTAGTGTTACATTTTGTGAACATTTTTGGATTATAGCAGAGGTGTTTAGATTTTATATATTGCTCATTGAAATTAATTTTTGCAGGGATTGCCATCTTCTGCATGTTGCTGACATACTACATGTGGATCAAAGCTGTAAAAACTGGCACAATATTTTGGTCAACTTTGGCTGCTCTTGCCTACTTTTACATGGTGGGTATTTTAAAGAAACCACAGTACCTGTTCACTAGTACTTTTTCACACCCCTTGTGAGCATTTGTTATGTTGAACTATTTATTTGGATTCAGTTGCCTTGTATGGAAGAAAGTGAGTAAACAGGCATTGGAATCTGTGTCATCAGTAAAATGACCAAGTGTTGGAACCCGTTTAGGGTTATAATTGATGGTTAATCTGAGGGTTGTGAGAAACCAATCAGTAGATTGGTTATGTTGAAATTCAGAATTTTCTAATGTCAAAGTAGATGTTGTATGTAGTTACCACTATGCTTTGAAGGTTTTACTTTGAAAGTGGTTTGTTGTATGTAAGTGTTCATGGAACAGTTGCTGGTGAAAGGGTACTTTTCCTCATCAAAGGGTGCTAGAGTATAAACATGGCACTCTTATACAGGTTAGTACTAGTTTTTGCTGTATTGTGTGAAATTATGGAATGTATTGAAGATCTTTAAAGGAGAATTGGCAATGAGTACAAAGGAGAAAGCAGAAATATGGAAAGAATAGTTTGACAAATTATTGAACACAGAAGAACCAAGGGAATTAATTAAAAAAGGAAATAAAGAAATTAGCGAAGTTGAAGTAGAAGAACTCGCTATAGAAGACGTAAAAGAGGCAATAAAAAGTTAAAAAATAACAAGGCGGCTGGAGCTGATGGAATACATCCAGAATTTATAAAAAAAAAAGGAGGAAATAAACTGAATAGAATGTATGAACTAGTAAGACAAATCTGGGAGGAGGAAAGGATACCTGAAGAATGGAAAGAAATAATAATAGTTCCTATACACAAAAGAGGAGACAGATAGGTATGAGAATTACATGGGAATAGCAATGGGAAATGCAGCATACAAAATTTTATCGAATATAATATTGGGAAAAATTAAACCATATATTAAAAATTTATGGGGGACTATCAGAATGGATTTAGAGTTGGAAGGTCTGTAATTGACAACATATTTGCATTGAAAATAATGAACGAGAAACTTTGGGAGTATATTCAGATTGTACAGTATTTATTTATTGATTTTCAAAAGGCATATGTATACGTAGAGATACACTATTGAAATGTATGACAATTTAAAATTCCTACTAAACTAATAAATATGTGTAAAACTTGTGCACAGGAGACAAGAAGTGCAGTTAGAATAGAAGGAACTTTGTCATATTTTTTTTAAAATAAAACAGGCCTGAAACAGGGTGACCCTTTATCACTAATATTATTTAATTTGGCATGACAAAAAGTGATACAAAGCATAAAAGTAGTTCCTAGTGTTACAAAGATTGGTAAAGAACAATTGAATATATTAGCATATGAAGATGACATTACATTAACCCTTTGGCGCTGGAATTAAATTCCCCCTCCCCCCCCCCCCCCCCCCCCTCCTTTTTTTTTTTCTCCCCCCCCACACACCCACAACCCAACAAAATAAAAATGATTTGTGGGTGGGGTGGGATGTTGGGGGGGCGAAAAGAAAAAAGGGGGGGGGGGGGGGGGGGGGGGAGGGGGAATTTAATTCCAGCGCCAAAGGGTTAATTGGA
>Ga0123352_10021419_pt1 | contig 10299 bp, 2 predicted proteins | sample TergutLab28metaG_FD_89700 | JGI IMG/M metagenome (GOLD analysis project Ga0123352, IMG submission 89700) | Labiotermes labralis P1 segment gut microbial communities from Petit-Saut dam, French Guiana - Lab288 P1 | ecosystem: Host-associated > Arthropoda: Insects > Digestive system > Gut ...
AAAGCAGCAAACATGAACGGTCGGGCCATTCCAGGAGCTTATCTTTTCCGTCCGTATGTGTGTTTCGGCTAACGAATGTGATTCTGGAACGAATTATCTTCGTTAGCCGAGGTATCACTGTATCGTGAATTTAACACAAACTTTTAATTGGCAAAAATACAATTTTCAACATTTTCGTAATTCGGACAGAAACTGGGGTAGCGTAGGCGGTATAGCGATTCTATTCTGTTTGGAAGGTCTGGTGTTCGAATCCCGGCGGGAACAAGAGATTTTTTTTTTTCACAGACCGTTAAATTAAGCTTTGTAGCGCAGTGTTTCCTATCCAAGAGCATTGTCTCACCTGACCGAGGTAAGACGGGGCGAGACGTGATATATATCACTCACCTCCGTCTAGTGCCGAGATTAAGAATGAATAAAGCTACCTCTGCTCCCCCTACATGCCTTAATGGGTTGCAGACAGATAACTTTACCTTACCATTTTGTAATTCGGCAAGGACCTTACTTTGGAAAGATGGTAAGAGTCAGCTTGTGTGATCAGATATGTTCATCACGGAAGGGTCAGATTTAATATAAAAATATATTATATGCTGGAAGAGTTTTGAATATAAAATGTCTTTCTTTTAAACATAAAGAACTCAGCCTAAAAAGACTGATATCTCAACATCTTCTTTAACTAAACTTGAATAACGTTGTTTCATGAACATGACATTCTCAGTCTGGTAGGAATCTATCAATTTCCGAACTGTCACTCACCTCCATCTTCCACCATGAAAAGTGAGGCACACTTTTACTTCAAACGCTGGTAAATATTTGCAAAATTAAACTAGTTAATATGCCATAACACAACACTGTGCATAGTTACTGCAGTGAGAATCTCAGTTGTCACAGTACTAAATTCAAAGACTGTTTTTGGAGCGAACTTATAAGGTGTATGCTAAAGAGTATAACCAGACAATTGAAGAATTAAAAAAAACCGACTTGATGCCACTTATTATTTTATTGTACTTCTTATAGGCTCAACATGTTTCGGGCACTACTATGCCCATCATCAGGAGCTCGCGACTATGTTGTTGATTACAACATTGGTCGTTTCGTTCTTGGTTTGCTGTATGTTGGAGGTTAGGTGCGGTTAGGTTGGTGTAGTGTCCGGGCTGCAGGTTGCAGGCTAAAGTACGACTCGTGCTTTAGCCTGCAACCTGCAGCCCGGACACTACTCCAGCCTAACCGCAACTAACCTCCAACATACACCAAACCAAGAACGAAACGACCAATGTGGTAATCAACAACATAGTCGTGAGCTCCTGATGATGGGCGTACTAAAGCACGAAACATGTTGAGTCTATAAGAAGTACAATAAAATAATAAGTGGCATCTAGTTGTTTTTTATTGTGCAATTATCACATTGATGCACAATCCAACAAACATCATATAACAAGACAGTTTAATTGCACTCCAACGAAAGATGCGTCAGTATAGTGATTAGGGTATTAATTGATAACCGAGGAATTGTGGTTAGATTAGGACAGGTGCAAGGAATTTTCGTTGATTTTACTCCAAGAGCATCTCTCGGGTTCCTACTGAATAGAATGGCGATACGCAAAAGTTAATAACTAGTGGATCTATACCGTCACTCCCTCCATTTGTTTTCAAAGCTTGCAGAGGGAAAACTTAACTATATCTTGATTCCAAGTAAGCAACAGCGAAATGAAATGGATTTCTCAGTAGTACATACCCGCCTCATGTTTTAATCTAAGATTTTCAAATTGAAATGTAACTGCAGCTGTGGGTTTCTGCATTACAGTTCGAGCACCGATGTAAGATGCGAGGTCTGAAGAGGTCTATACGCTTCCGTGATCACTGCGCGGAGCCATTGTGTCCATAGCTTGTTACAGTGAAGAATGGTTCATTTCAGTATAAAAAGTATTATAGGCCTACTCGTCATAATAGTAGATGATATATATTGCTATTGGTTAGTCCTATATGGAGCAGCAGATGTAAAGGTATTTCGTGAAAAGAAAGGCTGTGGAAATAAACCGCATGAAGAGAGGAGAGTTTTCAGATAATATGTTGCTTCCAGTTGAAGGGACAGAATGAAACTGACGACGGACGTGGACCGCAATTCAAAGAAAACCACATCCAGGTGTAGAGTGAGAAAACAGTTGCCCATTATTAGCGGATGGAAACATTTTAAAATGTTTCATGCAGCATATAACACTGCGTACAGCGTTTTCCGCCCGGTCGTCCAAACACCCCAATAGCTAGGAAATGAAAGGTCAGGGCTTTGGTATCTCACTTTATCTCGCTTGCCTGCTTGAGGCCAGCTCTGACACGCTCTGAGAAGTACTGGGATTGATAACTTCTTTGTCTTTAGCATAGTTTAGACTACCTACTTTCAGTGGTCTTATCGAAGCAGGCGCAACGTCTCTCGTGTGAAGGACAGACTGAACATAGACTGTGTTACTGTGACGTCACGTGAGACTGTGTTGTGTCTAGTACTGAGTGACACAACTAGAAGCAGGTAATAATTGTCTGATAACTGAAGATTAAAAACCAACTTGATGCCACTTATTATTTTATTGTACTTCTTATAGGCTCAACATGTTTCGGGCACTACTATGCCCATCATCAGGAACTCGCGACTATAATGTTAATTACCACATTGGTCGTTCCGTTCTTCGTTTGCTGTAGGTTGGAGGTTAGGAGCGGTTATGCTTGAGTAGTGCTGCAGGCTAAAGCTTTAGCCTGCAGTCCGGACACTACTCCAGCCTAACCACACCTAAACTCCAACCTAGAGCAAACCAAGAACGAGACGACCAATGTGGTAATCAACATCTTAGTTGCGAGCTCCTGATGATGGGCATAGTAGTGCCCGAAACATGTTGAGCCTATAAGAAACTACAATAAAATAATAAGTAGCATATATTTGGTTTTTATTCTTCAGTTATCACAATGATGCACGGTCCGACAAACATAAAAAAATGTCTCTGTTAGAAATAATAAGGCGACCGGTAACATGTAAAAGATCACGTAATTTGACACGGAGTGGGGGGGGGGGGATTTCGACCACGTGGATCATGTCCATTGACTTTAAATTATTGTTTAAAAAAGAGTAAGAAAATTCGACTAATTTAAACGTGCGTCCCCCATGAAGTATGAAAGACACACCATAAAGTTTCTCAGTATCTCAGCAAAACATTTAAAATCAATCACGTGTTTTGTGTTATCTTTACACCAAGCATGGATTTCTTGTACTTAAGTTGTAAACGGTTAGATAGCATAAAAAGTGTGTTTAGTTCTTTATGTGTCAGTAGTTTTATCGAATTTTGGAGAATGTTTTGTTATGTCGACAGGAGTCAATAGAAATTCCCAACATAGCATTTCACGCAAAGTTCTGCGGTGGGAATGGAATTGTTCCATATAGACAGACGGACAGACATGACGATACTTATAGCCTCTAAAAAGTGATCCCGTTACAGGCCCGGTGTTGCCCAGAGGGTGGGTAGAGGTATAGCTCTACTCTTCAATGACCGCGGCACTAGAAGGGGGTAAGTGGTCAGCAGAAAGCCCCGGCCGCACTTAACCCCCGGGAAAGACCCGGTACACATTTTACAGGTGGCTGGGTGGGCCTCAGGACCGGTCTGGACGGGGCGGAAAATCTCATCCCCACCGGGATGCGATCCCGGACCGTCCAGCCCGTAGCTCAGTCGCTATACCGACTGAGCCACCCGGCCCATCTTATAGCCTTTATTCGCAGTTTATTTTCTAAGGGGCCGAAAAGTACAGTGATATTCATTGTAGTGGGTGAACCGATCACCAGCGATTTACCAGTTAACCAGTACTGTGTCTGAAACACAATATGCAATTAGCTCACCCACGTAACATCTTATTGTATCAGGCATATGTCTCCATATTACGGTCAGCGAAAAGGTCACGAATTTAAATTATCTCTTTATTTCCATTCCCACCAAACACACTGATTCTATTGTTCACTAACAGACGTGTAAAATCTCTATTACAAAAACGCTTTGGGCCGTGGTCACAGGAGCCGTGTGGTGGTTCCATCTACATCTCTGAATCCGGTGCATTCTTGTTTCGATGTGGTAGCCACTCGTGTTATTAATGGCCTACAAAATCAAAAAGCATAATTTGCTGGAGAGAGTGACGACGCCCTTTCCTTTATCAACCTATGAAATTTCTCTCCCAGAATGCAGTATTTCCCCCTCATTGTCTCAGCACTTGAGGAAGAAAGATTTATGTAAGTGTCTGCAGTTTACAGGTGGCCTGCTTCATGAATCACTTTACAGAGGGCGGAACCGTCTTGCGAGTGTGAGGTTATGGAAGGCAATGCATTCACGTCCCACTCTACAAGAACTACATCATACATTTCGCTACCATTCGTTACAGCAACTAGTGGTGTGTCGGTTGTTGGTCGCAGCACCTGCGCCCTGAATCAGCCTTCAGTTTAAAGGAGGCATATCAGTTATTCAGCATATTTAATCCGTTAATACCACAAGTATTTAACTCCCTGTACAGGAGACCTGAATTTTCAACATTACTTAAAAGAAGGGTTCTTACAGGGCAAGGTTTTTCTTCTCATGATATATTTTCTAAAATCCATTGAATCTGATTTAACCTTTTAAAGCCTACTGGTTACGTGACGCATCAACAGGTTTAACATTCATCAACTGCACGCTCTGCCCACGCTGTATTTATATGTTTTGTATTTATCTGAGAAAAAACAGCGACTTGTGCCACTTACAGCATAAACTGATTGGTTTTTATAACCGAGATGAAAAGTGTTTACAGCGCGGTACGGACTGGGGCTTTAAATAACGCAGTCTGAGCTTCGTCTTTAAAGGGTTAATGGTACTAGCAGTTGACACCACAATTAAGCATCCATCCAAATAGGCCTATTTCGTCTGGGATAATCGATAATTCATAAATCGCACCAAAGTCATCATTCGCCCATTATCCTACTGTCCATACAGCCGGAGACATTGAAAGTATCCGAGATTAAACGATGAAAAGTCATATATTTTCCGAACCACAAGCATCTTGTGGCACACAGGACGGGTTGTTCTTTCGGTGAGTAGGTTTCTTCGGAGCATCAACAATTGCAATAATTTTCCACAAAAATGGTGGATGTTAAAATATGACCGAACTGTACTCGTTGGTATCAACTTGCTTATCAACAGTCGCTTGTTGCTGGATACATTACCGACAAAAGCACTAATGTCAGCAGGGCAGTATCTGGGTTGGTGTTTCTTGATGCACCATGAACATTCACGCACAAACCTTTTGTCACCCCGTCTCTGCACCCAGGCCTATACGGCCTCCCTTAGAACAAGAATAACTAATAAACCAATTCCACGGAGCAGAGAGTTTCTGTAAAAGTTAATGGATGTTCAGTTAGTCGAGAAATTCCCCACTTTTTATGCAGCCCCGAAGTTTAATAAGGTTTTCAATAGACCCCATTGGTACCACGTAACCTAACCTAACCTAACCTAACCTAATCTCAGCCGCAAAGTTCAGTCCACACTCTCACAAACTATCTCTTTCACATTCAACCTTCTAAGCCTAGGCCTTCCAAATAGTCTGTTTCCTTGAGTCTTCGTACCGCAACTTTAGGAATCTTTCGTCTTTCCTATACGGGAAACATTCTCTTTTGTTTGTTAATCCAAAGAGCATCTGTCTAGAACTAAAGACCGCTAAGATATACAGACAACTTTTCCCTAAACCTCCGTAAGTTTCTCTGTTGTAGTTGCAAGTATTGCTGGCATATTATGGTCGATATACTCACTATTCTATTGGCTGGATTACCAGGAAATTTTTAAGATCCCAAAGGAAGGGTCAGACCTGTACAGGGACCCACTAAGCCTCCTGTCCAATGGGTCCCTCTACCCCATTTATTAAAACAACTGGCGCTTGAAGCTGTCCAAGGATCTTTCTCTTTTTTAAGGGGGTTTTGTTATGGATGTTTCGTGCTTTCTCATGCCATAATTATTTATTAGCCCGGTCTTTTTTTTTAAATCCCTCGAAAACGTAGTGTTTTGTTGATTCCACATAAACTGCTCCTCGCACTGTCTGCTGTACTCGTGACCAATGTTCCTCCATTTATTCTTCGTAGTCCCTGCTCAAAGTCAGGAAATGCTGTTAGAGTCCAATTTTCTTACCCACATAAAAATGTAGGTAAAACTAGTGTGTTGTATATTTTCAAAATAGTTTTCTTTCTCATTTTCTTAAATATAGTTCTCTTAACAGTACCTATTAATTGTAAAAATTTTGCCAATTTAAATTCTACATCATTGGAAAATTGGTAAGATATACTGCAACCTAGATAAGTAAATTGGCTAACTTGTTTTAGTGTTTCATCATTTAAAATAATTTTTGTTCTTAGGTGATCTGTTCCAAAGAAACCAAAAACTTTCGTCTTTTTTGTAGCAATTTCCAAATTATATTCTTTAGATATGTTATATAATAAATAGACTGCCTTTTGTAAGTTGTCTTCTGTGTCAGAAATAATAAACTAGTCATCTGCAAATAACAGTGTGTTGACAATTAACTCTTTAAAATATTTACTAGTTTTTAGTCTGGAGATACTGTGATGGTGGCTATGTCCTGGACGGATAACGGGAAGAATCTGAACGCCTTGTGTGAATAACATCTAACAAAAGGTAATTTGCTTCTCATTAAAGTGGTTTCAGAAATGAAGTCTGTCGGAGACAATTTAGCGTTCTTCATCACAGAGAAGTAAATTTCAATTCAATAATTAAATGTAAATGTGAGATATTCTATTCTTCTATTCCTTCCTTTCATTCTCGCTTCCCCTTCGCTTTATCCACGTCTTTCTTCTCCTTTTTATCTCTGTCTTCTCCCAGACAACATTTTGAATCTCTTCCACCTCGAAATCAAAACTTAATAAGCCTCTTTTTTTTTCCTGTCGCGACTCCCAGTCCTTCACATCTGTTTGAAATATATTTTTGGAATATATATGGTAATGTTATCCCTGAGGTTATTTGAGTGCCACTTTATGAAGGCTTGTGCGGAGGTGTGGCAGCACGTATTATTTACTGCTGCGCTGTACGTATGTAAGTGGGTGTTGAAATTTTAAAAGAATCAGATGTACTCAAAGTCTTGAGCAGCGAAGAGAACTCTGGGGTAACTTAAATAATGCATCCAAGAGCAGCGAGCCGCAAAAGTGTACCAAGCGTATGTAAAGTTGTTTAGTGAAATGTGCATAATGTGGGAGGAGACTTACACAGTGAATTTAAAGAGTAATTGGCGTTTGGAACAAGCCTAAATATATTTTTTATTTGTTTTTTTTTTTCGGTTGACTGAAAATCTAGCGGAGCTCTCGTGAGAGTCTACCTTGTACGTGAAGGGGATATGGCAGTCTATTCGTTTTGGTGTATCCGCAAATTCGATATTCCTCTCGTTATTCTAGTGACTAGTTCCTAGGTCCCGCTTTGAAAATTCACCGGTCAAAAACTCAAATAATAAAAGGCATATATTTTCTTTCAGTTCTTCTTCTCCTTATAAAGCGCTACAACCTATGTAAGATTCTGGCTTGCTCAAACACTTCCTTCCAACTGTCTCTATTCTGCGCTACTTATTTCAAATTCCCTATATTTATGCTCTTTATATCTTCCAAAACATCATCTTCCCAACGTGTTTTAGGTCTTCCAATTGGTCTTTTAGACATGGGTTTCCATCTCTTAATCTTCTGCACAATATTATCCCCAGCCATGCGTTCAACATGGCCTAACCAGTTTAATCTTTGTTTTTTAATAAACCCAATTATATTTTGTCCTTTTAATATATCATTTATTTCTTGATTAGTTTTAATTCTCCAGAAGCCGTCATCTGTTCTTGTAGGGCCAAATATTTTCCTCATGATCGTTCTTTCAAAAATCATCAGTTTATTTGTGATATTTTCCTTAAGCCCCCACGCTTCGGAGGCGTAAGTTACTGTTGGGCGAATTATCTTATTCCAGACTGTATAAATTTCATGTTAAGATAAATAACGGTTGTCAATCGTCGATTGTTTTCGCGCCGTACTAAAAGGCCTCGAGGAAATGGCACATTTCAGTACCTTTATTTGCCATATTAGTGACATTTTTATATCACATTACATACATAACAACCATAAAGTCGTCTAACGAACACCTTCTTATGGTTACAATGTAAAATATAGGGATGCTCTTTCATGGGAGTATTATTGCTCATAAATAACAGCAGTGAAGAATTCTAAATCTCTGCGATTTTCGACAAGCTAATTACTGCAATACATGCTTCGATCGTTTATATTTATACATTCTGTACAATTTTGTCTGGTCGGTTAGAGTATAATTCCCGATTTGTTGGACTAGGTAGAGTTACGTTAATATTTCTTATGGGATTAAGTAAGACTCACTGACCGAGTCTTCTCTTCATTCTCACATCTTAATCTCTTTGGAATTTTGCATTGCAATTGTGCCTCCTGTCTTTCTCCAGGATGCGCCTAACGATTGCACCTTATTTGAGGTTATTTGCAATGAACAATTTTCAGCAGATATCTCTGTCTTTAAGTGCCAATTGTGACGTTACAGAAGCACTAGTAAGATGGCAGCACATGCAGGCCAACTGGAGGAACAAAACTGCGCACAAAACGAGTCGTCTTCCTGAGAGTGCTTAGTCTTTCAAACCGTGAAGCGCGACCAGATCCCACAAGGGATTTTTGTGTGGCGGGGATGTGAAAGATACGCAAGGAAGAACGTTGTGAATGCCTCAGAGATTAATTAAATGAAGGATGAGGCACGAAAGAGAACACGTTAAATCAACGTGTAAATGCATGAAAACAGTTTAGGCTTCGCTGAAGGAGCGGATCTAAAGTGAATTTTCAAGATGTGAGTTCAAAGAATATGGTCTGTACTGAACGTTCGTGAATTAAGTGGGATTAATTATAAGAACGATTGATATTCAACTGTTCCACGGTTGCTGTGCATCCCGAAGAACTGTCATACTCGCCACAATTTATGTAATATGAATAATTTTAATATTATCACCAACCTGAATGAGGTCTTGAGATGAGTCTCTCCTAGTGGTTTTCTAACGAAATTTGGTGTGCAAATGTTGTTGCCTTAGTTAATATTCTACGTGTACAGACCAATCCAAAGACTACAAGAATGGGAGGTGAAGTCCATTAATTTTAAACAATTGTACTTTTCGTTCTCATTTAGCATCCTTCTTCCACCGCAAGAGCGATCAACTTTCTCACACACAAAGGACTGGTATAACACTTATACAATGGGTGCCTTAAGAGTCGCTTTACTGAGCGAGTAACATACTTAATGGCAATACTTAACAGCAGGAGAAACAGTGACTACAGTAGCTCTTATTTCTCTCGGATGTTATTCTTAAATCACTCATATAAAGGTAAAGCAGTCCCGTTAGAGGCCTGGAGTGGCCCAGAGGGTTCCAGGATGTTAAGGTTCCCAGTTTTCGTGACAACAGCACAGGATGGTGGTAAGGCTGTCAGCCTTACGCACCGACCACCCAGGTAACGCTCCTGGTACTCATTTCTGTTAGAGGCTGAGTCGATCTCAGGGCCATAGTGCTATCGGAAGGATTATGTCAATGAAAAATTCTAATGACACCAGCTGGAATCGAACCAGCGACCTTGTAGCACAACGCCTTAACCAATGTGCCACCGCGGCTCCCTAAATCAGTCAAATATAAAGAAAAATGAAAGACTAGAGTTTTGTTTCAAAATGTTGGAGGGAAGAATAAGAAGTTTCAAGGTGTAATTTTGGGATTTATCGGCAAGTTTGCAGATGTCCAACCACAAACCAGAGAAGAAGCCCACAAATTCGGTGGAAGTTTGGAAGAAAGTGCAAGTTTCAACAGCCGAAAATATTTAGAAGAGAGCTAATGCAGAAAAATGTACAGTGGAAGATAAGCTCCAAAATCTAAACTATAATTCATCATTATATAGACATAGATATTGTAAAATATACAGGGTCATCGAAAAAGATGGACGGGATTTGAAACCTCTATAACTTAAAAAGTACTAGACGGATTTACACGTTTCCATCTTATAATGTTCAGAAAAGTTTAAAGTTTTAGACTTACCTTAGTACATTTCAATATGTGCACAGTTTGTAGCTCTGGAGACGTCCAAAAGAAATTCTTTCTCCTGCCACGTTTTCTAAATCATGTCTCGTGTTACAGTTTCAATGGCTGATGTGATCCTGTCTTGCAGGTGCTGGATATTCCTTATCTTCTCAGCATACACAATGTTCTTAATGTACCCCCACAGGA